>Ga0233424_10000623_pt1 | contig 41527 bp, 34 predicted proteins | sample Watercolumn_Towu_FD_181011 | JGI IMG/M metagenome (GOLD analysis project Ga0233424, IMG submission 181011) | Freshwater microbial communities from Lake Towuti, South Sulawesi, Indonesia - Watercolumn_Towuti2014_125_MG | ecosystem: Environmental > Aquatic > Freshwater > Lake | place: Indonesia...
GCGCGTCGATTGTTCCCCGCGTGAGCGGGGATGGACCGTCGGAGACACGCGCGGCCTTGCCGGCGCAGAGGTGTTCCCCGCGTGAGCGGGGATGGACCGAGGTACGCGTGAGATCAGCCGTCAGATGGAACGTGTTCCCCGCGTGAGCGGGGATGGACCGGCCGCCGACGGCGAGACCGCCGCCACGATCGCGTGTTCCCCGCGTGAGCGGGGATGGACCGCCGCGCCAGAATGGGACGTTGAGTGATGCGTCGTGTTCCCCGCGTGAGCGGGGATGGACCGACCGTGAGCGCGTGCATCGTGATGCTCATGATGTGTTCCCCGCGTGAGCGGGGATGGACCAGGGGGCTACGTTCTACGTTCGATCGTGGCAGTCGTGTTCCCCGCGTGAGCGGGGATGGACCGTTCGTGCCCTGGTTCCAATGCGTGTTCGTGACGTGTTCCCCGCGTGAGCGGGGATGGACCGGTGTACGCCCCCGTGCCCAGCCACACATCCGCCGTGTTCCCCGCGTGAGCGGGGATGGACCGACCGGCCTGCGCTACGGAGCCGACCAGGTGTGGTGTTCCCCGCGTGAGCGGGGATGGACCGCGTTTCATCCCGCTGCGAGGCGGGCCTGAACCGTGTTCCCCGCGTGAGCGGGCATGGACCGAGATTCCAGCATTGCGCGCGATGCCCTCTGCGGTGTTCCCCGCGTGAGCGGGGATGGACCGGAACTATTGCTGACCGCGGCCTGATGCCAAGCGTGTTCCCCGCGTGAGCGGGGATGGACCGCTGGCCGACGGCACCCGGGCCGACTATGAGACGTGTTCCCCGCGTGAGCGAGGATGGTGGCGCACGGTTTCGGGCCGACCGCGCTCCCACACGTGTTCCCCGCGTGAGCGAGGATGGACCGGAGACGCAGCGGGTGGGTGCCTTTGGTCGAGGGTGTTCCCCGCGTGAGCGGGGATGGACCGGGCTCGGCGTACACGTTGGACAGGTACTTGGGGTGTTCCCCGCGTGAGCGGGGATGGACCGAACGCTGGGACTGCCTCGCTCCACAACACTGCGGTGTTCCCCGCGTGAGCGGGGATGGACCGATCAACGACGGCCCTCCGCCCCCTCTTGCGCCGTGTTCCCCGCGTGAGCGGGGATGGACCGGTCGACGAGACCACCGAGCGCCGCATGCGCGAGTGTTCCCCGCGTGAGCGGGGATGGACCACTGGCGCGGGGTCCAGCCACACGCCAGCCACCGTGTTCCCCGCGTGAGCGGGGATGGACCGGTCTATGGCCGGCGGTCGCCTGATGCCACCACGCACACCCGAGCCCCTGCCACGCTGACCACCTGCCCGACCCTCACCTTGCACGTCTTCCTCAACTCCGTCTGCCCATCCACCTCCACCAGCCCCTCGGCCACCATCGCCTTGGCGGCCCCGCCGCTCGGGGCGAGGCCGGTGGCCTTGAGCAGGGCGTCGAGGGTGACGTGGTCGCCGCGCAGCGGGAAGTCGATCCGATTCAATTTGGCCATGGCCGATCATCCGTCAATCTGGCCGGGCTGACGACAGCCTGCTGTCAGGCTTGCGACCTCCAATGGCCTGCACCGAGCGCCCGAAGGCGCCGCAGGCCCCGCGTGGGCGTGAGGAGACAGAGGATGGATTACGCCGCGTTCCACCGGCGGTCGATCGACGACCGCGAGGCGTTCTGGTCGGAGCAGGCCCGCCTGATCGACTGGGAGACGCCCTACGAGCAGGTGTGCGACACGTCGAACCCGCCGTTCGCGCGCTGGTTCGTGGGCGGGCGCACCAACCTGTGCCACAACGCCGTCGACCGGCACCTGCGCACGCGGGCCGACCAGCCGGCGCTGGTGTACGTGTCCACCGAGACGAACGAGGAGCGGGTCTACAGCTTCCGCGAGCTGCATGCCGAGGTGCAGCGCATGGCGGCGGTGCTGCAGTCGCTGGGCGTGGGGCAGGGCGACCGGGTGTTTGTCTACCTGCCGATGGTGCCGGCGGCGGCGTTCGCGATGCTGGCCTGCGCGCGCATCGGGGCGATCCATTCGGTGGTGTTCGGCGGCTTCGCGAGCCATGCGCTGGCCAGCCGCATCGACGATGCGCAGCCCAAGGTGATCGTCAGCGCCGACGCAGGCAGCCGCGGCGGCAAGGTGGTGGCGTACAAGCCGCTGCTGGACGAGGCGATCCGCCTGTGCAAGGCGCCGCCCGAGCGGGTGCTGCTGGTGGACCGCGGGCTGGCGCCGATGGCGCGCACCGCCGGCCGCGATGTCGATTACGCCGAGGCCCGCGAGGCGCAGCAGGGCACCGTGGTGCCCTGCGTGTGGCTGCCCGCCACGCAGCCGAGCTACACGCTCTACACCAGCGGCACCACCGGCAAGCCCAAGGGCGTGCAGCGCGACACCGGCGGCTACGCGGTGGCGCTGGCGGCGTCGATGCGCTACATCTACGCCGGGCGGCCGGGCGAGACGTTCTTCGCCACCAGCGACCTCGGCTGGGTGGTGGGGCACAGCTACATGCTGTACGGCCCGTTGATCGCCGGCATGGCCACCATCCTCTACGAGGGGCTGCCGATCTGCCCGGACGCCAGCATCTGGTGGCAGCTGGTGGAGCGCCACAAGGTGACGGTGATGTTCTCGTCGCCCACCGCGGTGCGGGTGCTGAAGAAACACGACGAGGCGCTGCTGACACGGCACGACCTGTCGTCGCTGCGCACGCTGTTCCTGGCCGGCGAGCCGCTGGACGAGCCCACCGCGCAGTGGATCGCCGGCGCGCTGGGCAAGCCGGTGATCGACAACTATTGGCAGACCGAGACCGGCTGGCCGATCCTCACGGTGTGCAACGGCGTCGAAACCACGCCCAGCAAGTTCGGCTCGCCCGGCAAGGCCGTGTACGGCTACGACGTGCAGCTCATCGACGAGGCCACCGGCCGGCCGATCGAGGGCGCCGGGCAGAAGGGCGTGGTGATGTTGCGCTACCCGCTGCCGCCCGGCTGCATGCAGACGGTGTGGGGCGACGACGAACGCTTCGTGCACACCTACTGGACGGAGGGGCCCGAGGGTTGGGTGTACTCGACCTTCGACTGGGGCGTGCGAGACGCGGACGGCTACTTCTTCATCCTCGGCCGCACCGACGACGTGATCAACGTGGCCGGGCACCGGCTCGGCACGCGCGAGATCGAGGAGGCCATCGCGAGCCACCCGAACGTGGCCGAGGTGGCGGTGGTCGGCGTGGCCGATGCGCTGAAGGGCCAGGTGGCGATGGCGTTCGCGGTGCTGAAGGACCCGGTGCAGGCTGAAGGTCCGATCGCCGCGGCGGTGCAGGAAGGCGAGATCCTCAAGCTCGTGGAGGCGCGGCTCGGCGCGGTGGCGCGGCCGCAGCGGGTGCGCTTTGTCGGCGCGCTGCCGAAGACACGCTCGGGCAAGCTGCTGCGCCGTGCCATACAGGCGGTGTGCGAGCAGCGCGACCCGGGCGACCTGACGACGATCGAGGACCCGACGTCGTTGCAGCAGATCCGCGCGGTGCTCGCGCCGGCCCCGCCGACCTGAGAACCCGACGCCTCGGGCGGCTCACACCGCCTCGTCGATCCAGTGGCCGACCTTCTTGGCGCCGGTCTCGAGCGCCGAGGCCAGCGACTTGGCGGCGCTGCTGACGGTCTCGCCGCCGTGTTCGATCGCGCTGCCGGCTTCGCTCCACGCCTTGGCGGCGCTGGTGCCGAGGTCGGCCAGGGCATGGCCGGTCTGCGACACGGCGGTCTCGACGCTGCTGCCGAGCTTCTTCAGCTTGTCCGACGCGAGGTCGTAGGTCGCCTCCACGGCGGTGCCGATCAGGTCGGTGGTGCCGACCACCGCGCCGATCAGCGGGCCGTAGTGCGCGGTGCGGGCGGCGTAGCCGGTCTGGTCGGCTTCGGTGGCAGCGGTGGCGGACGGGGTCGTGGTCGTTTGGGTGGCGCTGGCAGCCGTGCGGCGGTTGTTCGTGGTGCCTTGCAGGGCCGTGGCGGTGGACGTGGGGCTCGTGCGCGACGAGACCGAACCGAGGGTGCTCATGGTGGGCGGTTCCTTGGAAAAGGGGTTCGACCATCGTGGGCGGCGTGTGTAAACGCGCGGTGAAGCGTTTGGATATCGGACGGTCTCGAGCGCTGGATATTTCACGTTGCCGGCGGCGTTCACAATATTTCTGGCGGGTCACCGGACGGCTCAGCAATATTGCAAACGTAAATTCACAAAGATTTTCCTTGGGTTGCCAATCCCGGGCTGGAGCCGCAGGCAAGATGCGCCCGTTGTTGAATAAGGGATGACCCTATGAAAACCTCCAGTGCAGACGTTTCGCGTGGTTTTTCAAAGCGGGCGGTGGCCGTTGCCTTCGCCGTGGGGGCCCAGGCCGTGGTGCTGGCCGGCTGTGCCGGGCCGGGGCCGCTCGTCACCGGTCCCACCACGGTGCAGCCCAACCAGCCGATCGGCTACGTCGAACGGCCGGCCACCGGCTCCATCTACCGGGCCGACGGCAACAGCGCCTGGCTGTTTGCCGACGCGCGGCGGCCGCGCAACATCGGCGACACGCTGAAGATCGACATCGCCGAGGCGATGTCCGGCAGCCAGGCGGTGGCCACCGACACCAGCCGCGACAACAAGGTCGCCGCCAAGGGCCCGGGCACCGGCAGCGGCGGGGGCCTGTGGGCCGGCCTGCTGAACATGGATGCCACGGCCAGCGGGAGCGACGCCTACAAGGGCAATGGCAAGACCGAGAACAACCAGGCCCTGAAGGGCAAGATCGCCGCCTCGGTGATCAACGTGCTGCCCAACGGCAACCTGGTGGTCGCCGGCGAGCGGGCCATCGCGATGAACGGCGGGGTCAGCACGCTGCGCATCTCGGGCGTGGTGAACCCCAACGACGTGCAGCCGGGGGGCATCGTCGCGTCGTCCGATGTGGTGGATGCGCGCATCGAGCAGGTGGGCGGCGGCGACCTGGCCGACACCACGCAGCGCAGCTGGCTGCAGCGCTTCTTCACCAAGAACCTGCAGGTGTGGTGAGGCCAGATTTCTGTGGGAGCGGCTTCAGCCGCGATGGGCTTGCGGCAAGGCACCATCGCGGCTGAAGCCGCTCCCACAATGAAGTAGCCCAAACCCATCACAACGCAAAAGGGGCCCGCGCAGCAGGGCCCTTTTGCGTTGGCGACACGCTCAGCCGTCGTAGCCGGTCAGCAGCGCCCGCACCAGCGGTGCCATCTTCTTGCGCGTGGCGGCCCACTTGCCCAGGCCCATGCCGTCGACCTCGTAGCGGGTGCTGCCCAGCACCGCGCCGCCGGGGCCGCGCAGCGTGAGCGTGGCGGCGTAGACGTAGGGTTGGAACTGGCTGCTCCACATCGGCTGCTCCCAGCGCAGCCAGGCGGCGTAGGACAGCTGCGCCGGGCAGTCCAGCGGCGACTGGCCGGCTTCGTAGAGCCGGCTCTCGATGCCGTGCGCCTGCAGCTCCTGCTGCAGCGCCGGCACGATGTCCTGCACCTGGGTCTCGCGGTTGATCTCGATGCACCAGCGCTGCACCGGCAGGTGCGGGTGCACGACGGTATCCGTGGCCGAGGTCGGGCCCATTTGCAACGCGGCCGTCGAGGCCGCGCCGAGGGTTTTGGCCAATTCCCAGGTGGGCACCGGCGTGACGATCGAACAGGCCGACAGACTGGCCGTGAAGACCGCGGAAATGATGTTTCTGGTCGGCTGCGGCACAGTATTGCAGGGTGGCTCGGAAATACTGAATATGGTGCGTCAGACTATTTTCTGGATTGTTGCCGAGGGTTTGCCTGGAACGCCGGAAAAGCAGGTGGAATAACCCCCTTTTCAAAGCTTCGGGCGGGTCAGTTCCAACAGCAGCTGCCGCTGCGCGTCGATCGAGGCGGGCAAGGGCAGCGTGCCCGCCAGCACCGCCTCGATGTGCCGCGCGGTGCTGGCCGCGTCGATCGCCGCCGGCAGCGCGGGCAGCTCGGTCAGCGTGCCCTCCTGCGGCTTCAGCGAGCGGGCCTCGTCGCGCTGGCCGCTGCGGTAGACGTCCATGCGCGCCTGGCGCCGCGCATCGGCGACCGGCTCGCCCTCGGTGCCGCGCATCAGCACCGCGTCGGCAGCGGTGTCCAGCAGGTACTGCGACAGGCTCACCGCGTACTCCGGGTGCGTGTGGTTGATGACCCGCACCGCGCCCGGCACCGCCGGCAGCAGCTTGGCGACCGTGTGGCCGCTGTTGCGCAGCCCGAGCACGCGGCGCACCGCCAGCAGGCGGGCGAGCGGGGCGTTCAGCACCGCGGTGTCGATGAAGGCGGGGCGCTGCGCGGCCCAGGCGGCGTGCACCGCGGCGGCATCGGCGCAGGGCGCGTGGCCGAGCGCGGCGAAGATCGCCGCGCTGGTGACGCGACCGGGGTCTTCGAGCGGGCCGTGCACCAGCACCGGCACGCCCTCGCGGGCCAGCAGCAGCGCCAGCAGCGGCGTCAGGTTGGGCAGCTTGCGTGCGCCGTTGTACGAGGGCAGCAGCACCGCGGCGGGGCCTTCGGCGGCGGCGATCGGCAGCGTGTGCTGCATCGTGGCCTCGACGAACGCATCCAGTTCCACCGCCGTCTCGCCCTTGATGCGCATGGCCAGCGCGAAGCCGCCCAGCTCGAGGTCGCTCACCTGGCCGGCGAGGATGCGCTGCATCAGGTCCAGCGCCTGTTCACGGTTCAGCGGGCGGGCGCCGTCCTTGCCGCGGCCGATGGTCTTGAGGTAGGGGGCGATGCTCATGGCGAAGGATTGTCCGGCGTGGAAGGGGCACGAAATTGATTTCGGGCAAGCCCCACGGTTCGTCGAACGTCTTGGCGGGGTTCGCCGCCGATGCTACAAGTGCCGTCCTCCGGCAGGGAGTGTGAAGGGGCAACGGGGAGACGGATGGACAGGCAGCACCGGGGTGATGCGAGCGGCGCGCGGCGATGGGCCGGCCGGCGCAGGGGCGGTGCCGGCGGCTCGCGCAGGGCGTGGGCGCTGCTGGCGATGGCAGCGGCATGGCCCTGCACCGGGCAGGCGGCCGAACTGGCCTCGCTGGCCGACCTGTCCATCGAGGAACTGGCCGACGTGCAGATCACCTCGGTCTCCCGGCGCGGCGAGCGGCTCGCCGACGCGGCGGCCTCGGTCTACGTCATCACCGCCGAGGCCCTGCAGCGCGCCGGCGCCACGTCGCTGCCGCAGGCGCTGCGGCTCGCGCCCAACCTGCAGGTGGCGCAGGTCGATGCCGGCCAGTACGCCATCAGTGCGCGCGGCTTCAACAATGCCATCGGCAACAAGCTGCTGGTGCTGATCGACGGCCGCACCGTCTATACGCCGTTCTTCTCCGGGGTGTTCTGGGACCAGCAGGACCTGCTGCTGGAGGACGTCGAGCGCATCGAGGTGATCAGCGGCCCCGGCGCGACGCTGTGGGGCGCCAATGCCGTCAACGGCGTGATCAACGTCATCACCAAGGCGGCGGGCCAGACCCAGGGAACGCTGCTGCTCGCCGCCGGCGGCAACCGCGAACAGGTGCTGGGCGCCCGCTACGGCGGCACGGTGGGGCCGGGGCACTTCCGGCTGTATGCCAAGCGCAGCGTGGTACAGAACACCCGCGATGCGGCCGGCACCCCGAGGCCGGATGGCCGCGAGCGCACGCAGGTCGGCTGGCGCAGTGACTGGCGCGTCGACCGCGATGCCTTCGTGCTGGAAGGCGCCGCCTACCGGGGCGAGTCGGACGTCACCTCCGCCGGGGCATTGCCGCTGGGTCCGATCGAGACCGAGGGCGCGCACCTGCTCGCGCGCTGGACCCGCGACTGGGCCGATGGCGCCAACCTGCGGGTGCAGGCCTACTACGACCACACGCGCCGCGACGAGCCGCTGCTGTACCGGCCGGAGGAGGACATCGCCGATGTGGAGCTCCAGCATGCGCTGCCCTGGGGCGTGCACCGCCTGGTGTGGGGCGGCGGCTACCGGCAGGCGCAGGACCGGCTGCGCCCCGGCCTGTTCTTCGCCTTCGTGCCCGAGCGCCGCACCAGCGACTGGTACAACGTGTTCCTGCAGGACCAGCTCGCGCTCACGCCGTCGCTCGACCTGACGCTGGGCGCCAAGCTGGAGCACAACGACTTCACCGGCACCGAACCGCTGCCCACCGCGCGGCTGGCGTGGAAGGCGGGCGACGACCAGCTGCTGTGGGCGGCGTGGTCGCGGGCGGTGCGCTCGCCGGCGCGGCTGGACCGCGACATCCGGTTTCCGGCGCAACCGCTGCCGGGCTACGGCTACTACATCGCCGGCGGCCCCGGCTTCGTCGCCGAAGTGGCCAACGTCACCGAGCTGGGCTGGCGCGGCCGGCTGGGGCGCGATGTCACGGCATCGCTCACGCTGTTCCACCACCGCTGGGACCGCCTGCGCAGCGGCCAGACCCCGCCGAACGCGCAGGTGCAGAACATGATCGAGGGCCGCACCTTCGGCGCCGAGGGCTGGGTCGGCTGGCAGGTGGCGCGGCACTGGCGGCTGAGCGGCGGCTTCACGGCGCTGCGCGAGCTGCTGCACGTGAAGCCGGGCAGCAGCGACCCCACCGGCCCGAGCGCACTGGGCAACGATCCCGATCTGCAGGCGTCGCTGCGCTCGACGCACGAGCTGGCGCCGGACCACGAACTCGAACTCGGCGTGCGCCGCGTCGGCGCGCTGCCGGATCCGAAGGTGCCGGGCTACACCGCAGTGGACCTGCGGTATGGGTGGCAGGTGCGGCCGGGCTGCACGCTGTCGCTCGTCGGGCTGAACCTGTTCGATCCGCGCCATGTCGAATACGGCGGCACGCTCGGCGTCAGCGAGATACCGCGCAGCGTGCAGCTGCAGGCGAGGTGGTCGTTGTGATGCGGGTGGGCCGCCGCTGGCTGTGCAGGCTGGCGGCAACGGGTGTGCTCGTGGTTGCCGTGCCGGCCTGGGGCCAGGCCGACACGGCCCGTGCCGAGCGGCAGATCAAGGCGGCATTCCTGTACAAGTTCCTCGGCTTCGTCGAGTGGCCGCCGGAGGCCTTCGAGCGCGGCGATGCGCCGCTGCAGGTCGGCCTGTTCGGCGCCGACGCGCTGGCCGACGAACTGGCCCTGGTGGCGCAGCGCCGGCAGGTCAACGGCCGGCCGGTGCAGGTGCGCAAGCTGCGCGCCGGCGAGCCGCCGACGGCCTTGCACGCGCTGTTCGTCGGCCGTGCCGAGCCGGCGTCCGGGGCCCTGATGGCGCAGGCACGGCGCCAGCCGCTGCTGCTGCTGCTGGGCGACAGCGAGGACGCGATCGCGCAGGGCGCGGCCATCAGCTTTGCCGTCGTGGACGACAAGGTGCGCTTCGATGTGGCGCCGCTCGCGGCGGACCAGGCCGGTCTCAAGATCAGCTCGCGGCTGATGGCCGTGGCGCGCCGGGTGGTGATGCCATGACGTTGCGGCTGGTCTTCCGTTCCTTGCGCACGAAGCTGGTGGCGGTGGTGCTGCTGACCACGTTCGCGGCCCTCGGCGTGGCGCTGGCCGCGATGGTGGCGTACGACCTGAGAGGCTATCGCCAGGCCTGGGTCGGCGACCTGGACACGCAGGCCGAGCTGCTCGGCCTGACCAGCGCCAGTGCGCTGGCCTTCGACGACCCGAAGGCCGCCACCGAGAACCTGGCGCTGCTGCGTCTGCGCCCGCAGGTGCGCGCCGGCGCGGTGTACGGCCGGCAGGGACAACTCTTCGCCAGCTACGCGGCCACGCCGGCCGAGCGCAGCTTTCCGGCGCTGCCGGACGAGCCGGGCGTGCAGGTCGGGCAGCGCCAGATGGCCGTCTTCAAGCACATCGTCGACCAGGGCGAGGTCGTCGGCACCGTCTACCTGCGCGCCGACTACCCGCTGATGGACCGGGTGCGCCACTATGCCGGCATTGCGCTGGCGGTGGCCGCGGTGGCGATGCTGGTGGCGCTGGGCCTGTCGTTCTGGCTGCAGCGCCTGGTCACGCGCCCGGTGCTGGCCATCGCCGAGGTGGCGCGCGAGGTGGTCGAGCGGCGCGACTACTCGCGCCGTGCCGAGCGCCTCACCGACGACGAGGTCGGCCAGCTGGCCGAGTCGTTCAACCGCATGATGGCCGAGGTCGAGCGCCATGCGCAGGAGAACCAGCAGTCGCTGCGTTCGATCGAGCGCGAGGTCGGCGAGCGCCGGATCGCGCAGCAGGAGGTGATGCGGCTCAACGAGGAACTGGAGCGGCGCGTGCGCGAGCGCACCGCGCAGCTGGAAGCCTCCAACCGGGACCTCGCGCTCGCCACCGAAACGGCCGAGAAGGCCAACCTGGCGAAGTCCGACTTCCTCTCCAGCATGAGCCACGAGCTGCGCACGCCGCTCAACGCCATCCTCGGCTTCGGTTACCTGCTCGGCGCCGAAGGGGATGCGCTGCCGCCGGCCAAGCGCACCGACTTCACGCAGCACATCGTCAAGGCCGGCAAGCACCTGTTGACGCTGATCGACGAGATCCTCGACCTGGCCCGCATCGAATCGTCGAACCTGATGCTGTCGCTCGAACCGGTGGGACTGGACGAGTTGCTGCAGGAGTGCCGCGGCATGATCGGGCCCACCGCCGACCAGCTCGGCATCCGGCTGCTGCTGCCGCCCGAACAGGGCCTGCAGGTGATCGCCGACCGCACCCGGCTGAAGCAGGTGCTGCTGAACCTGCTGTCGAACGCGATCAAGTACAACCGGCCGAACGGCTCGGTGATCGTCGACTGCCAGGCCGTGGCGCCCGACCGCCTGAGCGTGGCGGTGCGCGACACCGGCCGCGGCCTGCGCGAGGACCAGCTGGCCGGGCTGTTCCAGCCCTTCAACCGCCTGGGGCAGGAGGCCGGCCCGGTCGAGGGCACCGGCATCGGGCTGGTGGTCACCAAGCGGCTGGTCGAGGCCATGGGCGGCGCCATCCAGGCGCACAGCCGGCTGGGCGAGGGCAGTGTCTTCACGCTGGAGCTGCCCGCCACGGGCGCGCCGCAGCGGACCGCGCCGTCGCGCGGTGCCGGGACCGCGGCAGTGGCGCTGCCGCCGCGCGGACCCAGCGCCGGCACGCTGCTGTATGTCGAGGACAACCCGGCCAACCTGCAACTGGTGCGCGAGATCGTCGAGCTGCGCGGCGACCTCGTGCAGCTCTCGGCCCCGGATGCCCAGCTGGGCATCGAGCTGGCGCGCGCGCACCGGCCGCGGCTGATCCTGATGGACATCCACCTGCCGGGCCTGAGCGGCCTCGACGCGCTGGCCATCCTGCGCGCGGACCCGCTGACGGCCGCCATCCCGGTGATCGCGCTCACCGCCAACGCGATGGCGCGCGACCAGGCGCGGGGGCTTGCGGCGGGGTTCTTCCGCTACGTCACCAAGCCGGTGGACGTGGCACAGCTCAACGCGGCCATCGACGCGGCGCTGGCCGCGCCGGCCCCGCCGGATCAGCCGGCGTAGGCCCAGCAGGCCTCGGCGGGCAGCTCCACCCAGTGCTGCGCGCCGGTCTCGCGCGGGGCGTGGCCGAAGGCGCGCAGCCGCAGGTCGCCGCTTTCAAACAGGTACTCCCAGCGGTCGCCGAGGTACATCGCGGTGACCAGCCGTGCCGGCAGCCGGTTCGGGCCGGGGCCCTCGGCCACGCGCACCTGTTCGAGCCGCACGACCACCTGCGCCTTGTCGCCGTGGCGCAGCGCGCCGCGGCCCTGTGCCAGCAGCGGGCCGCCGGGACCCTGCAGCTTGACGGTGTTGCCGCCGGCCTGTTCGACGGTGGCCTCGAAGCGGTTGTTGCTGCCCATGAACTCGGCGGTGTAGAGCGTCTGCGGTGCGCCGTAGAGCTCCTGCGGCGTGCCTTCCTGTTCGATGCGGCCGTTGCGCAGCAGCAGGATGCGGTCGCTCATCGCCATCGCTTCGGTCTGGTCGTGGGTCACGCACAGCGCCGAGAGGTTCATCTTCACGATCAGCGCGCGCAGCCAGGCCCGGGCCTCCTCGCGCAGCTTGGCGTCGAGGTTGGAGAGCGGCTCGTCGAGCAGGATCACCGGCGGGTTGTAGACCAGCGCGCGGGCGATGGCCACGCGCTGCTGCTGGCCGCCGGAGAGCTGGAACGGGTAGCGCTCGCCCAGGTGGCCGAGGCCGAGGTTGTCGAGCGCGGCCTGCACGCGGGTCTGGGTCTCGGCGGCCGGTACCTTGCGCAGCGCCAGCCCGTAGCCGACGTTCTGGGCGACCGTCTTGTGCGGCCACAGCGCGTACGACTGGAACACCAGCCCGAGCGAGCGCTGCTCGGCCGGCAGGTTCAGGCCCTGGGCGGCATCGAACAGCGCCTTGCCGTCCAGCAGGATGCGCCCGCCGGACGGGTGCTCGAGGCCGGCCACGGCGCGCAGCAGCGTGGTCTTGCCACTGCCCGAGGCGCCGAGCAGCGAGACCACCTCGCCGGCCTTCAGGTTGAACGAAACGCCTTGCAGCACCTGCACCGGGCCGTAGCCGAGGTGGATGTCTTGAACGGTCAGCTTAGTCATGGAGCTTCACCCCGAAACGCAGGGCCACGACCAGCCCGAGGCTGACCATGGCGATGTTGATGACAGAGAGTGCGGCGACGAGGTCGGTGGCGCCGGAGGCCCACATCGAGACCAGCAGCGCGCCGATCACCTCGGTGCCGGGCGAGAGCAGGTACACGCCGGTGGAGTACTCGCGCTCGAAGATCAGGAACACCAGCAGCCAGCTCGACAGCAGCCCGAAGCGCACCAGCGGCAGCGTGATCTGGCGGCTCACCTGGCCGGCGCTAGCGCCCACCGTGCGGGCGGCTTCCTCCAGGTCGGGCCCCACCTGCATCAGCGCGCTCTGCACCACGCGCATGCCGTAGGCCAGCCAGATCACGGTGTAGGCGATCCAGATCGCGAACATCGAGTTGCGCCACTCCTTCAGCCCCGGCACGAACAGGAACACCCACAGGAACGCCAGCCCCGCCAGCAGCCCCGGCACCGCGCGCGGCACCAGCACCAGGTAGTCCATCAGCCGCGTGGCGGCATCGTGCCGGCGGTGGCCGCTGAAGGCGATCAGCGCGTAGCAGCCCACGGCGAGCGCACCGCCGATCACGCCGATGCCCAGCGTGTTGACGATGGCGCGCACCAGGTTGTCCTGCTCGAAGATGTCGCGGTAGTTCTGCAGCGTGAACGCGTCCACCAGCGAGATGCCTTCGCCCCACTGCGTGACGAACGAGCGCAGCACCACGCCCGACACCGGGATCACCACGGTGAGCAGCAGCCACAGCGCGACGATGCCGATGGCCAGCCAGCGCCAGCCGCCCAGCCGCAGCGGCACCTGGCGGCCGCCCTTGCCCTTGATCGACACGTACTTGCCGGCGCTGCGCAGCAGGCGGCGCTGCAGCAGCACCAGCGGGAAGGTCACCGCGACGATCAGCATCGCCACCACCGCCATCAGGTGGTACGACGGGATGCCGAGCTTGCTGGCCAGCTTGTACATGTAGGTGGTCAGCACCAGGTAGCCGTTCGGGTCGCCCAGCACCAGCGGCAGCCCGAACACCTCGAAGCCGAGGAAGAACACCAGCACGCCGGCGAACAGGATCGAGGGCATCACCATCGGCAGGCTCACGTCGCGAGCCACCCGCAGCGGCGAGGCGCCGCAGGTGCGGGCGGCTTCTTCCACGTCGCTGCCCAGGTTGCGCAGCGCCGCCGAGGCGTAGAGGTAGACGTGCGGCACGTGCGTGAGGCCGGCGATCACCGCGATGCCGCCGAGCGAGTACACATCCCACCACTCGGGCCCGAAGGCGTGGCGCCACCACAGCGTGAAGATGCCGCTCGGGCCGGCGGCCACCACGTAGCCGAGCGCCAGCACCACCGCCGAGACGAAGATCGGCGTCAGCAGCAGCGGCTCGATCCAGCGCCGGCCCGGCAGGTCGGTGCGCACCATCAGGAAGGCCAGCAGCGCCCCGCAGGGCACCGAGATGCCCACCATGCCGGCGGCGATCAGCAGCGAGTTGCGCAGCGCGAACCAGAAGTCCGGGTCGTCGAAGACGAAGCGGTAGGCGTCGAGCGACACCACCTTGCCGGGCATGAAGAAGGGCGCCGACAGCAGGCTCTGGTAGCCGATCATCGCCAGCGGCAGCAGCACCACCAGCGTGGTGACGCCGATCACCAGCCAGCGGCCGAGGCCGCGCAGCGGCAGCCGCGGCGCGCGCGGCAGCGCAGCGGGCAGGGAGGTCGTGGTGGACATCATGGGTGCTCCTGGACCGGCGTTACTTCCGCGCTACGTACGAGCGCCACGTTTTGATGAACGCGAGGCGCTTGTTCTGGTCGAGATAGGTCAGCAGGTGCTGGTCGATCGCGATCGGCCGCAGGCTCGCGCCCAGTTCCTTCTGCAGCGCGCTGGCGGTCATCTCGCCTTCCACGTCGGTGCGGATCGCCGGCAGCTCCGAGGCGGTGGACATCGTGGTCTGGCCCTTCTTCGACAGCAGGTAGTCCAGCCACAGCCTGGCCGCGTTCGGGTGCTGCGCCGCCTTGGCGATGAAGGCCACGCGGCTCATCACCAGCGTGTGGTCGCGCAGCAGCTGGTAGCCGATGTTGTTGTCCTTCTTCTGTCGGGCGTGGGCGTACGAGGTGATCATGTTGTAGCCCAGCACCTGCTCGCCCGAGGAGATGCGCTCCATCATCGTGCTGCTGCTCGACTGCAGCCGCACGCCGGCCCCGGCCATGGCCTTCACCACGTCCCAGGTCAGCGCGCTGTTGACCTGGTCGTCGGCGGTGAGGAACAGGAAGCCGACGCCGGCCTTCTCGATGTCGTACGTGGTGACCTTGCCCTGGTATTTGGGATCGGCCAGCAGCTTGATGAACTCGGCGTGGGTCCTGGGCACCTCGCCGGCCGGCAGCAGGCGCTTGTTGTAGACGATGCCCAGTGGCTCGAACGTGGTGCCGTAGGCCTGCTTCTGGTAGGTGGCCCAGTAGGGCAGTGCCTTCGACTCGGGCGACTCGTAGGTCAGCGCGTAGTCCTGGGCCAGCTTCACGCCCTGGTCCATCGCCGAGTTCCACACCACGTCGGCACTGGCGGTGCCGGCCGCGGTCTCGCTGATGAAGCGGTTGAACAGCTCGGCGCTGTTCATGTCCATGTACTCCACCTTGACGCCGGGGTACAGGCTCTCGAACTCCTTCACCAGCGGCTTGCCGGCCACGGCGTCGGTGGGGGTGTAGACGGTGACCTTGCCTTCCTTCTTGGCCGCGTCGATCACGGCCTGGTAGGTGGCGGGGTAGCCGGTGGGCACCTGCGCGAAGGCGGCGGCGGGCAGCAGGGCCAGGGCGGCGAGGGAGAGGGTGGCGCGGCGGGTGAGGTGATGCATCGAAAACTCCGGGGATGGGCTGGACCTCTGTAGGAGCGGCTTCAGCCGCGATGGGCTCGTGGTGGGCCGCGAATCGCGGCTGAAGCCGCTCCTACAAAAGAAAAGAAGAGATGGAGGGGCCGAGGATCAGAACCGGTGCTGGATGCCCAGGCCGTAGCCGGTCTGCGCGTCGCGGAAGCCGTTGTCGTCGCGCGAGACGCTGACCAGGCCGCCGTCCTTCGACGTGGCGCGGCCGGCCACCGCGTAGAGGCGGGTGCGCTTGGAGAGCGCGTAGGTGCCGCGCAGCGACAGCAGCTTCGGGTCGTCGGTGCCGCTCACACCGCTCTTGATGTCCTGCTTGTAGAAGGCCGCGGTGAGCTCGATCACCGGCGTCACGCTCCAGCCGGCGCCGATCCAGCTCATCGTGCTCTTGGCATCGCCGCCGGTGGCGATCTCCCGCTTGTAGCGGCGCTGGCCGAGGAACAGCTTCACCGGCTGCAGGTCGTAGGTGGCGGCCACGTGCAGGGCCTTTTCCTTGTCGTAGGCCCCGGCGGTGACGGTGGCGCCGTTGCGCTGGTCGACCACCACGGTGGCGGCGAACGGGCCGGCGGTGTAGGTGCCGCCGAGCGCCGCGAAGCGACCCGCGTTGGCCGCACCGGTCACCTCGCCGAAGCCGTAGCTGGCGCCGAGCTTGAGGGGGCCGAAGGTGCCCTGGTACTTCAGCAGGTTCGACACGCCGGTGACCATGCCGTCCTTGCGCGCGTTGGTGGCGATGGCGCCGCCCGAGGTGGCCCACGAGTAGAACGGCGCGTAGCCCATCGGGTCGAACGGCAGCAGGAAATCGTAGGTGGTGCTGTACGAGCGGCCGCCCACCAGCCGGCCCCAGCCGCCTTCGAGGCCGACGTTGGCCTGGCGGCCGAACAGTGCCGAGCCGGTGGCGCCGGTGTCCATCGCGATCTCGCTCTCGAGGTTGAACACGGCCTTCAGGCCGCTGCCCAGGTCTTCGCTGCCGCGCAGGCCCCAGCGCGAGGTGTTCAGGCCGCCGGAGCTGAGCGCGCTGCGGCCATTGCCGGCGGCGTCCATCGCGGTGCGGTGTTCCATCAGCACGTCGAGGATGCCGTAGACCGTGACGTTGCCCTGGGCTTGGGCGTGCAGCGGCGCGGCCAGGGCGGCCAGGGCGGCCAGCGAGGCGAGGGTGATCAGGCGGGTGCGGTTCATGGGGTCTCCAGGTTGTTCGGGTGGGCAATGCAGCGGCTCGATCTGCCGTTCGGGCGGCAGGTGCGGGGCCGTTCAGGTCGGGGGAAAGGGACTCAGCCGGTCGTCATCGGCGCAGGCCGAACCGGTCGGCGATCTCGGTGTAGTGCTGCGTCTGCTGGCGCAGGTAGTCGCGCAGCGCGGGGCCGGTCTTGGCCAGCGGATAGAGGCCGTGGCGCTCGCGCAGGCGGTCGAACTCGGGCGTGGCCATCAGGCGCTCGAACAGCGCCGACCAGGCCTTCACGTCGGCTTCGGGCACGTCGGGGCCGAGGTAGAAGCCGCGCACCGTGGGCCACACCAGGTCGACGCCCTGTTCGCGCGCGGTGGGCACGTCGGCGAGCCGGCCGGGCAGGCGCTGCTCGGACATCACCGCCAGCACGCGGAACGGCCCGCCCGGCGGCAGCTTGTCGGCCAGCTCGGAGGCGTCGCCGGTGTACACCTGCACGTGGCCGCCCTTCAGCGCCGCGGTGGCCTCGCCGCCGCCCTCGAAGGCGACGAAGCGCATGGCCTTGTACGGCACGCCGGCCGCTTCGGTGACCAGCGCGGCCTTCAGCCAGTCCTGGCTGCCGATGGTGCCGCCGGCGGCGAAGCTCACCTTGGACGGATCGGCCTTCAGCGCGGCCAGCAGCTCGCGCAGCGTCCTGTACGGGGCGCTGGCCGAGACCAGCACGACGCCGTAGTCGGCACCGATCGCGGTGAGCCACTGCACCTGCTCCATCGTGTGGCGGCCGAAACGGCCGTTGGCCAGGTTCAGCAGCGAGCCGCTCGAATACGCCACCAGCGTGCCGGGCTCGCCGCGGCGCTTGGTGACGATGGTGTCGAACGCCATCGCGCCGACCCCGCCGGGCACGTAGGCGATCGGCATCGGTTGCTGCGTGATGCCGGCGGCCTGCAGCGCCTCGCGTGCCAGCTTGCAGGTGAGGTCGAACCCGCCGCCGGGCTTGGCCGGGGCGATGCAGGACGGGGTGTCGTACGGCGCCGCCGTCGCGGCACCGGCCGCGACGGTGATGGCCAATCCGGCCAGTAGCTTCCAGAACGATGTCCGCATCTCGGTGTCTCCTGCAGGTGGTCGAGCGCCACCATGGAGAGCACTGTAGGGAACCGCCGCTTTCAGCCAGCTTTCAGTGGATCCAAGGGGTGTGCTCTTTTGTTGTAGGAGCGGCTTCAGCCGCGATCGGTGGCAGGCAACGAATCGCGGCTGAAGCCGCTCCTACAGAAGAAGAAAGAAAGGAAGCGTCAGGGGGCAACCTGCCGCGGCAGGGTCAGCACGACGGCGGTGCCGCGTTCGCTGCCATCGGCCAGCAACGCCCCCGGCCCGACCTCGAACTGTCCGCCATGCCGCTGCACGATCGCGCGCACGATCGCCAGCCCGAGCCCGGAGCCGGGCAGCGCCGCGTGGCGGCCGCGGAAGAAGCGCTCGCCCGCCCGGCCGCGTTCGTCCGCTGGAATGCCGGGCCCGTCGTCGATGACGGCCACGCGCACGCGGTCGTCGTCGGCCTGCACGTGCACCGTCACGTGGCCGCCGGCGGGCGTGTAGCGCAGCGCGTTGTGCAGCAGGTTGGCCAGCGCCTCGCGCAGCAGGCCTTCGTCGCCGAGCACGTGCACCGGCCGGCCGGCGGGTTCGAAGCCGAGGTCGATGCGCTGCTCGCGCGCCAGCGGCCAGGCCTCGCGGGTGCAGCGCTCGGCCAGGCGGTCCAGGTCGAGCGGCGCCAGCGGCGGCGGGCCGGCGTCGGCGCGCGCCAGCGCGAGCATCTGGTTGGTGCGGCGCACGGTGTCGTCGATCTGTGCCTTGAGCGCCTCCAGCGCCTCGGTGACCCGTGCCGCGTCGCGCTCGCGCAGCGCGTAGCCCACCTGGGTGGACAGCGTGGCCAGCGGGGTGCGCAGCTGGTGCGAGGCGTCGTCGACGAAGCGGCGGCGCTGTTCGATCAGCTCGCGCTGGCGCGCCAGGTGGTGGTTGATCGCGCGCACCAGCGGCGCCGCGTCGGCCGGGATCTCGGAGTCGTCCACCGGCGCGAGGTCGTCGTCGGCACGGCCTTCCACCTCGCGGCGCAGCCGCTCCAGCGGCCGCAGCGCCCAGCCGATCACCAGCGCCAATGTGGCGGCCACCAGCACGATGCTCAGCGCGTCCCGCCCCACGGCCTGCAGCAGCAGCGAGCGTGAGAAGGCGTTGCGCGAGTTGGTGCTCTCGGCCACCTGGATAACCAGCCGGCGCGACGGGTCGGCCGGGTCGAGCGGGCGCGCCCACACGCCCACGCGCACCGGCGCGCCGAAGTACTGCGCATCGATGAAGCGCGGCACCGCGGTGGCGAGCGGCTCCTTCGGCAGCGGCAGGCCGGCGTTGCCGATCTCGACCAGGCCGTCTTCGGTGGCGACGCGGAAGTACACCTGCCCGCTGGCGGTGAGCTCGAAGAACTCCAGCAGCCGGTACGGCAACTCCACCGACAGGCCGCCCGATTCTGTGGAGACGTTGCCGTCGATGGCCTTGATGGCGCCGAGCAGCGAGCGGTCGTAGGCCGCGTTGGCGGCCTGCAGCGCGGTGTGCCAGGTGAGCGCGAGCTCCACCGCCACCGCCACCAGCATCACCGGCAGCACCAGCGACAGCAGCGTGCGGCGGATGCTGCGGCGGTGCCGGTGCCCCTTCAGCGAGGCCGGCCGCGGCCAGCGCAGGCGTTTCACGGCGCCGTTTCGAGCACGTAGCCCAGCCCGCGCAGCGTGGTGACGCGCACGCGGGTGTGTTCGAGCTTGCGGCGCAGCCGGTGCACCAGCACCTCGATCACCTCGGGCCGCACGTCCTGCTCGTCGGAGAACAGCCGCTCGATGATCTCCTGCTTCGACAGCGGCTCGCCGCTGTGCTGGATCAGCGTGCGCAGCACCGCGTGCTCGCGCGGCGAGAGGGCCAACGGCTCGCCGTCGAGCGCAAACTGCTTGGTCGCCGCGTCGTACACCAGCGGGCCGCAGGCAAAACGCGGCTGCTCGCGGCCGCGCGAGCGGCGGATCAGCGCGATCAGCCGCGCCTCCAGTTCCTCGACCTCGAACGGCTTGGCGAGGAAGTCGTCGGCGCCCTCGCGCAGCGTGCTGACCCGCTCCATCAGCGAGTCGCGCGCGGTGAGGATCAGCACCGGCACGCGCACGTCGGCCTCGCGCAGCTGCGCCAGCACCTCGTGGCCGCCGCGGCCGGGCAAGCCGAGGTCGAGCACCAGCGCGTCGTAGCGGGTGCTGGCCAGTTCTGCCATCACCAGGCGGCCGTCGTCGACCCAGGTGACGACGAAGTCGTTCTGTCCCAGGGCCTTCACCAGCCAGTCGGCCAGCGGCTTCTCGTCTTCTGCCAGCAGGATGCGCATGGGCGGCGATGCTAGGGCAGGGCGCCCCGCTACCATGCTGCGGGTATGCCCGTAGGACGCCGCACCCCCTGGACCGCCGCGCTGGCCCTGCTGTGCGTGGGCCTGCTGTGCGTGGGCCTGCCGGCGGCGGCCAGCGAGCAGCTCGCCGCCCGCAAGGCCTGCCTGGGCTGCCACACGGTGGCGAGCGCCCGCGTGGGCCCGGCGTTCCAGGCGGTGGCCACGCGCTACGCCGGCGATGCCGGGGCGCTGGAGCGGCTGGCCCGCAAGGTCCGCGAGGGCTCGCGCGACACCTGGGGCGTGGTGCCGATGCCGCCGAACCCGCGCGTCAGCGAAGCCGAGGCGCGGGAGCTCGCGCGGTGGGTGCTGGCGCAGCGCCCCGCGCGTTGACTCAGGTTCTCAGCCCACTTCGAAGAAGCGCATGACCACCTGCGACGGGTGGCGGGCGCCGGTGCCGAGGAAGATCCGTTCGGTGAGCCAGGCCAGCGACGGCGCGGCCACCTCGAAGGTGGGCACGCAGCGGAAGTAGATCAGCGCCGGGTCGACCGGCTCGCCGCGGGCGAGTTTGTCGATCAGCGCCGGCGGGCCGCTGCGCATCGCGTGGTTGACGACGAAGATGCGGTCGCCGCCGTCGGTCTCGAGCACGTAGCGGGCGTCCAGCTGCGCGCTGCGGCCGGCGATGATGAGCTGGAAGTCGGCGCCGCCGGGCATCACGCGGGCCTGCCAGCCGCCGCGCTCGGCGCTGGCCTGCGCGGTGCCGCCGAGGATCGGGATCAGCCGGCGCTGGCCGATGCCGGTCTGGCCCACCTCGATCGGCGTGGCGACCTCGACCTGCAGGTCGAGCGCGGGCAGCAGCGGGGGCGTGGGCAGCGGGGCGGGTACTGCGGTCATGCAAGGGTCTCCTGAGTCCTGTGGGTGGGGTCGGGCAGGCCTGAAAGCTGCCTGCAGGGTGGACGAGGGTATCCTGCCAAACTCGGCGGATCCCCGGTCCTCTCCCTTTCTTTTCAGGCTCGACACCATGACCCAGCGCATCCCTGCCACCCTGATTCCCGGCGACGGCATCGGCCCCGAAATCGTCGACGCCACGCTGGCCGCGCTCGATGCGCTCGGCGCGCCGTTCGAATGGGAGCGGCAGATCGCCGGCCTGGAAGGCGTGAAGACCTGCAAGGACCCGCTGCCGCAGGCCACGCTGGACAGCATCCGCCGCACCAAGCTGGCGCTCAAAGGCCCGCTGGAAACACCCTCCGGCGGCGGCTACCGCTCGTCGAACGTGCGGCTGCGCGAGGCGTTCCAGCTGTATGCCAACCTGCGGCCGGCGCGCACGCTGATCCCGGGCGGTCGCTACGACAACATCGACCTGGTGGTGGTGCGCGAGAACCTCGAGGGTCTGTACATCGGCCACGAGCACTACGTGCAGATCGACGACGACCCGCACGCCGTGGCGATGGCCACCGGCATCAACACCCGCGCCGGCTGCCGGCGCATCCTCGAGTACGCGTTCGACACCGCGGTGTCGCTGGGCCGCAAGAAGGTCACGGTGGTGCACAAGGCCAACATCATGAAGGCGCTCACCGGCATCTTCAAGGAAACGGCCGAGCAGCTCTACGCCGAGCGCTACCAGGGCAAGTTCCAGTTCGAGAGCGTGATCGTCGACGCCTGCGCGATGAAGCTGGTGCTGAACCCGTGGCAGTTCGACATGATCGTGACCACCAACCTGTTCGGCGACATCCTGTCCGACCTGTTGGCCGGCCTGGTCGGTGGCCTGGGCATGGCGCCGGGCGCCAACATCGGCCGCGACGCGGCGATCTTCGAGGCCGTGCACGGCTCGGCGCCCGACATCGCCGGCAAGGGCATCGCCAACCCCATCGCGCTGATGCTGGCCGCCGCGCAGATGCTCGACCACGTCCAGCGCCAGGATCTCGGTGACCGATTGCGCACCGCGATCGATGCAACGCTGAACCAGGACGGCGTGCGCACCGGCGACCTGGGTGGAAAGGCCGATACTGCGGGGTTCACGAAGGCGCTGCTGAGCCGCATCCGCAGCGCCTGATGCCGGCGGCGGCGCTGCCGATCGGAGGACACGGGAAACACAGAGATGATGGCCGTTGACGAACTCGCCGCTCGACAATCCGCGATCGATGCGCTGCAGCGCGAAACCCTGCACGCGCTGGTCACCGGCCAACCCCTGACCGACGTCATGCGCGGCCTGTGCGAGCGGGTCGAGGCGCTGGCGCCGGAGGCCCTCTGTTCCGTGATCGCGATCGACGCGCAGGCCCGGCTCGATCCGCTGGCGGCGCCCCGCCTGCCGGCCGAGTACAGCGCCGCACTGGTCGGGTTGCCGATCGGGCCCAACGTCGGCTCGTGCGGCACCGCGGCGTGGCGCGGCGAGGCCGTCGAGGTGCAGGACATCGCCACCGACCCGCTGTGGGCCGACTTCCGCGAGTTCGCGCTGGGGCACGGCCTGCGCGCCTGCTGGTCCAGCCCGGTGGTGATGCCCGACGGCCGTGTGGTGGCCACCTTCGCGCTCTATTACCGCGAGCCGCGGGCGGTGGCGCCGTTCCACCGCGAGATGGTGCAGGCCTGCCTGCAGCTCACGCAGATCGCGTTCGCGCACCACGAGCGCGAACGGCGCATCCACGCGCTGGCGTTCTACGACGAGGTGACCGGGCTGCCGAACCGCAGCCTGTTCTCGGCCCGCGCGCGCCAGACCCTCGAGCTGGCCGAGCGCCAGGCGTCGCCGCTGGCGGTGCTGATGTTCGACCTGGACCGCTTCAAGACGATCAACGACGCGCTCGGCCATGCCGTGGGCGACCAGCTGCTGGCGCAGATCGGCCGGCTGCTCACGCCGCGGCTGCGCACCGGCGACACGCTGGCCCGTTTCGGGGGCGACGAGTTCGCGGTGCTGCTGCCGGGTTGCGACGTGGCCGCCGCGCGGCGCGTGGCCGACAAGCTGCACGAGGCGCTGCTCGAGCCCCTGCTGCTGGAGGGCGGCGTGCACCAGCAGCAGAGCATCAGCATCGGCATGGCGGTCTACCCGCAGGACGGCGAGGACGTCGACACGCTGCTGCGCCATGCCGACGTGGCGATGTACGAGGCCAAGCGCGCCGGCCGGCGCACCACGCGTCACTTCATCGGCCAGATGACCGAGGCGCTCGAGGAGCGCATGCGCATCGAGGCGGCGCTGCAGGGTGCGTGGGCTCAGCGCGCCTTCACGCTGCACTACCAGCCCAAGCTCAGGCTGCTCGACGGCGCGCTGGTGGGCGTGGAGGCGCTGGTGCGCTGGAACGTGCCCGGCCAGCGCCCGGTGCCGCCGGACGTCTTCATCCCGATCGCCGAGGAGTGCGGCCTGGTCAACGCGCTCGACGCCTGGGTGCTCGAGCAGGCGCTGGGGCAGCTCGCCGCCTGGCGCGCCGCCGGCATCGAGGTGCCGAGCCTGGCGGTGAATGCCTCGCCGACGCGCTTCTACCGCGACGACGTGGTCGGCCACACCACCGCGCTGCTGGCACGGCACGGGCTCGGCGCCGCGCAGCTGACGATGGAGATCACCGAGCGGCTGCTGCTCGGGCAGGATTCACGCAGTGCCGAGCAGATCGCGGCGCTGCACGAGATGGGCGTGCGCCTGTCGGTGGACGACTTCGGCACCGGTTACTCCAGCCTGGGCTACCTGAAGCGCCTGCCGGTCAGCGAACTGAAGCTGGACCGCAGTTTCGTGCGCGACCTCGAGGCCGATGCCGACGACCGTGCGCTGGCCCGCGCGGTCATCTCGATCGGCAGCGCGCTCGAGCTGCATGTCGTCGCCGAAGGCGTCGAGACCCCGGCGCAGTACGACTTCCTCTGCAGCGAAGGCTGCAGTGCCGGCCAGGGGTGGTTGTTCGCGCGGCCGATGACGGTGGAGGCGTTCGAGGCGTGGTACCGGGCCGAACGCCCGTGGCCGCCGGCGTAGCGTTCTTTCTGTGGGAGCGGCTTCAGCCGCGATTTGTGCCACACCACGAACCCCTCGCGGCTGAAGCCGCTCCCACAGAAGCTGCTCCCCCAGAAGCCCTTCCCACAGAAGACCGTCAGGCCGCCGCGATCGACACCTTCACGTAGCCCCGCAGCGCCGGGATGCACGAACCGCAGTTCGTGCCGCACTTGAGCGCGCCCTGCAGCTGGGCCAGCCGTTCGTCGGCACTGCCGCGGCACTGGCCGAGCTGCTCGATGATCTGCGGCTCGGTGACGTTGAAGCAGGTGCAGACCTGCTTGCCCTTGGCCTGCACCGCCACCGGCGGCTGGGCGCCGGGGGCGAGCAGCAGGCGGCCGTAGGCCTGTGCCGGCAACTCGTCCTGCAGCAGGGTCTTGATCCAGGCCTCGGCGCGGGTGTCGCCCACCAGCATCACGCCGCGCAGGGTCTGCGTCTCGCCGTCACGGTCGAGCCGCATGGCGCGTCGCTGGCCGAGGCGCTTGTCCTGGTAGCGCAGCGTCGCCGGCCCGGCCAGGCCGAGGATCTGCTCGATGCGGTCGAGCAGTTCGTCGCTGGCCGGGGTCAGCGCCGCGGCGCGCCACAGCACGCCCACCAGGCCCTGGTCGTGCGGCTCGCGGCCGAACGGCACGCACACCGCATAGCCGAACGCGCCCATCAGCGGTTTCAACGCCTCGCGCGCGGCCACGGCCTCGGCCTGCGGCAGCCAGGCCAAGCCGAGCATCTGCCAGGGCAGCGGCATGGGCTCGATGCGCACCGCCGCGTGCTTCAGCTCGGGCTGCTTGGACGACGGGCAGAACGCCGGCTGCGTGAGGCCGTTGATGCCATGCAGCGGCTGGCCCTCGGGATCATGGCCGCCGATGAACTCCTCGCCCCAGTGCATCGCGATGTGGGCGCCGCCCGGTGCGATGGTGTCGCTGGCCGTGGCGGGCAGCACCATCGCCCCGCGGCGCGAGCGCACCTGCACCAGCGCGCCCTCGGCCAGGCCGCGGCGCGCCATGTCGCCGGCGTTCAGCTCCACCGCGGGCTCGGCGACATGGCCGAACAGCCGGCCGAGCGTGCCGGTGCGGCTCATGCCGTGCCACTGGTCGCGCAGCCGGCCGGTGGTGAGGGCGAACGGGTAGCGGGCGTCGCGGGCCTCCACCACCGGGTGGTAGGCCGCCGCGGCGAAGCGGGCGCGGCCATCGGGGGTGGGGAAGCGGCCGTCCTCGTACAGGCGCGCCTTGCCCTGCGCGGTGCCCTCGGGCAGCGGCCACTGTTGCGGCCCGGCGCTGTCGAGCAGCGCGTACGACAGGCCGGTGATGTCGAGGTCGCGGCCGGCGGTGCTGGCCCGGTGTTCGTTCCAGATCGACTCGCTGTCCTCGAACGGGAACAGCGTCAGCGGCCCGGCCAGGCGCGAACGCAGGCGCTCGGGCAGGCGTGCCTCGAGGCGGCGGGCGAAGTCGATGCCGATGGCCCAGTCGTGCCGCGCCTCGCCGAACGGGGCGATCGCGGGACGCACGCGGCTGATGCGGCGCTCGCTGTTGGTGACGGTGCCGTCCTTCTCGCCCCAGGTGGTGGCCGGCAGCAGCAGGTCGGCGTAGGCGGTGGTGGCCGTCGTGGCGAAGGCTTCCTGCACGACGACGAACTCGCAGCGCGACAGCGCGCGGCGCACCATCGCCTGGTCGGGCAGCGACTGGGCCGGGTTCGTGCAGGCGATCCACAGCGCCTTGATCTCGCCGTCGGCGGCGGCCTGGAACATCTCCATCGCGCTCTTGCCGGGGCGGGCCGGCACGTCGCGCACCTTCCACAGCGAGGCCACTTCGGCGCGGTGCTGCGGGTTGGCGAGGTCGCGGTGCGCGCTGAGCAGGTTGGACAGGCCGCCGACCTCGCGCCCGCCCATCGCGTTGGGCTGGCCGGTCAGCGAGAAGGGGCCCGCACCGGGCTTGCCGATCTGCGCGGTGGCCAGGTGCAGGTTGATCAGCGCGGCGTTCTTGTCGGTGCCGGCGGCGCTCTGGTTGAGGCCCTGGCAATAGAGCGACAGCGTGGCGCCGCCGTGCTCGCGGTCGGCCTGCGCGAACCAGCGCGCCGCCTGCACCAGCGCCGATTCCTCGATGCCGCACACGCGCGCCGCCTCGGCCGGCGTCCACGGCCGCACCGCGTCGCGCAGCGCCTCGAATCCGCTGGTGTGCTGCTCGATGAAGCGGTGGTCCACGCGCCCCTCCCACAGCAGCAGGTGCAGCATGCCGTGGTACAGGGCGACGTCGGTGCCCGGCTGGATCTGCAGGAAGAGGTCGGCCATCTCGGCCGTCTCGGTGCGGCGCGGGTCGACGACGATCCAGCGCTGCTCGGGCCGCGCGCGCTTGGCGTCTTCCATGCGGCGGAACAGGATCGGGTGCGCCCAGGCGGTGTTGCTGCCGCTGATGAAGACGGTGTCGGCCAGCGCCAGGTCCTCGTAGCTGCAGGGCGGCGCGTCGGCGCCGAGCGTGGCCTTGTAGCCGGCCACCGCGCTGCTCATGCACAGGCGCGAGTTGGTGTCGAGGTTGTTGGTGCCGATCAGGCCCTTGGCGAGCTTGTTGAAGACGTAGTAGTCCTCGGTGAGCAACTGGCCCGAGAGGTAGAAGCCCACCGCGTCGGGGCCGTGGCGTTCCAGCACGGCGGCGAAGCGGTCGGTGGCGAGGTCGAGCGCGCCGTCCCAGTCGAGCGGCTTCGGTGCACCGCCACGCTCGGTGCGCAGCAGCGGCTGCGCGAGCCGGGCGCTGCGCTGGATCTCGACGGCGGCGGTCAGGTGCAGCGTGCTGCCTTTGGTGCACAGCCGGCCGAAGTTGGCGGGGTGCTCGGGGTCGCCGCGCACGCCGCTGATCTGCGTGCCATCGTGTTCGATGATCACGCCGCAGCCGACGCCGCAGTAAGGACAGGTGGAACGCGTCTCGGACATCTGGGGATCGCTTCGGTCTTCTGGGGTCAGGCGGAATGGGGCGTCTGCACGTCGAAGACGTTGCCGCCGCCGATCGGGCCGCGCGCGGCGTTCGGGCCGGCCACCGGCGAGGGCAGGCCGGCACCGAGCACCTGCAGCTCATCGGCATCGAGGTACACCGCACCGTCTTCGACCTTCACCTGGAAGGTCGGCACGCGGCCTTCGTCCGGCGCCTTGGCGCAGCCGTCGTCCAGGCCAATGTTGAAATTGTGCAGCGGGCAGGCCACGCTGTGGCCGAACACGATGCCCTGGCTCAATGGGCCGGCCTTGTGCGGGCAGCGGTCGAGCAGCGCGTAGATGCGGTCGTCGGCGGTGCGAAACACCGCCACTGCCGGGCCGGTGCTGCGCGCGACACGGCGCGCGCCAAGCGGGAGGATGTCGTCGACACGGCAGACCTGGGTCAAGTTTGTCATGATCGCGGAGGTTCTGTGGGAGCGGCTTCAGCCGCGATGGGCTCTGGGTGGGGCACGAATCGCGGCTGAAGCCGCTCCCACGAGAGAGCCGGAAGAAATGTCGGCTTCATAGCGGCGTGAACTGTCGGGTGTCGACCTTCGCCTTCTCGAACTCGAACCACGGGTCCGGCTCGCCGTCGAGCGAGAACTGCAGGCGCTCCCACAGCGCCTTGCGGCCCGCGGCATCCTCGAGAATCTTCTGCTTCACGTGGTCGAGCCCGACGCGGCCGATGTAATGGCAGGTGCGCTCGAGGTACCAGCCTTCCTCGCGGTACAGCTGCAGGAAGGCGCCGGAGTACTCGAGCACCTCGGCGGCGGTCTTCAACTTGACGAGGAAGTGCGCCACCTCGGTCTTGATGCCGCCGTTGCCGCCGACGTAGATCTCCCAGCCGGAGTCGACGCCGATCACCCCGACGTCCTTGATGCCGCTCTCGGCGCAGTTGCGCGGGCAGCCGCTGACCGCGAGCTTCACCTTGTGCGGCGCGTACATGCGCCAGAGCGCACGCTCCAGGTCCTTGCCCATCTGCGTCGAGTCCTGCGTGCCGAAGCGGCACCACTCGCTGCCGACGCAGGTCTTCACGGTGCGCAGCGCCTTGGCGTAGGCGTGGCCGCTGGGCATGCCGATGTCGCGCCACACACCCACCAGGTCTTCCTTCTTCACGCCGAGCAGGTCGATGCGCTGGCCGCCCGTCACCTTCACCGTGGGGATCCGGTACTTGTCGACCACGTCGGCGATGCGGCGCAGCTCGGCGGCGCTGGTCTCGCCGCCCCACATGCGCGGCACCACCGAGTAGGTGCCGTCTTTCTGGATGTTGGCGTGGCTGCGCTCGTTGATGAAGCGGCTCTGCGGGTCGTCCTGCGCCTCCTTCGGCCAGGTGCTGAGGAGGTAGTAGTTGACCGCCGGGCGGCAGGTGGCGCAGCCGTTGGGCGTGCGCCAGGCCAGCGCCTGGTAGACGCCGTCGACGCTGAGCAGGTGCTGCTCGCGGATCGCATCGCGCACCTCCTGGTGGCTGTGGTCGGTGCAGCCGCAGATCGCCTTCTTCTTCGGCGCGGCGCTGTAGTCGCCGCCGGCGGTGAACATCAGCAGCTGCTCCACCAGCCCGGTGCACGAGCCGCACGAGGCGCTGGCCTTGGTGTGCTTGCGCACCTCGTCCAGCGTGAACAGGCCCTTCTCCTGGATCGTCTTGCAGATGGCGCCCTTGGTGACGCCGTTGCAGCCGCAGACCTCGTCGGCATCGGCCATCGCGGCGGCCTTGCTGTGGCCCTGGTGGCCGACGTCGCCGATGTTCGACTCGCCGAACATCAGCCGGTCGCGCAGGTCGCTCACAGAGCGGCCTTCGCGGATCAGCTTGAAGTACCAGCTGCCGTCCACCGTGTCGCCGTACAGGCAGGCGCCGACCAGCTTGTCGCCTTCGATGACGAGCTTCTTGTAGACGCCGCCCATCGGATCGGACAGCACGATCTCCTCGCAGTCCTTGCCGCCCATGAAGTTGCCGGCGCTGAAGAGGTCGATGCCGGTGACCTTCAGCTTGGTGCTGGTCTGCGAGCCGGTGTAGCGGCCGATGCCGAACTGCGCCAGGTGGGTGGCGCACACCTTGGCCTGCTCGAACAGCGGCGCCACCAGGCCGTAGGCGATGCCGCGGTGTGCGGCGCATTCGCCCACCGAGTAGACGCGCGGGTCGGTGATGGTCTGCATCGTGTCGTTCACCACGATGCCGCGGTTGCAGTGCAGGCCCATCGACTCGGCCAGTTGCGTGCTCGGGCGGATGCCGGCGGCCATGACGACGAGGTCGGCCGGGATCTCGCGGCCATCCTTGAACTGCAGCGCGCGCACTCGGCCCTGGCCGTCGTCGATCAGCGCGGCGGTGTGGGCCTGGAGTTCGAACTTCAGGCCGCGCGCCTCGAGCGACTTCTGCAGCAGCTTGCCGGCCACGTCGTCGAGCTGGCGCTCCATCAGCCAAGGCGAAATGTGCACCACGGTGACCTGCATGCCGCGCAGCATCAGGCCATTGGCCGCTTCCAGGCCGAGCAGGCCGCCGCCGATCACCACCGCATGGCGGTGCGTCTTGGCGGTCTCGATCATCGTGTTGGTGTCGGCGATGTCGCGGTAGGCGATGACGCCGTCGAGTTCCTTGCCCGGCACCGGCAGGATGAACGGCGTCGAGCCGGTGGCCAGCAGCAGGCGGTCGTACTCGGCCGTCGTGCCGTCTTCGGCGTAGACGATGCGCTTCGTGCGATCGACCTTCACCACCTTCTTGCCGGTGTGCAGCGTGATGCCGTGATCGGCGTACCACTGCAGCGGGTTCAGGATGATCTCGTCGAGCGTCTGCTCGCCGGCCAGCACCGGGCTCAGCAGGATGCGGTTGTAGTTCGGGTGCGGCTCGGCGCCGAAGACGGTGATGTCGTACAGGTCCGGCGAGATCTTCAACAGCTCTTCGAGCGTGCGAACGCCGGCCATGCCGTTGCCGACCATCACGAGTTTCATCTTCTTCATCGATTGCCTCCGGGCACTTGCATCACTTCACAAACGGGGCGGGGCGCGATCACAATGCGCGCCCCATGAGCTTTGATGTCGAGATCGGCCACCACAGCGACCGCGGTCCGCGCGATCACAACGAAGACTTCGCGGGCGCGCTGCAGGACGGCCAGCGCGGCTTGGTGGCCGCGGTGGCCGATGGCGTGTCCACCGGCGGCCTCGGCCGCGAGGCGGCGCAGACCACGGTGACCAGCCTGCTGAACGACTTCCATGCCGCGCCGGCGACCTGGGAGACGACGGTGGTGTTCGACCGCCTCATCGGCGCGCAGAACGCCTGGCTGGCCGACCACAACCGGCGCCGCAACGGCATCGGCGGCGAGCGCCTGACGGGGCTGACCACGCTGACCGCGCTGGCGTTGCAGGGCCACACCTGGACGCTGGCGCATGTGGGCGACACGCGCGCCTGGCTGCTGCGCGGCGGCGAACTGCTGCAGCTCAGCGAAGACCATGCGCTCGACCATCCGGACCTGCGCAGCCAGCTGACGCGCGCCGTGGGCCTGGACCGCACCGTGCACGTCGACTACCTCCAGGGCGAGCTGCACGCCGGCGACTGTTTCGTGCTGACCAGCGATGGCGTGCACCAGCCGCTGGCGCGCGAACGGCTGGTGGCGCTGCTGAACGCAGCGCAAAGCGCGCAGCAGGCCAGCGATGCGCTGGTGGCCGCGGCGCTGGCCGCGGGCGGGCGTGACAACGCCACCGCGCTGGTGGTGCGCGTGCGTGGCCTGGCGCCGCAGCGGCTCTCCGACGGCCTGCTGGGCGCGCGCCAGCGGCCGGTGCCGCACAAGCTGAAGGTCGGCGATGTGCTGGACGGCTACACCGTCACCGCGCTGGTGGCCGACACCGGCGTGCACCGGCTCTACCAGGCCCGCGACGCGGCCGGCGCGCTGGTGGCGATCAAGACGCTGCACGAATCGCGTGCCAGCGATTTCGAGGAACGCGCGATGCTGGCCCACGAGGCCTGGCTCGGCGCGCGTGTGACCGAGCGCGAGGGCCAGGGCTTCGTGCGCGTGCGCGAGACGCCCGAGGCCACCGCGTTCTACACCGTGTTCGACTGGCACAGCGGCCAGACGCTGGAACAGCGCCTCACGCGCGAACCGCCGTTGACCGTGGACGAGGTGGTGCAGGCCGGCATCGCCGCGGCGCGCGCGCTCGGCCGGCTGCACCGCCAGGGCGTGATCCACCGCGACATCAAGCCGGGCAACCTGCACCAGGGCGACGACGGCCAGTGGCGCGTGCTCGACCTGGGGGTCGCGGTGTCGGGCCAGGAGCCGGCCGCAGTGCGCGAGCTGCATGCCGGCACGCCGAGCTACATGAACCCGGAACAGTGGGAAGAGGGCGGCCGCGCCGATGCGGCCAGCGACCTGTTCGCGCTCGGCGTCACGCTCTACCAGGCGCTCACCGGCAAGCTGCCGTACGGCGAGGTCGAGCCCTACCAGACCGCGCGCTACCGGCGCGATCCGCAGCGCCCGTCGCGGCTGCGGCCCGAGGTGCCGATCTGGCTCGACCATGTGCTGGCCAAGGCCGTGGCCCGCGACCCGAAGCTGCGCTTCGAGACCGCCGAGGAAATCGTGCTCGCGCTGGAGCGCGGCGCCTCGCGCCCGCTCGAGGCGGTCGGCCGCACACCGCTGATCCGCCGCGACCCGGCCGCGCTGTGGAAGGCAGCACTGGCCGTGTCGCTGGGCTTCAACGTGCTGCTGATCGTGTGGCTCTTGTTCTTGCCACGGTAGCAGGCCCCCAAGCTCGCTCGCGCTCGCGCCCCCCCAAGGGGGAGCTTGCAGCGGACCGGCGGAGCCGGATCCGCGCAAGGGCTGGATAGGAGAGCCGAGAGGTCGCATCGGCATCGCGTCGTCAGGCGGTGCGGCGTGCGCCGGTGGTCCGGCTCGAGGCCGCGGCGGGATGGGCCACCGGCCGGGCGCGGCCGCCTTTCTCCGCCCACGTGCGCGTCCAGCGGATCTGCACCACCCGCAGCATCGCGAGCATGGCCAGCGCCAGCACCGCGAAGGCGACGAAGCCCCACAGGTAGGTGTCGGCATGCTGCTTGGACAGGCCCATGGCGTTGGGCAGGAAGCCGCCGCCGAGCGCGCCGATCTCGCCGATCATCGAGCCGGCCACCGCGGTGGACAGCGGCCAGCGCAGTGGCACCAGCTGGAACAGCGCACCGTTGCCTGCGCCGAGTGCGGCGAAGCACAGCATGAACAGCAGCGTGGTCACGGCCAGCGAGGTGCCGGCGAAGCCGCACAGCACCAGCGTGAGGGCCACCAGCACCAGCACGCCGCTCAGCGTGTTGATGCCGCCGAGCCGGTCGGACACGTAGCCGCCCAGCACCCGCACGCCCGAGCCCATCAGCGTGGCCAGCATCGTCAGCTGGCCGGCCTCGACCTTGGTGACCTTGAACTGGTCGTAGTAATAGGTCGGCAGGAAGCTGGCCAGGCCGATGAAGCCGCCGAAGGTGACGATGTAGATGAGGCTGAAGGCCCAACCGTCCTTCTCGAACAGGCACGAGATGTGTTCGCGGAAGGTCTGGTGCTCGCGATCGGGCGGCTCCTTGGCGGCGAACCACATCACCGCCAGCGGCAGCAGCATGGTCAGCGCGGCCAGGCCATAGACGGCCTGCCAGCCGAACTTGGTCGCCAGCGGCGGCGCGAACAGCACGGCCAGCACGGTGCCCGAGTTGCCCGCGCCGGCGATGCCCATCGCCAGGCCCTTGTACTTGGGCGGGAACCAGCCGCTGCCCAGGCTCAGCGCGACGCCGAACGAGGCGCCCGCGATGCCCAGCAGCACGCCCATCGCGAGCACGCTGTCGTAGCTGTCGACGAAGAAGAAGCCGAAGGCCAGCGCGGCGATGATGAGGCTCATCTCCACCATCGCCGCGTTCTTGCGGCCGATGTACTGCGCCAGCACGCCCAGCGGGAAGCGCATCAGCGCCCCGGCCAGGATCGGTACCGAGATCATGAAGCCCTTCTGCGCCGGGGTCAGCGAGAACGTCTCGCTGATGAACGGACCCATCGCGCCGTTCAGCACCCAGATCGCGAAGCAGAAGTCGAAGTAGAGGAAGGAGGCGAACAGCGTCGGGGCGTGTCCGGCCTTCAGGAAGGTCTTGAAGCCAGCCATGGTCTCAATGCAGCAGCAACGACGGCGCGCAGCAGGAAGGGGCAGGCGCCAGGGCGAACAGCAGGGAAGGGCGAGCGAAGAAGCTCATGTGATCCTCCTGGTGGACATCAGGACGCCGCAGGCTGCGGCCGGAGGCACATGACTGCACACGGCGACGTGCGCATGACCGGCGGTGCGGGGCACCGGACGAGACCGCCGCATTGCGGGCTCGTGACACACTTTGCAAGGCGTGTGCCACGCCCCGCGGGCTTGGCCTGGCTCATGCTTGCACCTTGTTGGACGCCTGCCATGCACCGGCCTGGCGCCGGGCCGGTGCGCTGCGGCCCGCTTCACTACAACATCGATTGGATGCCCCCTACGTGACGAACGTCGTCGTGATCGCTCCCCCGGCCCCGGATGCGCCGGACCTCGTGGCAGACCTTGAAGCCGCCGGCATGCAGGTGCTCGAACGCACCACAAGCGCCGAGATGGTGCGCTGCGTGGTGCGGAATGCACCAGATGTGATGGTCTGCTGGGAGCCCCAGCCTGGGGCCGTGTTCTTCGACTCGGTGCGCCTGGCCGGCACGGCCGCACCGACGGCGGTCCTGGTCTTCACCGCCGACGTGCGGGCCGAATCGGCGGAGCAGGCGCTCGCCGCCGGCGTGCAGGAATGGGTGGTCAACGGCTATGGCCGCACCCGGCTGCGCGCGCTGGTGCAGCTCACGCTGGCCCGCTTCCGGCGCGACCACCAGCTCGGCGAAGAGCTCGCCGAGCTGTCGCGCCGGCTCGACGAACGCAAGCTGGTCGACCGCGCGAAGGGCATCCTGATGACGGCGCGGCAGGTCAGCGAGGACGAGGCGTTCCGGCTGCTGCGCACGGCGTCGATGCAGGCCAAACTGCGCATCGGCCAGGTGTCACAGCAGGTCATCGATGCGGCCCACTACGCCGAGTCGATCAACCGTGCAGGTCGCCTGCGCATGCTGTCGCAGCGGGTCGTGAAGCTCTATGCGCTCGGCTCCGCCGGCGTCGAGGTGGCGGGCGCGCGGGCGCTGCTGATGGAGTCGTGCCAGCAGGTCGAGCAGATCTTCGTGCAGCTGGACAAGCACCTGTCGCGGCCCACCTTCGGCGACCTGCTGGAAGGCGCCCGCGCCGCCTGGGCCGAGGTGCGCCTGCTGCTGGCCGACGCGTCGTCGCCCACCCCCAGCGCCGGCGGTGTGGTGCTGCCCGTGCTGAGCCGGCTCGACGAGGCGGCCGAGGCGCTGTTGACGCAGGCCGACCGCCTGACGCTGGCGCTGGAAGGCGCCGGGCTGGCACCGTCGCTGAACGTGATCAACATGTCCGGCCGCCAGCGCATGCTGGCGCAGCGGCTGGCCAAGCTGGCGCTGCTGTCGGCGTCGATGCCGGCGGGGCTGCCGCCGTACGTGTCGCCGCTGGCACCGCAGATCGCCAGCACGGCCGAGGGCTTCGAGCAGGGCCTGGCGTACCTGCGCGAGATCCCGCTCAGCACGCCGGCGATCCGCAAGTCGCTCGAGGCGGCCGAGGCGGCATGGCAGCGCATGCTCGATGGCGCGCGCGATGCCGGGCAGGCACCGGGCCGGTTGGCGGTGGCCTCGGCCAGCGAGGAACTGCTGGCGCTGTTCGACCAGTTGACGGGCGACTACGAACGCAGCATGCAGATGTTGATGGGTTGAGGGGTCGATCCGTGGGTGAGCCGAAGGGCGCGATGCGCGGACGAACGCCGGAAAAGCGCGGTTGATGCGGTGTTCCGCGCTCTTGGAAGCGCATACTGGCTGCGTATCATTGGCCGACCATGACCGAACTGCCAGCTGTCCTTGCCGCTTCGGCGCTCGCCGGCGCCTTGCTCGAGCTGCTGCAGACGGCCGGCGCGATGGCCTCGCTGAAGGAATCGGCGTCGGGCCGCTACCTCTGGGCCAACGACCGCTGGGCCGCGTTCGCCACCGCGCATGCACGCGCCGGGGCGCCGGGCTGGCGGGGGGCCACCGACGTCGAACTCTGGGGCCCCGAGCTCGCCAACGCGGTGCGCGCGGCCGATCAGCGCGCGGTGCAGGCGGGCATGCCGTCGGCCGGCGAACACCGGCTCGAGCGGGACGGCCACCGGATCGACCTTCGCGTGCTGCGGCAGGCCGTGCCGGTGGCGGAGGGAGCCCCGGTGTTGCTGACGCTGTGGTGGGACGACACCGCGGCCCGGCAGGCGGCCGAGCAGCACAAGCTCGCGCTGGCGCAGGTCGAGCGGCAGCAGGGCCTGCTGGAGCAGGCCACGTCGCAGCAGCAGCGCGACCGGCCGACCGAACTCTTCCGCCGCGAGCAGTTCGAGGAACACCTGCGCCGTGAGTGGGCGCTGTCCACCCGCGAACACCGCGAGTTCGCGCTGGTGCTGCTGTCGATCGATGGGCTGGCCGAGCGCGTGGCACAGCGGGGCACCGCGGTGGCCGAGCTGCTGCCGCGCGCGGTGGCGCAGCAGCTGCGCACCAGCACCCGGGCGATGGACGTGATCTCACCGGTGGCGCCGGGCCGGCTGGCGGTGCTGTTGTCGGGCGTGGGCCTCGCCACCGCGCACACGCGCATGGAACAGATCCGCCGCCACTGCGTGACGCAAGTGGTGGTGCACGACGGGGCGGCGGTGCCGTTCACGGTGTCGATCGGGATCGCCAGTTTCCCGCACACCGCCGACACACTGGAGGCGGTGAGCACGGCGGCGGAACGTTCGCTGCAGCAGGCCGAGCAGCGCGGGGGCAACCGCGTCGTGCTGGCGTCGATCCCGCTGGGCCAGCTCAAGCCCGTGGGCAGAGAGCCGGACGAGCGCTGAAGACGCTCGGGTGAGTTGCCGTGGGAATCGCGGCCGAAGCCGCTCCCACACAGCCCTCGGAAAAGGTGTCCGCCGGGAGCCGAAGGCCGCATTCCTGAACCCTAGGGGTACAGGTGGGCAAGGTCAGCAAGGCATCGGGTTCATCTGACGCGAGACGATCACACCAGCCAGGCGATTTTCCAAGCCCTTGCTCGCGAGAGCATCGGTTCAAGGAAATATAAAACCTTCGCGAACGCGGCGGACAGTTCGAATTTTACCGAGCCTGGGGCCGCCGTGGTGCGCTTGTCAGAGCAATTGACCGTCCTGTCCCAGGGACGCATCGAGGCGTTTGACCAGTGCATCGAGTTGTGCTTGATGGTCGCCCTGCAGCGGCGCGGGTTCGCCGCCTTCGGTGGCCTCGGCGGCGGCGATCGGCGCGGTCGCCGGATCGGGTTTGTCGGCTAGCACATAGGCCAGGTTCAGCGCGGCCAGCACGGCGATGCGCTCGCGCGCCTTGACCTTGCCGGCATCGCGGATCACGCACATCTCGCGGTCGACGCTGCCCACCGCCTCGAGCAGCTGCGTCTCGCGCCCTTCGGGACAGGCCAGGATGTAGCTCTGGCCCATGATGGTCACTTCGAGTTGTTTCACAGCGCGCTGCCCGGCGGGGTGGAGGAGGACGAAGAAGAGGACGCGGCGTTGTCGCCGTCAGCACCCGCGGCCTGCGCGGGCAGGCGCTCGATCAGCGCGTCGATGCGCGAGCGGGCGGCGGCCAGCCGCGAGCGCAGGCTGTCGCGGTCGGACACGACGGCGGCCAACTGCTGTTCGAGCAGGGCGTTGGTGCGTTTGAGTTCCTCGTGGCGCAGGAGCAGGCGTTCGACCCGCTCCGTCAGGTCTTCGAAGTTGGACATTGCGCTGGACGATGGGGATGGGGCTGGGAGCGCGCCGGAGGGCGTCGGCTCGGGAGCGCGATTGTAGTGGGCGGCGTCGTCGCCACGCTGCGCGGAATGGGGGTATGCGAGGGTGTCGGTGTGGCGACGCGCGAACGGTTCAGCGGTCATGTGGCGCGGGGGTTTTCGGGCGGTAGTCGCAGCAGTCGGCGACGATGCATTCCCAGCAGCGCGGCAGGCGCGCCTGGCAGACGTAGCGCCCGTGCAGGATCAGCCAGTGATGGGCGTCGGGCAGGAAACGTTCGGGCACCCGTTCGAGCAGGCCGAGCTCGACCGCCAGCGGCGTCTTGCCGGGCGCGAGGCCGGTGCGGTTGGAGACGCGGAAGAGGTGGGTGTCCACCGCGATGGTGGGCTCGCCGAACGCGACGTTGAGCACCACGTTGGCGGTCTTGCGGCCCACGCCGGGCAGTGCCTCGAGCGCCTCGCGCTCGCGCGGCACTTCGCCGCCGTGCTGCTCGAGCAGGATCTTGCAGGTGGCCACCAGATTCCTGGCCTTGTTGCGGTACAGCCCGATGGTGCGGATGTACGACTCGACGCCCTCGACACCGAGCGCGAGGATCTTGCGCGGCGTGTTGGCCACCGGGAACAGCCGGCGGGTGGCCTTGTTGACGCCGACATCGGTGGCCTGCGCCGACAGCAGCACCGCGGCCAGCAGCTCGAACACCGAGCTGTATTCCAGCTCGGACGCGGGCATCGGGTTGGCGGCGCTGAGGCGCTCGAAGAAGGTCTGGATGTGCGCGCGGTTCATGGGGCCCAGGGTCAGGAGAGGTCGCCGTCGAGGTAGAGCCAGCGGCCGTCGACACGTTCGAAGCGGCTGCGCTCGTGCAACCGGTGCGCGCGGCCGCCCACCTTGCTGCGCGCGACGAACTCGACCTCGGCGCTGTCCGGGCCGGTGACCTGGTGCGTGCGCACCTCGAGGCCGAGCCACTTCAGGCCCGGTTCGTCGAGGTCCAGCGTCGCGGGGCGGGTGCGCGGATGCCAGGTGTCGAGCAGGTACTGCGGTCGTTGCAGCACGAAGGCGCTGTAGCGAGAGCGCATCAGGTGCTCGGCATCGGGCGCCGGCGTGCCGGCATGCCAGCGGCCGCAGCAGTCGGCATAGGACCTCGGCAGGCCGCAGGGGCAGGGGTCAGCAAGGGTGGGTCGGGCCATCGGCGGCGGCGCGGTCAGCGGATTGGAGGACGGCACGGGATAATCGCAGGCTGCACCGGTTTCCGCGTCCGTCATGCTGCTGCTGCTCTCACCCGCCAAAACCCTCGACTATGACACCCCCGGCCACGTCGCTGCACGGGGGGCCGCACCGTTCGCCAGCCGATCCGCCGAGCTCATCGAGGTGCTGCGCGAACGCTCGCCGCAGCAGATCGCCGAGCTGATGAGCCTGTCCGATGCGCTGGCCGCGCTGAACGTCGGCCGCTACGCTGCCTGGTCGAAGCGCAACACGAAGAAGAACAGCAAGGCCGCGGCGCTGGCGTTCGCCGGGGACGTGTACAACGGGCTGGACGCCAACAGCCTGTCCGAGGACGACCTCGACTGGGCACAGAACCACGTGAACATCCTCTCTGGCCTGTACGGCCTGCTGCGCCCGCTCGATGCCCTGCAGCCCTATCGTCTCGAGATGGGCACCAAGCTGCCCAATGCCCATGGCAAGGACCTCTATGCCTTCTGGGGCGACGACATCGCCAAGGAGATCGTCAAGCGTCTGCGCGGCCATGCCGAGCCGCGGGTGGTGAACCTGGCGTCGCAGGAGTATTTCCGCGCGGTGGCACCGAAGGCGCTCAAGAACGTGCCGGTGCTCGAGTGTGTGTTCGAGGACTGGAAGAACGGCGAATGGAAGGTCATCAGCTTCTTCGCCAAGCGCGCCCGCGGCCTGATGGCCCGCCACGCCATCCTGCAGCGTGCCGAGCATGCCGAGGACCTCAAGTCGTTCGACGCGGACGGCTACGCCTACGCGCCGGCGGCATCGAGCGAGCACCGCTGGGTGTTCCGCCGCAAGCAGTGAGGATCATGCGATGACCCATCAGAGCGCCACCGCCGAACTTCGCCAGTGGATCCTCGAACAGGCCCGGGCCGGGCACACGCCCGAGGCGGTGCTGAAGGCCATGCTGCAGAGCGGCTGGCAGGAGAGCGTCGCCATCCAGACCATGGAGGACACGCTCACCGAGTTCCTGGCGAAGCAGGCCTCGGCCGACGGACAGCTCCCCGAGCCCTCGCTGGTGGGCGCGCCGCAGCGCCTGAAGCTGCCCGACCGCGAGGTGCGCATCGTCGCGACGATGCGCGACCCCCGGGTCGTGGTGGTGGCCGACTTTCTCAGTGACGAGGAGTGCGACGCGGTCATCGCGCAGTCGCGCGAGCGGCTGCTGCGTTCCGAGACCGTCGAGGTGGGCTCCGGCGGCAGCGAGGTGAACGCCGCGCGCACCAGCGACGGCATGTTCTTCACCCGCGGCGAATCCCCCGTGATCGAGCGCATCGAGGCCCGCCTGGCCGCCTTCACCAATTGGCCGGTGGAGAACGGCGAGGGCTTGCAGGTCTTGCGCTACCGCCCCGGTGCCGAGTACAAGCCTCACTACGACTACTTCGACCCGGCGCAGCCCGGCACGTCCACCATCGTCCAGCGTGGTGGGCAGCGGGTGGGCACGGTGGTGATGTACCTCAACACGCCCGAGGCGGGCGGGGCCACCACCTTTCCCGACGTGCAGCTCGAAGTGGCCGCGCAGCGCGGCCACGCGGTGTTCTTCAGCTATGCGCAGCCGCACCCGAGCACGCGCACGCTGCACGGCGGCGCGCCGGTGCTGGCGGGCGAGAAGTGGGTGGCGACCAAGTGGCTGCGCCAGGGACGGTTCGATTGACGTTGGCGGGAGCGAAGCGATGAAAGCTCGGCGAGGCATCGACGCGGTGGTGGTGGCGACGGCGCTCGCGGCGGCGTGCAGCGCGGCCTGGGCGCAGGCCGGGGTCACCGACAAGGTCGGCCAGACGCGCGTGACCACGGTGCCCGCGCCACTGCCGCAGGCCGTGCCGGCCGGGCAGGGCGTGCGGCCCTCCACGGTGTCGAAGCCCAGCGTCGCGCTGCCCAGTGCGCCGGCCGCTCCCGTGGCCCCCAACGCGCCGGAGACCGCGGTGCTGACGCACAAGGCGGCGCCCGCACCGTCGACCGCGCTGCCCTCCACCTCGCTGACCCGCCCGGACGCCGAGGTCGCGCCCGTGGCGCCGAGCCTCGCCGCGCACGGGCTGCCGATCACCGCGATGGCCCCGCCCGCGGCCGGCCTGACCGGCGATGCGGCGGCGGTCGCGAAGAAACCGAAACCGAAGGCCGAGATGCCCAGGCTGGCGTCGACCGCGAAGGCGGGGCTGCGCAAGCCGGCCGATGCCGAACCCAGGCTGCGGCCCGAGCCGGCGCTGGCGCACAAGCCGGTGGCCAGGGCCACCGTGCCGAAGCCGGCCCCGGCCAAGACGGCCAAGTCCGTGGGCACCCGCGCGCCCTCCTTGGCAGCCGCCCGGCCGGGCCCGCCGCAGAAGCCGCAGAAGCCGCACCATCGGCTGAACGACGGCTCCCGGCCCTGACCGTTCGGTCGACGGCGGATGTCTCTCCGCCGCCGACCGCTCAGCGCGGCTTGTTGCTCTGCCCCGGAGAGCCTGAACGGCCGCCCGCCCGACCGCTGCCCTGGCCGCCCCGGCCACCGCCGTTGCCGCCCCGCGGGCCGTTGTGACCGCCGGCGCCGTGACCGGCGCGCTGACCGCTGCCATGGGGGCCGTGGGCCGGACGGCCGTGGCCTTGCGCCTGGCGGGGTCGGTCACCGCCGCGGCCGCCGCCGCCGCCGTTGCCATTCAGCGTGCGGCGACCCAGCACGATCGGCTGGGGCACTTCGTTGGCGGGGGCGATGAAGCCCGCCACCGTGTCGCGCTGCAGCTGGCGCTTGATCAGCTTCTCGATGTCGTTGAGGAAGCCGAACTCGTCGGCACACACCAGCGACAGGGCCTCGCCCTGCGCGCCGGCGCGGCCGGTGCGGCCGATGCGGTGCACATAGTCTTCCGGCACGTTGGGCAGCTCGAAGTTGACGACGTGCGGCAGCTCCTCGATGTCGATGCCGCGCGCGGCGATGTCGGTGGCCACCAGCACCTGCAGCTGGCCGCTCTTGAACTCCGACAGCGCGCGGGTGCGGGCGCCCTGGCTCTTGTTGCCGTGGATCGCCATCGCGGTGATGTCGTTCTTCTCGAGGAACTCGGCCAGCCGGTTGGCACCGTGCTTCATGCGCGTGAAGACCAGCACCTGGTGCCAGTCCTGTTCCTTGATGAGGTGTGCCAGCAGGTCCTTCTTCTGCTCGCGGCCGGTCACGATCACGCGCTGCGCGATGGTGTCGGCGGTGGCGTTGCGGCGCGCCACCTCGATGACCTTCGGCTGGTTCAGCAGCCGCTCGGCCAATGCCTTGATGTCGTCGCTGAAGGTGGCCGAGAACAGCAGGTTCTGGCGCTTCGGCGGCAGCACCGCGAGCACCTTCTTGATGTCGTGGATGAAGCCCATGTCGAGCATGCGGTCGGCTTCGTCGAGCACGAAGAAGTCGATGTTCGACAGGTCGAGCGTGCCCTGGCCATGGTGGTCGAGCAGGCGGCCCGGGGTGGCGACGAGGATGTCGATGCCGCGGTTCAGGCGGTCGATCTGCGGGCCCATGCCGACACCGCCGAACATCACCATGCTGGAGAGCTTCAGGTACTTGCCGTAGGTGCGCACGCTTTCTTCGACCTGCGCGGCCAGCTCGCGCGTGGGCGTGAGGATGAGCGCGCGGATCGCCGGGCGGCCGCGCTTGTCCTTCTTCGGCGGCAGCGCCTGCAGCAGGTGCAGCAGCGGCAGCGTGAAGCCGGCGGTCTTGCCGGTGCCGGTCTGCGCGCCGGCGAGCAGGTCGCCG
>Ga0233424_10000624_pt1 | contig 41511 bp, 44 predicted proteins | sample Watercolumn_Towu_FD_181011 | JGI IMG/M metagenome (GOLD analysis project Ga0233424, IMG submission 181011) | Freshwater microbial communities from Lake Towuti, South Sulawesi, Indonesia - Watercolumn_Towuti2014_125_MG | ecosystem: Environmental > Aquatic > Freshwater > Lake | place: Indonesia...
TGGCGGCGTCGTAGGCGGCGGTGCGGGCGTAAACCTTGGCGGCGAGCTTGCGCCGGAACTCGAGCGTCGTGCTGCCCGTGGACTTGATCTGCGCCGCGGCCTCGTCGTAGTCCGCGGGGTCGGTGATGACGGTGACGCTGTCGTGGTTCTTGGCGGCGCTGCGGAGCATCGAGGGGCCGCCGATGTCAATGTTCTCGATGGCCTCGTGCAGCGGGACGTTGGGCTTGGCGACCGTCGCCTCGAACGGGTAGAGGTTCACCACCACGAGGTCAATCGGCGCGATGCCGTGCTCGCGCGCGGTGGATTCGTGGGTGGCGTTGCCGCGCAGGAAAAGGAGGCCGCCGTGGATTTTCGGGTGCAGCGTCTTCACGCGCCCGTCGAGCATCTCGGGAAACCCCGTGTGGTCGGAGATGTCCTTCACGGCGAGACCCGCGGCGCGAAGCGTCTTGGCGGTGCCGCCGGTGGAGATGAGCTCGACGCCCGCGGCGGCGAGCGTCTGCGCGAAGGCGACGAGGCCGTTTTTGTCGGACACGGAGAGCAGCGCGCGTTCGATGCGAGGCATAAAGGCGCGGAGAGGATTTGCACGAGGCAAGGTGGAGTCAATTGGCAAATCCGTTTCGCGCACGCTCGCCCAAGCCGGTTTCGAGCATTGCGAACTCAACCCTTGCCAAAGCGGAACCCCATTTCTACCGTCGCCGCGTGGATTCGCAGCAGACCCAATATTTCCCGGTGCTTTTGCTCGGCCTTGTTGCCGTGCTGATGGCGGCGGGGATGATCGTGGGTTCCATCTTGGCGGGACGCCTGCTCAATAAGAAAATCGCCGCGCGCACGACCGCGACGAAGGACATCCCCTACGAGTGCGGCATGCTGCCCGTCGGCGACGCGAACGCGCGCATGACGGTGAAGTTCTACCTTGTGGCGATGCTGTTCATCCTCTTCGACATCGAGGTGGTGTTCCTCTATCCGTGGGCGGTCGTGTATCGCGAGTTGCTCAAGACGCCCGAGGCGGGGCTTGTGCTTGGCAGCATGCTCACGTTCGTCGGCATCCTCTTCGTCGGCTACCTCTACGCGGTCAAGAAGCGCGCCTTCGACTGGAAGGGCTGACGGTTCGTTTCGAGGTTGAATCGTTGCATCGTTGCAAGGGCTTCAACCACCGTGCCCATGCCGCGCCGTGACCTTGTAACGATGTGACGATTCAACGATGTAACCCATTCCGCTTCGTCTCATGTCCACCATCAAGTTCGGAACCAGCGGCTGGCGCGGCCTCATCGCGCGCGACTTCACCTTCGACAAGGTCCGCGTCGCCACGCAGGGCATCGCGGATTTCCTCAACGCCGAACTCCGCAATCCGCAATCCGCAATCCGCAATCGGAAGCCCGTCGTCATCCTCGGCCACGACACGCGCTTCCTCGGGCGCGAGTTTTCGCTCTCCGCCGCCGAGGTGCTCGCCGCCGGCGGACTCATCCCGGTCCTCTGCGAGCGCGACGCGCCCACGCCCGTCATCGCGCACACCATCCGTCATCGCAAGGCCATCGGCGGCATCAACATGACCGCCAGCCACAACCCCGCCGAGTGGCAGGGGCTGAAATTCTCCACGAGCAACGGCGTGCCTGCGACGCCCGAGGTGACCAAGCAAGTCGAGGCCGCCATCGCGAAACGACAGGCCGAGGGCTGGACCTTCAACGCCGCCATCGTCGGCACGTTCGCGTGCAAGTCCATTGACCCGCGCCCCGACTACGTGAAGCAGCTCAAGAAGCTCGTGGATTTCGCTGCCATTCGCCGCGCGAAACTCAAGCTCGCCGTCGAGCTGATGTTCGGCACCGGCCGCGGTTATCTCGACACGTTGCTCGAAGAAGCCGGCGCGCGCGTGACCGTCTTCCACAACGAACTCAACCCGCTCTTTGGCGGCCATCATCCCGAGCCGAACGCCGAGGGCATGGCCGGCGTGAGCAAGTTCGTCCGCAGCGGCAAGGCGCAGCTTGGCCTCGGGCTCGACGGCGACGCGGACCGCTTCGGCATCGTGGACAAGGACGGCACCTGGCTCACACCGAACCAGATTCTCGCGCTCGCGCTGTATCACTTGAAGAAGAACCGCGGCTGGACCGGCGCCGTGGTGCGCACCGTGCCGACAAGCCATCAGGTGGACGCCGTCGCGAACCTGCTCGGCGTGCGGCTGCACGAGACGCCCGTGGGCTTCAAATACATCGGCGCGTTGATGGAGTCCGAGCCCATCATCGTCGGCGGCGAGGAGAGCGGCGGACTGAGCGTGAAGGGCCACGTGCCCGAGAAGGACGGCATCCTCGCGTGCCTGCTCATGGCCGAACTCGCCGCGACCGAACGCAAGTCGCTCGGGCAGATTCTCCGCGCGCTTGAAAAGGTCACGGGCGAATTCCACACCACGCGGCTGAACCTGCGCATCGCTCCGGACAAGAAGGACGCCGTCATCGCGAAGCTCTCCGCCGGACTCGACAAGGTGGGCACGGCGAAGGTGCAGAAGTTCATCACGACCGACGGCTTCAAGTTCCTGCTGCCCAACGGCGAGTGGGTGGCGTTCCGCGCGAGCGGCACGGAGCCCGTCTTCCGCTGCTACATCGAGGCGAAGTCCGCCGCGCGCATGCGCAAGCACGAGGCCGCGTGCCGCAGCTTGATGGCCGCGTGATCGCGGTCGCGCCCGGCCGATCCCCAACCTTCGCCCGCGGCAGTTGCCTTCGCCGGGGGCATCCACCACACTCCCGCGCGCATGGCCAAGCGCTTCTACATCACGACGGCGATTGACTACGTGAACGGCCAGCCGCACCTCGGCCACGGCTACGAGAAGGTCGTCGCGGACGTCATCGCACGCGCGCACCGCGCGCTGGGGGAGGATGTTTTTTTCCTGACGGGCCTCGACGAGCACGGCCAGAAGGTGCAGCAGGCGGCCGTCGCCGAGGGCAAGGCGCCGCAGGCGTATTGCGACGAACTCGCCGCGCAGTGGCAGGCGTTCGCCGCGACGCTGCGGTTGTCGAACGACGATTTCGTCCGCACCACGCAGCCGCGGCACAAGGCGGTCGTCGCGTCGCTGCTCGACAAGCTTCTCGGCAGCGGCGACCTCTACAAGGCGCCGTATCGCGGCTGGTATTCGCCGCGGCAGGAGACGTTCCTCACCGACAAGGACCGCCGGCCCGACGGCACGTGGGACCCCATCTACGGGGACGTGATCGAGCTCGAGGAGGAGAACTGGTATTTCAAGATGAGCCGGCACCAGCCGTGGCTGGTGGAGTTCATCACGGCCAACCCGTCCTTCGTGCAGCCCGACTACCGGCGCAACGAGGTGCTCGGCTTCCTGCGCGCCGAGAAACTCGAGGACCTCTGCATCTCGCGCCCGCGCGCGCGGCTCGAGTGGGGCATCCCGATGCCGTTCGACCCGGACTACGTGAACTACGTGTGGTTCGACGCGCTGGTGAACTACACGAGCATCGCCGCTGCGCACGGCGACCCGGCCGTGTTCGCCTCATGCGGCAACGCGAAACTCGAAGCGCCGAACACGAAATTGGAGCTGTGGCCCGCCGACATCCACGTCATCGGCAAGGACATCCTCAAGTTTCACGCCGTGTTTTGGCCCATCATGCTCAAGGCGCTCGGACTGCCCTTGCCGCGGCAGGTGCTCGCGCACGGCTGGTGGCAGAAGGACGGCGAGAAAATGAGCAAGACCACCGGCAACGTCGTGGACCCCGTCGCCATCGTCGCCGAGTGGGGTGTGGACGCGTTTCGCTATTACGTGGTTCGCGAGTTGGCCATCGGGCCGGATGGCAACTGGACCGACGCGGGCTTCGCCGCGCGCTATCACGCCGAACTGGCCAACGGCCTCGGCAACCTCGTCAACCGCTCCCTCTCGATGCTCAAGCGTTATCGCGGCGGCATCGTGCCCGCGCGCCACGACGAACTCGCGCCCGACGCCGCGAGCGCAACGGAGCGAACGGTCGCGCTGCTCACGGCGAACGAACTTCAAGCCGCGCTCGTGGCCATCGGCGAACTCGTCGCGCGCGCGAACCAGTTCGTGGACCAGACCGCGCCGTTCAAGCTGGCGAAGGACCCGGCGCAAGCCGCGCGGCTCGACGAGGTCCTCTACAACCTCGCCGAGACCTGCCGCGTGCTGGCGGTGCTGTTGCATCCGTTCATTCCCGACACGAGCACCAAAATGTTCGTGCAACTCGGGCTCGTTGCGCCGCCGTGCAGGTTCTCCGAGGCAGCGTGGGGCGGGCTTCAGCCGGGCGCTGCCATTGGCGAACCTGCCGCGCTCTTTCCCCGGAAGGACCAGCCCAGGAAGTGAACGCGCCGCCGTCGTGATCGAAGTCGAAAACCTCACCAAGCTCTACGGCGACTTCGCAGCCGTGACGGACCTGTCGTTCACCGTGAAGCCGGGTGAGGTGATGGGGCTCGTCGGGCCGAATGGCGCGGGCAAGACCACGACGTTGCGCTGCCTGTCGGGCATCATCCCGCCGTCGCGCGGGTCATTGCGGCTCGCGGGACACGACCTGCGCGCAGAGCCCACGCTGGCCAAGCAGCACCTCGCGTGGTTCAGCGACGAGCCGAAGCTCTTCGACTACCTCACCGTGTGGGAACACCTCGCGTTCACCGCGCGCATCTATCACGTGCACGACTGGGAGTCGCGCGGCCACACTTTGCTCGCCGACCTCGAGATGACGGAGAACTCCGTCAAGCTCCCCGGCGAGCTTTCGCGCGGCATGAAGCAGAAGCTCGCGCTCGCGTGCGGCCTGCTGCACTCGCCGAGGGCCGTCCTGTTCGACGAACCGCTCACCGGCCTCGACCCGCTTGGCATCCGCAAGATGAAGCACGGCATCAAGCGCCTCGCCGCCGACGGCGCGGCCATCGTGATGAGCTCGCACCTGTTGCACCTCGTCGAGGAAGTCTGCTCGCACATCCTCATCGTGAAGGGCGGGCGCAAGGTCATCCACGGCACGCTCGACGACATCACGCGCACGTTCGCCGCCGCGCCGGACGCCAGCCTCGAGCAAGTATTCCTTGAAGCCACGAGCGACCAACCCCGGCCCGCACCCGCGCCACCGCCACCGCTCCCGTCCGGGGACGCGCGCGGCCCCTGACCGCCCTCATGTTCTCCGCGCTGATTTACCTGCAGCTCACGACGCTCAAGAACCGCGCGCGCTCGCATCTGCGGCGGTTCAAGCAGCCGAAATACTGGCTCGGCGCGGCGGTGTTCGGGCTCTACCTGTGGACCATCTTCCTGCGCCACCTGCTGCCGGGCGGGCGCACACCGCGTTGGGGCTCGGCGGGCGCGGGGCTCGACGCCGACGTGCTGTTCGGCCTTGAGCACGGGTTCGCGCTTCTGCTCTTGGGCATCGTCCTTCTCGCGTGGCTGCTGCCGAAGGACCGCGCCGCGCTGGACTTCACGGAGGCGGAGATTGCGTTCCTCTTCCCCGCGCCGGTGTCGCGGAAGACGCTCATCCACTTCAAGCTGCTCAAGTGGCAGCTTGGCAACCTGGTTGGGGCGCTGTTTTTCACGGTCTTCTCAAGCCGCGGCGCGGGTGGCGGCACGGTCGTGCGGCACATCCTCGCGTGGTGGCTGGTGATGGCGACGCTGAACCTGCACACGGTCGCGGCGTCGTTCGCGCGCACGATGCTGCTGGACCGCGGCATCACGACGTGGAAGCGCCGACTGTTTATTCTCGCCGCGCTCAGCGTGGTGACGGTGGGCGTCGCGCTGTGGTTGCGCGGCCATGTGCCGCCGTTCGGACTGCAAGTGATCCAGTCGAAGGAATCGTTCATCGGCTGGCTGCACGAGGTAGTGGACAATGGCCCGCTCTTCTGGCTGCTGCTGCCGTTCCGCGTCGTGCTCAAGCCTTTCTTCACGCCGGACGCCGCGGGCTTCGCGCTCGCGTGCCTGCCACTGCTGGGCTTGATGCTGGCGCACTACGTGTGGGTCGTGCGCTCGGACACGGCCTTCGAGGAGGCGACGGTCGAGCAGGCCGCGCGCCGCGCGAACATCATCGCCGCCGCGAAAGCCGGAAGCTGGGCCGCAATGCGGGCGGCTGCGGGAAAGGTCCGCCGCGGCCGTCCGCTTTTCACGCTGCGCTCGGACGGCTTTCGCCCGGTGGCGCTGCTCTGGAAGAATCTCATCGCCGTGGGCAACGTGCTCTCGCTGCGCGTGTGGATGGTCGTCGGCGTGGTCGTGTTCGCGGCCGCGGTGTTCGGGCGCTTCGCGTATTCGGATTTGCCGCTGCTGCCGGTGATGGGCATCGCCGCGCCCGCCATCGCGGGCTACTTGTTCTTCTTCGGCCCGCAACTGTTGCGGCAGGACCTGCGCACGGACCTCGCGCAACCCGACCTGCTGAAAGTGCTGCCGCTGCCGGGCTGGCAGGTCGTGCTCGGCTCGGTCCTCGCGCCCGTGACGGTGATGACCGCCGTGCAGTGGTTCCTGCTCGCGACGGGCGGCGTCCTGTTGACCGGGGGCGAGGCGTCGGCGAAGCTGCCGCTCACGAATTTGATCGGGTTCGGCTTCGCGGCGGCGCTGGTGCTGCCGCTGGTGAACTTCACGGCGTTCCTTGTGCTGAATGGAGCGGTGCTCGCATTCCCTGCGTGGTTCACGCTCGGGCAGACCGGCGCGCAAGGCTTCGAGCAAACCGGCCAGCGGATGATCATGGCCATCGGGCAGATGTTCGTGCTGCTCGCGGCGCTCGTCCTGCCGGGCGCGGCGTTCGCGATGGGATTCGTCCTCGGCAAGCTCTTCGCCGGGGTCGCGGTCGCCACGGTGCTGGGCGCGCTCGGTGCCGCGCTCGTGCTCGCCGCCGAGTGCGCCGCGGGCGTGTGGGCGCTGGGCGGACTCTTCGATCGGTTCGACTCGTCGGCGGAATCCGCGCCGTGACGGCGCGCGTTCAGAGCCGCAGGAAAGTCCTCCGGCGATGCAGGAAGTTCACGAACACGAACGCGAGCGCGAAAGCGAGCAACCGCTTGAACTTCTGCTTTCCGCTGAAACCCGCGCTCCGCAGGAACACTCCCGCCGCCGGCCTTTGGTGAAGTTCCTGTTGTTCTCCGCTGGCGGCTGTGCTACCAAACTCCGGTGACTACCCGCCCGACTTCCGATTATGACTGCTGCCTGCCCGTCAGCCGTCGTGAATTCCTTTGCAAGTCCTCCTTCGCCGGCGCCGTCGTGGCTGCTGCGGGGAGCGTCCCGCTCTTCAAGAGCGAGACCCTCACCGCCGCCGAGAAGGCGAAGCTCGCTCAGCCCGAAACGCTCGTCGCGCAGCTTTACAAGTCGCTCACCGAGCCGCAGCGCAAGGAGCTGTGCTTCGGATTCGACCACCCGCTGCGCTCGGCGGTGAACAACAACTGGCATATCACCAAGCAGAAGATTGGCGCGTTCCTCAACAAGGACCAGAACCAGCTTGTGAAGGACATCTTCATGGGCCTGCACAGCCCCGAATACGCGGACAAGGTTTACGGCCAGGTCGTGCACGATTCCGGCAAGGCGGGCTTCGAGGACAGCTCGATCGCGCTCTTCGGCGAGCCGGGCGCGGGCAAGTTCGAGTTCGTCCTCACGGGCCGCCATTGCACGCGGCGCTGCGACGGCGACTCGGTCGCGGGCGCGGCGTTCGGCGGGCCCATCTTCTACGGGCACGCGGCGGAGAGCTTCAACGAGAAGGCCGACCACAAGGGCAACGTGTATTGGTATCAGGCCGTGCGCGCGAACGAGGTGTTCAAGATGCTCAGCGCGAAGCAGCGCGACGTGGCCCTTCACGGCGAACCGCGCCCCGAGAAGGGCAACGACACCGTCAAGCTCACCGGCAAGACCACGGGCCTCGATGGCATCCCCGTGCGCGACCTCAGCAAGGACCAGCAGGCGCACGTGCGCAAGGTCATGGCCGACCTGCTCGCGCCGTTCCGCAAGGCCGACGCCGACGAGGTGATGAAGCTGGTCGAGAAGAACGGCTTCGGCAACCTCCACATGGCGTTCTACAAGATGGACGACATCGGCGGCGACGGCGTGTGGGACATCTGGCAGATCGAGGGCCCGGCGATGATTTGGTATTTCCGCGGCGCGCCGCACGTCCACACGTGGGTGCACGTCCGCGAGAGCGCGTAGCCCGCGCCGCGCTCAATCCATCCGCACGCCCGCGACTTCGAGGACCCGTTGCAGGTCGTCGTCGTTGTAGAACTTGATTTCCACCGCGCCGCGGCCCTTGCGGTAACGCAGCCAGACCTTCGTGCCGAAGCGTTCCGCGAGGCGATTTTCCAGATCCACGATGTGAATGTCCCGCGCGACGGGCTTGGTGCCGCGCTCGGCGCGCTTCGTCGTGATGCTCGCGGTGGGCTCGAGGAGTTTCGCCACGAGTTCCTCGGTTTGCCGCACGTTCAAGCCGTCCTTCATCACGCGCTCGGCGGCGAGTTCCTGCTCGGCGGCGGTGGGCAGCCCGAGGATCACCTTCGCGTGGCCGACCGAGAGCAGACCGTTGCGGATGTGCGCCTGCGTGCCCGCTGGCAGCCGCAGCAAACGCAGCGCGTTGGTGACGGCGACGCGGCTCTTGCCGACCTGCGTCGCCACGCTTTCCTGCGTGAGCTGGAATTGCGTGATGAGCTGCGAGTAACCCTGCGCCTCCTCGATGGCATTGAGGTTCTCGCGCTGCAAGTTCTCGATGAGCGCGAGTTCGAGCACCTTGCGGTCGTCGGCCTCGCGCACAATCACCGGCACTTCCGCCAGCCCGAGCACCTGCGCCGCGCGCCAGCGCCGTTCGCCGGCGATGAGTTCGAATCCATCGCCACGCGCGCGCACGATGAGCGGCTGCACGATGCCCTGCTCGCGGATGGAATCGGCCAGTTCGCGGATGGATTCCTCCGAAAAGTCCTTGCGCGGTTGCAGCGGGCACGGGCGCAGCCGCGCCAGCGGCACCCGCTCGACGCGCTCACGCGTGTCCGCCACAACGGCTGTGGGCGCGACGAGGGCCGGCGCCGGCGCGGGCGCGGGCGCGGGCGGAGGTGCGGTTTCGGCGACAGCCTGGACGGGGACGATGGGTTTGCTGGCGGGCACTGCGCCGCCGAGCAGCGCGCCAAGCCCGCGGCCGAGGGCACTCTTCGTCATGCGGCGAGAGTGGAGAACGGCTTCCGTGTTGTCTAGCGCCGACTGAGCGCGCTCACGCCGCGCGAACGAACACGTAGTCGAACGGCCATTGTGCGAACGGCCGGATGGCTTTCACGTCGAGCTCCGCGCGGAACAACTGTTCCCACGCCGGCAGCGTCCGCACGAACAGTCCGTTGTCCGACGCGCGCAATGCCCTGCCGACCGGGTTGCGGCCGGGCGGCCACAGCGCATCGAGCACGAAGAGTTCGCCGCCCGGCTCAAGCCGCGAGCGGCAGCCCGCCAGCACCGTGCGCACTTGCGCGTCGTCGAGGTGGTGCAGCAGGCCGACGCACACGATGCGGTCGAACCGCCGCGGCAGCTTCGCGACCTCGACCGCGTCGCCGATCTCGAAGCACGCGCCCCGCTTGCGCTTCGCCGCGGCGATGTAATTCGCATTGAGGTCCACGCCGAGGTAGTCGGCTCCGGGGAGATGGTCCCGCAGAAAGCCCGTCCCGCAGCCGAGGTCGAGCACGCTGCGACCGGGCTCGAAAAACCGCTCCGCGCGCAACTCGCGGAGGAACGCGCGGTAGTTGAGGCTGACCACGCGCTGCGCCAGCTCGTAGGCGGCCGCGTTCTGCTCGAGGATGGCGAAGAGCTTCACGGCCCGGGCCGCGTGGCTTGGAGGATTTCCTTGATGCCCGCCGCGCGCGCGAGCTCGGCGAGGCGGACGACCGATTCGAGCGGGACGGTCTTGTCGGCCTGCACGACGAGCGTCACGTCCTGCCGCGCGGTGCGGAACCGCTGCGCCACGGCGGCAAGCTCGCGTTGCAGGTCGTCCTCGCGCACGAGCTGGTTCGCGAAATACAACCCGCCGCGCCGGTCCACGGCGACGATGACCGTCGGGTTGCGCGTGCCCGGCAGCGCGCCCGCCGCCGGCAGCTCGATTTTCACGCCAGTGGTGTAAACGAAGTTCGACTGCAACAGCAGGAACATCAGCAACAGCACGAACACGCCCGCGAACGGCGCCGCGTCGAGCGGGCTCCGGAGCACCTTCGCGTTGCGGGGAAACCTCATGGGCAGGTCGTTGCGTGCGAAGCGGCGCTACGGGCCGCCATTCTTGGAGCCGGGTTTCTCGGTGACGAGGTTGAGGATGTCCGTGGAGCTGCGCTCCATGTCGAGGACGATCTGGTTGACGCGGCCGACGAGGTAGTTGTAGCCCGCGTGGCACGGGATGGCGACCGCCATCCCGAGCGCGGTGCACAGCAGCGCCTCCCACACGCCGCCCGCGAGCATCACCGAGTGCGTGTAAGGCCCCTCGCGCTGCATCACGCCGAACACGCGCATGAAACCGAGCACGCTGCCGAGCAGCCCCATCAACGGCGTGATTTGCGCAAGCGTCGCGAGCAGGTTGAGCTTCTCCTCGAGCCGCGGCACTTCGATCATCCCGGCCTCCTCGAGCGCCTCGCGCACGCCCTCGCGCCCGCGGTCGCGCGCGAGGATGGCGGTCTTCACCAGTCGCGGCACGGGTCCCGGCGTGGCGTCGCAAATGGAGATGGCCTCGACGACGTTGTCGCGCTTGAGCACGGTGCGCACGCCGTTGAGGAACTCGGCGGAGTTGATCTGCGCGCGGTGATAATGCAGCAACCGCTCGATGAACACCGCCGCCGCCACCGCGCCCGCCAGCAGCAGCAGCCAGAACATCGGCCCGCCGGATCGCAGCGCCGAGGGCGGCACAAGCTTCCCGGCTTCCGCCACGGCGTTCGTCGCGACGGCGGCGAACAGCGGGAGAGTTTTCACGGCGCCGGCGAGAAACGCGTCAGGCGGCATGCAGTTGTTATACGGAGACACAGTTCGAAGTTCAAAGTTCAAAGTTCGAAGGCCGAAGCGCATCCGCACAAGACCGGCGAACTTTGCACTTTGCACTTTGAACCTTGAACTTCATCTTTCGTGCATATGGACCGGCCCGACCAGCTTCGAGAACTCTTCCGCATGCAACAGGCGCTCAACGAACGCATCGGCGTGCGCACCGACGGCATGACCGAGGAGGAAAAGACCAAGTGGGTGCTCAACTACTGCCGCGCCATGTCGCAGGAGATGGCCGAGCTGACCGACAGCGTCCCGTGGAAATGGTGGGCCAAGTATCAGAAGTTCGATGAGCAGAACGCGCGCGTCGAGGTCGTGGACCTGTTCCACTTTCTCATCAGCCTCGCTCAGGTGCTCGGCATGAGCGCCGACGACGTCTTCGCCGCCTACTGCAAGAAGAACGAGGTGAACGTCAAGCGCCAGGATACCGGCTACGCGGTGAAGGACGAGCAGGACTCGAAGCACATTTGAAACGCCGATTCCGCCGATGCCACCGAAACCCGCGGCCCAGCCCACCTCGCGCGTCCCCGTGCGCCTGCGCGGGGAGGTTGCCTCCGTGCTCATCACCCAGCAGCAGATTGCCCGGCGCGTGCGCGAGGTCGCACGCGACATTCAGCGCGACTTCGCGGGACGCGACCTCGTCGTCGTCTCGCTGCTCAACGGCACGGTGATGTTCCTCGCCGACCTCATCCGCCACCTGAACCTCCCGCTGCGGCTCGATTTCATGGGCGTGTCCAGCTACCGCGAGGGCACGAGTTCGCGCGAGCTCTGCTTCACCAAGGAACTCCGCCTCGAGGTGCGCGGGCGCGACGTGCTGCTCGTGGACGACATTCTCGACACTGGCAAGACGCTCACGTGCGTGCTCGCGAAGCTGCGCGAACTCAAGCCGCGCGAGATCAAGACCTGCGTGCTGCTCGACAAGCCGTCGCGCCGCGAGGAACCCGTGCAGGCCGACTACGTGGGCTTCGAGATTCCCGACATGTTCGTCGTCGGCTACGGGCTGGACTACGCGGAGCGGTATCGCAACCTGCCGTTCGTCGGCGTGCTCAAGCCGGAGATGTATAAGCCGTGAAACGTGTTCCGTGTTCCGTGATGAGCGGCGGGCGTGAGTCACAGCGCGTGGCGCAAGAAGACGAATTGAAGATCCGCGATGTGGACAGAAGCCAAAGCTGACCTGGCCACTTGGACGGTGTGGCCCTTGTGGCGCAAAGGGCACTTTGCGGCAGGCCTAGTGTTCCTTGTCTCCGTGTTGCTTTTTATCGGCTATTTCGTCTTCGTCGAGCCAGTGAAGTTTGGATTCCTGGTGCACCGCGTGAAATCAGCCCACACGGTGGATGAGGAGAAGTCCGCATTCCTTCTCGCCCACCGCTGCGGCAGGGTTTGGGAGCTGCACGTTTCGGAAGGAACGAATGACTGGTTCGACTACAAACAACTGGATGATGCAATCCGAGACCCCAGCCGGAAGTTGACTGTCGAGATCGAATGGCTCGAAACGTCCATGTGGACTGGCGAACCCTACCGTGCTTCCCGGACGTTGGTGGAGAATGCAAACCTGCGCGTCTTGCTCGATGGGTTCTCGAAATGACAAACATCGCCGTCCACTTCTACTCCTACTTCGCCGACCTCGCGGGTTGCGCTTTGGCGAACGAAGAACTGCAAGCGAGTGTGCGGACGCAGGCTACAGCGGGGAGGCGTTCGCCGCGTGGGTGCGGGACCAGCGACCCAAGCTGGAGGTCGAGGTGGCCCATCGCCGGGACGGGGCGAGCGGCTTCACGGTGCTGCCCCGGCGCTGGGTCGTGGAGGAGCGTTCGCCTGGCTCGTTCAACACCGACGTCAGGTGCGGGACTACGAACGCACCGAACGCAGCGCGACGGCGAGGTTCTTCATCGCCCTCATGCGAGTCAGGATCCGACGTTTGCACTGAGTCCTTGATCCTCATGAATTCCCAGACAGGCTCTTGCCAAGTCTGATGTGCCGCTGGGAACCCAGATTTGGATCTGACGTTTTGGCATGAACGGACGGCAGAATGAAGATCACGATTAGTTTTTACTCCTACTTCGCCGACCTCACCGGCCGCGTGGTCGCGAGCGAGGAGTTGCCCGGCGGCGCGACCCTCGGCGACTTGATGCAGCGGTTGCACGCGCGGTTTCCGAAGCTCGCCGCGATGGATAAGTCCACGCTCATCGCCGTCGGTGTCGAGTATCAACCACGCAGCTACGTGTTGAAGAGTGGTGACGAAGTGAGCCTGTTCCCGCCCGTCCAGGGCGGATGAGATGAATTCGGAATGCGGAACGCGGAATGAAACGAGCGTTGACCATCTCGACTGAGCCGATTGACGAAGGCGCTCTCGTGGCGCAGCGCGCGATGAGCGCGGGCATGGGCGCGGCGGTTTACTTTACCGGAGTCGTGCGCAGCGAGGAAGAGGGTCGGAGCATCGCCGCCATCAAATACACGGCCTTCCGCGAGATGGCGGAGCACCAGTTCCACAAGCTGTTCGACGAGATGGCGGCGCGCTGGCCGGTCGAGAGCGTGCGGCTCGTGCACCGGCTTGGCATCGTGAAGGTCGGCGAGCCGTCGCTTTGGGTCGAGGTCGTCGCACCGCACCGGGGCGAGGCCTTCGCGGCGTGCCAGTGGCTGATCGACGAGATGAAGCGCGTGGTGCCGATTTGGAAGAAGCCGTTGCCATAGGTCGCCGGGCGCGGACCCGCGCGCTACGTTGCGAGGTGCTTCGAGTAGAGCGCGTCGAGCTTGTCGAGCATCGCGTCGAGGCTGTGATGCTGGCGCACGAGCGCAAGGCCGCGGGCGGTCATCGCGCCGGTGTCGTCGCGCTGTTCGAGCGTTTCGCGAATGGCCGACGCGAGCGACGCAGCATCGCCGGACTTGACGATGCGGCCGGTTTCGCCGTGCCGGATGATTTCGGGAATCCCGCCAACATCGCTGCCGACGACCGGCGTGGCGCACGCGAGCGCTTGCAGCCCAACTTGCGGAATCCCCTCGTGCGCGGTGGATGGAATCGCCAGCACCGACAGCGCGCGCAACACCTCCGCCACGTCCTCACGGTGACCGGTGAGCGTCACGTGCCCGGCGATGCCGAGCGCTGCGACGAGTCGTTCAATCCGGTCGCGCACCGGCCCTTCACCCACGATGACGAAGCGCGCCTTCACGCCGGCCTCCACGAGTTGTTCCGCGGCGTCGAGGAACACCGCATGGCCCTTCCACGAGCGCAACACGGAGACCATGCCAACCAGCAGCGCAGCGTCGCCTTTCGCGCCGAGTTCCGCGCGCGGGCCATCGGGCCGGAAGCGTTCGAGGTCAATGCCTGTCGGCACGGTGCTCACGCGGTCCGTGGCGAAGTGGAACAATTCCTGAAAGTGCGCGGTGATGCGGTCGCTCGTGGTGAGCACGTGGTCGGCGAACGTGGTGAACGCGTGCCGGCTGAGCCAGCGGTTCGGGTAGTCCACGTCAATGTGCCGGGTGCGGATGACGAGCGGCACGCGCGCGAGCCGCGCGCCGACGCCCACGAGCCAGCCATCGCGCGAGCTGTGCGTGTTGACGACGTCGACGCGTTGACGCCGCAGCCAGTTCGCAAGCCGCAGCGCGGTGACGGGGAACAGCAGACGCGTCACATCGAGCGCCTCGACGGCGATGCCCGCGGCGGTGGCGCGCTTGAAAACTTCCGACTCGCGCGGCGCGAGCAACCACACGTCGCAGCCGCGTCGCTTGAAGCCCGCGAGCTCGGCCAGCACGCGGTGCTCCTGTCCGCCCCAGCCAAGCGAGCACTCGGAGTGGACGATTCGCCACGGGCGTTGCGTTGCGGTGGTCATGGATTGGCCCGCGGCGACGGCAGGAGTTGCGGCGCATCAGCCCGGGCAGCGGTTCACCCTGCTCATCGGCGGCGGCCCGTGTCCATCCAAAGTTTGGATGGCGCCCCGCGTCACCGCACGGGCGGCACGAGCTTCTTCAAGTCGTCCGGCAGCCACGCGCGCAGCATCGGGCCGGTCATCGCCGTGGTCAGGAGCGCCATGAGCACAAACATGGTGAAGAGTTCGCGCGGCAGGAGCTTGAGCTCGTAGCCGATATTGATGGCGACGAGCGCCATGAGCGCGCGCGTGTTCATGAGCACGGCCACGCAGAGTGACTCGCGCTGCGACTGGCCCGTCATGCGCGCAGCTGCCCAGCAACCACCAAACTTGCCCGCCGTGGCCACGCCGAGAACCACGAGCGCCCCCAGCCAGGCTGTCGCGGAATTGAGCGAGCCGATTTCGGTGCGCAGCCCGGTGTTGGTGAAAAAGATCGGCACGAGCGCGACCAGCACGAAGTCGGTGAACTTGTCACGCCATGCCTTGACCAGCGAGCGCTCCTCGTGCAGCGACACGCCGAGCAGGAACGCGCCAAGGATGGAGAAGATGCCGAGCTTGTTCGTGATGAAGCAGCACGTGAACAGCACCGTGAGCAGCACGGTCATGAAGCCGGGCCCGAGCCGGCCTTCCGTGAACCCGTGGCTTCGCTGCCATCGCGCGCGCAGCCACGGGCCGACAAGTTTCATCAGCCCGAGGAAGAACACCAACACGCCCGCGACCTGGCCGAGGAACGGCAGCCACTCGAACTGCGTCTTCGCGAGCGCGGAAATCACCGCGAGCCCGATCCAGCCCGCGACGTCGTCAATCGCCGCAGCGCTGATGCCGAGCGCGCCGAGCGCCGTCCGCTCCAGCTTCATCTCGAGCAGGATGCGCCCCATGATGGGAAGCGCGGTGATGGAAAGGGCGATGCACACGAACATCTGGAATCCGGCGAACGGTGTTTCCGGTGCGAAGTTCCGGTGGAGCCACGGGCCGGCGAGCAACCCGCCGGCCACCGGCGCGACGATGCCCGCGGCCGAAACGGCAAGCACCGTCCGCGAGCGGTCGCGCAGGTGGCCGTAATCGAACTCCATCCCCACCTGGAACAACAGCAGGATGAGCCCGAGCTTGCCGAGCAACTGCAGCGACTGCTGGGTTTCGTCGGGGAACAGCGCAAAGAAGGGCTGGCCGGTGAAGAGCGCGGCGTGGAGCTTCGGCCACACGAGCCCGAGGAATGACGGCCCGAGCAGGATGCCGGCGAAGATTTCCCCGACGGCGAGCGGCTGGCCGAGGCGCTGCCCGGCGCGGCCGAAGAACCACGCGGCAGCCATGATGGCCATCCATTGCAGCAGGACGAGGCCGAGATGGTGCTCGATGGCGGTGGGGTTCACAAATAATACGTGTGCATACTAAGGAGGCCGCGGACGCTGGCAAGGGGATTGTTCGCGTGGCCACCCGCAGGGCGATTCCCTCCCCGCGGGCGCATCTCAGTTTCTTGCACGCCGGTTCTACCTTTGGGGTCGTTCTACCTCACCCCAGCCCTCTCCCGCTGGGAGAGGGAGGCGCTCCGGACGGCGCTGGCGATTTGGGACGGCGTGCCTGCGCTCACCGCGTTCGATTCCACGGAGTGACGGGCGACCATTCCCCCTCTCCCTCGGAGGGAGAGGGCCGGGGTGAGGGTGAGAACGTGCGAAGTGCGCTGGGCTGCCAATCCACGTTCTCCCGTTGTCCTGCAAGAAAGTGAGATGCGCCCCTTCCCCGCCACTCGTCCCGAGCAAGTTTGACCTCCAGCCTGCGGGTTGCCAGAATCGCCGTCACTTGATTCCGGCACCGCCCGCGGTCGCACTTTCAGGCCATGAACTCGATCCGAAATTGCTGCGCACACCTTCGGCCGCTCCGCCTTGCCGCATGGACCGCCATCGCGGTGACCGCCGGCGTCGCCCCGCGTGCCGGGGCGCAGACGGCGGGTTCGGTGGACCCAAGTTTCAGCGCGGGCTCGGGCCCGAACGGGAACATCTTGGCGATGGCGCGGCAGACAGACGGGCGCATCCTTGTTGGCGGAAACTTCACGACCTTTGCAGGCGCGTCGCGCTCGGCGCTGGCGCGGCTCAATGCGGATGGTTCCCTCGACACGACATTCAACGCGGTGCTCGGGCCAAACGGGACCAACGCGCCGGATGTGAGGGAGATCGTGATTGACGGGAGTGGTCGCGTGCTGATAGCCGGCATTTTCACATCGGTGCATGGCGACACGAACCGCACGCTGGTGGCGCGGCTAAACGCGGATGGCTCGACGGACACGGGGTTCACGCCGAACGCACGGTTCAGCAATTCGAGGTTCGTGGTGCTGACCAATGGACAGTTCCTCTACAGCGCCATCTATTCCGGACCGCCGCCCGGGCCCGGCCAGTTGCCGCCGCGCACCAACATCGTGTTCCGGTTCAACGCCAGTGGTTCGCTGGACACCAACTACAACACGGCCGGCGAAGGGTTCACGCTAGTTCCACCAACGAATTTCATCGCGCCGACGCCCAGCCTGGACCGGCTCCGGTTGCTCGCGGACGGCCGGGTGATCGCCGGCGGACAGTTTGACGCGCACACGGCGGGCGCCAAGTCCGGTCTCGCCCGGCTGAACATGGATGGAACGCTCGACGCGGCGTTTGTCTCGGATTTGGGCAATCCGCCGTCGCCCGGGCCGATTCCGTTTCCGACCATGCGCGTGCCGGCGGTGGCGGAACAACCCGACGGGCGCATTCTCGTGGGCGGTCGGTTCAACACGCACAACGGCAACAGCGTGAGCAACCTCATCCGGGTGCTGCCTGCGGATGGGTCGCTCGACACGGCATTCGGCGCCCCGGCGTCCGGCCAAGTGAATGCCATTCAGTTGCAGCCAGACGGCCGCATTCTCGTTGGTGGCGCGTTCACCAACATCAGCGGCGCGGCGATGGACCGCATCGCTCGCTTGAACGCGGATGGCAGCGTGGATTCGAACTTCTCGATCGGAGCGGGCTTTGACAACACGGTCAACGCGATGATCCTGCAACCCGACGGTGGCATTTTGGTCGCCGGTTCCTTCATCAACTTCAATGGCATTCCGGCTCCGCGCATCATCCGGCTCAACGGCGGCGTCGGCGCGGGCGGGGGCGGCGGGGGCGGCGGCGCGACGAACACTCCTCCAGTGATCACCGGACAACCGGGCAACCAAGTGGTATCCGTCGGTGGCAACGCGTCGTTCGCAGTGAGCGCCTCGGGCACGGCGCCATTGCGCTATCAGTGGCGCTTCAATGGATCGCCGATGGGCGGCGCGACGAACGCAACATTCTCGATCTCGAACGTGCAGACGTTCAACGCGGGGTTTTACGACGTGGTCGTGTCCAACGGCGCGGGAGCAGCCACGAGCCAGCGTGCGGCGCTGACGGTGCTCAACGGCGCGCCCATTCCCCCGGGGATTGTCACGCACCCGGCCGGTGTCCGCGGATATCCGGGCGCGTCCATCACGTTGAGCGTGACGGCGACCGGCACGTTCCCGCTGGCCTACCAGTGGCGGCTCAACGGCGCGGCCATCACGGGCGCGAACGGCCCGGCTTACACCATCCACGGCCTCTCGGCGGGGACCGCCGGCGTGTATGACGTGGTGGTGTCGAATCCGTTCGGCTCGGCGACGAGCCTGCCGGCCACGGTGACGCTCGACACATCGCCACTCATCGTTTCGCATCCTGCAAGCCAGGGGGCCTTCCTCGGCGCGACCGTGATCCTGTCCGTGGTGGCGACCGGGCCCGGTCCGTTCAACTACACGTGGCAGAAGGACGGGCAACTGCTCGGCGCGCCGTCGCAACCGTTCCTCGTTCTCACAAACGTGCAGCCCGCGGACGCCGGGTCGTATCAAGTCACCGTGTTCAACGCCAGCAGCGCGGCCATGAGCCTGCCCGCCGTCTTGTCGGTGTTTCCGCCGCCGGTCTTCATCACACTGCCGCCGCCCTTGCTGAATGTCCTCGCGACGAGCAACACGCTTTTCTCCTGCACGGCGACGGGCAACGGAGCGGTGAGTTTCCAGTGGCGCTTCAATGGCACGAACGTCCCCGGAGCCACCACCAACACATTCGCGCCGCCCACGGCGCGCCGACGCGATTCGGGCACTTACAATGTGGCGGTCACCGACTCGCGCGGCACGGTTGTCTCGAGCAACATCGTCTTTCGCGTGCGCGTGCCTCAGCGCGTCGTGCCTCCCGCACCGCTGCCCGGCCAGGGCTTCCGGCTGATGTTCGGCGATCAGGATGGCCAGCCGTTGGTGTCCTCCGACGCCACGAACTTCATCGTTCAATTCACCACCAACTTCACGACGTGGACTACGTTGCCCGGCGGGTTGACGACCTCCAACGGACTGCTTGTGCTCGACGATGCGCCGGGCACCAACACGACCCGCCGCTTCTATCGCGTCATCGAGCCGTGACGGGCACGCCGGCTTCTTCCGTTCCCTCAGAAAAAACCCACCCCCGCTGCACGCGCGCCAGTCTGCTGGCGACGTTGCACCGGGGTGGTTGGCCGGAAGAAGCCTCCGGTCAGATTCGGTTTCGCGCGGGTGCGGGTCGCGGCTTAGCGGGAGCGCGACCAGGCCCACGCGAACAGTCCAAACCACGTCGCGGGGATTATCCACGACCAGGGATTCACTTCGGCGGCGAAGGGCACGGGAGCAATCAACGCGGCGATGACGAGCGCCCAGGCAGTGTATTGGGCGGCCTCGTCGTCGGTGAGTTCGGGCTTTTGGATGTGGGGCTTCATGGCTTGCCTTCCGGGCCACGCGAACCAGTCGCGCAGTCCTTGATTTGGGATGTGACCCCGGAGAGCCGAGGCCGGGTCGTGGATTGGACGGCTGACGGAAAACTCCGGCTCGGGCTGCACAATGGCGGGGAACGCGAGCTTGAGAAAAACAGTGTCGTCCTCGCGGCAGTTAAGCCGCGTGTCGGCGGGAGGCGCGAGGGACTCGGCGGGAAGTTCAGTCCATTTGCAACCGCGGTCGGACGCAGGTCCGCGCACGACCGGCGGGTGCTCACGCCATTCGCGCACGGTGTCGGGTTTGGGCGGTTTCATCAGACGGGTTCCCCGTTCGAGGCCGCTCCCGCAGTTGCGAGCGAAGGCGAGGAGGCGTCCGACAGGTTTGCGCCCGCAGGCCGAATCTTGATGACGAGGCGCAACACGGGCTCCGCCGGGGCGAGTTCCTTGCGGGAATCGCGGACGAGGCGGTCCGCGCACGGGAAGCGAGCCGCGCGGCTTGCCTTCCGCGTAGCGGGAACGCGCCGTCCAGCATACGCGACGCGTTCCGGCGTTTGCCGAGGAGCTTGCGGTTGGATTCTTGTCTCACGCCTCCAGCTTAGCCGCGCGTGAACCGCCGCCCATCGGGTCGCGGCACCGGACTTGGCATCGGGGCGTGTCCTAGGGGCGAAACAAGAACCGCTCAGACGGAACGATGCAGTTGGCCTTGCGCCGGCCCGCCTCAACGCAAAGTCATGGTGCGGCGGATCCGCAACCAAGTCGTCCTCGTCCTCTTCCTCGTAATCGAAAAACCGGGAATGGAGGACGAGGTCGAGGTCGAGGAGGAAAATCTTTGCAGAACAGAACGAAGTTACGGGATAGCACTGCAGAGGGCGCAAAGAGTCGTTGGGGGACAGCCAGCGGAAGCCACCAAAAGGGGAGCGTGCACGCTGGGTTCAACTCTGTGCTTCTCCGCGTTGAAGTGAACCGCATCGTGAACTGCATCGTTCCGGCTCAGGCGAGCGCCGCGCGCGCGCGTTTCACCAGGTCGTTGTCCGGCGCGCCGCTGCCCTTGAGCCAGAACACGCTCGACGCGGGGAAGCGGTTCCGCCACGCGGGCGTGCAGTGGAAGAAATCCTCCAGCGCGGCCGAGCTGAACTTGTAGTCGTGCGAGTCGCGGCCCTTCAAGAAGATGAGCCGCCGCGCTGCGGCCATCAACTCGCGCGGGGCGGGGGTTGCCTTGGCCCACGTGAGGATCTTGCGCGATGCCGCAAGCTTGTCGCCGCTCACGTCGGCGCGGATTTCGTCCACCGCCCCCGCGCCAGCGCCACCGTCCTTGAGCGCGACAGCCTCGAAGGAGTCAATCTCCACGCCCTTGTTCTTGGCGGCGTCGCCTCGGAAGAACGGGAGGCAGGACGCGGCCTGCAGCGTGAGGAAGCGCCGCGTCTCGTCGCTCGCGCTCGCAGTGAAGGCGTAGTGCAGGGCGTTGGCTGTGGTCACCGGGTGCAGCGAACGGATGGCCGGCGCGCGCATGAGCAACTCGCCCGCGCCGAGCAACACGGCATCCCAAACGGACGCCGGCGACACGCCGCGGTTGATGACCTGGACGGCTTTCTTCGATGCCTCGAAATCCGAGCACTGGCGGAAGGCCGCGAGCAATTCGGTCGTTGCGGCTGCGTCGGTCTTGCCCGCGAGCCAGTCGGCGCGGATTTGCTTGAGCACAACTCGGCGTTGCGGGGGCCGGGACGGTCGGCGTCGGCGTCGCGCCGCGCGGGATTGCCCTGCTCGTGTTCGAGCAGCGCGTAGGCGAGCGAGCGCAGCACCGGCGCGGAATGCTGCCAGCCGACGGCGTTGAGCGTGCGCCAACCGTTCGCGAGGAAGAGTCGCGCGCTCCGTAGCGGCAGAACAGCTCGAGCATCTCGTTCGCACCCGCTCCGCGCGCGAGTCCGGCGACGGCCGTGTCCGCCGCGGCCGTGTCCCAGTTGTCCATCGCCTCGATGAACGCCGCGCGGGCCTTGTGCGGCGGTGGGACTTTCGGTTCCTCGACCGGGCCCATGCGCCAGTCGCCCTCGGCCTTGTTGCGCGCCTGCGAGGCCTTGAACTGGTCGAGCGCCCAGACGAGGCAGGCGGCCGAGAAATGCCAGGTCGCCGATGCCGAGCAACGCGCCGGTGACGGTGGCGGAGGAAGGGAAAGAGCGCCGGGAGGTCGGGGTCATGGTCGGGAATCTGTGCCAATGAACACCCGTGTTGAGCGGGAAGTTTCGGACGGCGGCGGAGGGGCGCAGCTCACTTTCTTGCAAGCGACTCAGGCGTCGGAAACTGACAGAACGAAGGAGGCAGCAAAAACCGGGGGTCCGAGCCCATGTCAGGACTCATGAGGTTGGCAGAATGAATGGGGACAAACGAATGCGCGGCCAAAGGGGTGGATGCGCCCTCCTTCTTTCACCTGCCGTCCGTGCTGCGCCGTTTGCCAGTCCTTCTCTTTGCCCGCTTCTTTTTGTCAGTTCGTCCGTCCTTCCCTCTGTGCTGCAAGAAACTGAGATGCGCCCGCGGCGGAGCTTTCTTGCGGTCGGTGCTGGCCAAAGTCGCAGCGGCAGTGTTAACCTGCCCGCCGTTGTTCCAGTCCACATGCAAGCTGCCTTCGCCCCAGCATTGCTCGCAGTCATGATCGCCGCGACCGCGCACGCGGCCGACGGCGCGGCAGTCGAGGGCACAGTGACCTTGCCCGCCGCGGGCGCGGCGGCTGCGCTCACGCAGCGTTACCAACTCAAGGGTGGCGCTGGCATGGCGGCGCCCGAGCCGCCGACGGCTGTCGTTTATCTCGAAGGCAACTTCACGCTCGTGACCAATCCGCCACCGACGGCGCAAATCCTCCAGCAAGGGCTGCAGTTCTCGCCGTCGCTTCTGCCGGTGCAGCGCGGCACGCGCGTGGCCTTCCCGAACCGCGACCCGCTGTATCACAACGTCTTCAGCTACTCGAAGCCGAAGCGCTTCGACCTCGGCCGCTACCTCAACGAGGAGCCGGCGCCGTCGCAGGTGTTCGACCAGCCGGGCCTTGTGAAGCTCTACTGCGAAATCCACGAGCACATGCGCGCGAGCGTGCTGGTGCTGGAAACGCCGCACTTCACGCGCACGACGACGAACGGCACGTTCCGCCTCGAGCGACTCCCCGCGGGAACCTTCAAGCTCAAGGCGTGGCTCGATGAGAAAACCTCGCTCGAGCGCGACGTTGAGTTGAAGGCCGGGCAGACCGTGCGCGTCGAGTTCGGCGCCAAGTGAGCCGCCATGCCCGCGCCCAGCTTCCGCCTCAAGCTCCTGCTCGCGATGATGTTCACCGTCGCGGCGGTGGCGGGCGTCACACTCTTCATCACGCAGCGCAAGGTGCATGCCGCCTACGAGAAGGTGTTCAACGAGCGCATTGAGTCGCAGATCACCTATCTCCCGAAGGAACAGGAAACGCGCCTGGCCATGATCAAGGAGCGCTGCGCCGACCTTGTCCGCAAGAACGTCCGCATCCTTGCCGCGCTGACGGATGGCGACACCAACATGCTCTATCGAGTCGCGCGCGACGAATTGCAGCGCATCCTGCGTCCGGGCGAGCCGCTGGAGCAGAACCCGCCGCCGCCCGCGCCGCCCCAGGGACCGCGTGCTGACAGCGAGCGGCCCCGCAAGCCGCCCGGCGCGCTGTTCAACAAGGCGATGGATGCCCGTGGCAAGGCGGCGGCAAAGGGCTTCACGCTGCCCGGTTCGCAGCGGGCGGCGATGTTCGTGGCATTTCTCGACGCCGAGGGCCGTGTGCTGCCGGACCCCGGTTCGGCGGCGGCGGCCATCCCGCGGGAGCAGGTTTCCGAAATGCTCGCGCGGCTCGGTCGCGCGCTTGGCTCGCTCACCAATCAGCACATCGGCTACACCGGCCTCGCCAGCGCCGGCCGCTCCGGCCTCCTGCTCGAACTCGTGGCGACCCCGATCGTGGACGAAACCGAGAACAAGACCGCCGGCGCGCTGGTGCTTGGGTTCCCGTTCCTCGACCTCGGCGAGCGCACGATCAGTGAAGTGAGCGACATTCAGAACGGAATCTTTCTCGACGGAAAGCTCTACTCGCACACCATCACGAATGAGGCGCGCACCACGCTCATGCGGCTTCTCCCGGCCGAGTTGGAGGCGAACCCCGACCCGCGCCCGGACTTCATCATCGAGGCCGGCCGCATCCCGCACCGCGTCTTCTACACGCCGCTCAACCCCGGTTCGCCGCTCGGCGTGGCGTGGAAGGTCGGGCTTTACTCGTGGGAGAGCGCGCTCCGCGCCCAGCGCGAGCTGCGCGCGCAGACGCTCGGCTTTGCGGTCATCGCGCTCGTCATCGCGCTCGGAATCAGCCTCGTCATCTCGCACAGCCTCTCCGTGCCCATCAACGAACTCGTCGGCGGCACCGCGCACATCCGCGCGGGCGACTTCGGCATCAAGGTCCCCGTGCGCAGCACCGACGAAATCGGCCAGCTCGCCCGCTCCTTCAATGAGATGGCCGAGGGCCTCGCGCTCAAGGAGAAGTATCTCGACGTGCTCGTGAAGGTGACCGACAAGGACGTGGCCGCGCAGCTCCTCGACGGCCAGCTCGCGCTCGGCGGCGAACTGCGCGAGGTCACGGTGCTCTTCTGCGACATTCGCGGCTTCACGGCGATGACGCAGAACATGGACCCCGCCGAGGTCGTCGCCATGCTCAACAACCACATGACCGCGATGACGCGCCTCGTCAACGAGCACCACGGCGTGGTGGACAAGTTCATCGGCGACTCGGTGATGGCGCTTTTCGGCGCGCCCAAGAGCTACGGTGGCGACGCCCTCAACGCCGTGCGCTGCGCCGACGCGATGCAGCGCGAACGCAAGGCACTCAACGAAATTGTCCCGCGCAAGCTGCACTTGGGAATCGGCATCGCCACCGGACAGGTGCTCGCGGGCAACATGGGCTCGGAGAACCGCTCCAATTACACCGTCATCGGCGAGCGCGTGAACCTCGCGTCGCGCCTGTGCAGCGTGGCCGGGCGCGGCGACGTCGTCATCAGCCAGGCCACGCGCGAGCAACTCGGCGACCAGGTTGCCGTCGAGGAAATGGAACCGCTTGGGCTGAAGGGATTCGACTCGGGCGTGACCGCATTCCGGCTGGTCGAGGTGTGCGAGCGCAAGGGTGAACCCGCGAAGGAGGAGGAGATGCGGGCGTGAGCTCCATTCGTCCTCGTCCTCGTCCTCGCTGGTCCGCACTGAGCGAGTGGGCGAGCATCGCCGCGGTGCCGTTCTGGACCTCCGGCTCCTTCATTCTTCCGCTCTCGCACCTGACTTCGAGGACGAGGACGACGACGACGACGACGACGACGACGGCCGGGCTGCTCGCGCTTGCCACGCTGCTGATTCTTACTACCGCCAGCCGTGCCCAGCCCTTCCTCGACAAGCTCGACGACGCGCTATTCTTCCAGTCGCGCAACGGCTTCATCCGCTCCGATTTCAGCGGACTGCTCGACCTCGAGGGTTACTACATTGATCAGCGCCCGCCCGGGCTTCTCTTCGGCAACGACCATTTCTTCAACCCGCGCCTCTCGCTCTTCCTCGACACGCGCATCGGGCCGCACCTTTACAGCCTCGTGCAGGCGCGCGTGGACCGCGGCTTCGATCCGCGCGCACGCGTCCGCTCGGCGCGGTTCGACGAATACCTGCTGCGCTGGACGCCGTTCGAGGACGCGCGGCTGAACGTGCAGGCCGGCAAGTTCGCCACCGTCTTGGGCGCGTGGGTGCCGCGGCACGATTCGTGGAACAACCCGTTCATCAATGCGCCGCTGCCCTACGAACACATGACCACCGTGAACGACGCCGCGGTGGTGGCCTCCGGCCAGATTCTCGTGAACCGCCGCGCCATCGCCGACAACAAGCCCGCGTGGCTGCCCGTGTTGTGGGGGCCGGCCTACGCGACCGGCGGCTCGCTGTTCGGCCAGCTCGGCAACTTCGACTACGCGTTCGAGTTGAAGAACGCCGCGCCCAGCTCGCGCCCGACGCAGTGGGACGCGCACGACCGCGGCTTCGACCACACGACCGTCGCCGCGCGCGCGGGCTGGCGGCCGAACGCGGCGTGGAACCTCGGCGCGTCGTTGAGCGAGGGCGCGTATCTGAATCAGCGCACGGTCACGCCCGCGGGCACGAGCGCGGGCGATTTCCGGCAGACGGTGTTCGGGCAGGACATCAGTTACGCGCGGCACGGCTGGCAGTTGTGGGTGGAGGTCATCGAGTCGCGCTTCGAGGTGCCGAATGTCGGGAACGCCGATTCGCTCGCGTATTTCGTCGAGGCGAAGCGCAAGCTCGGCGCAAACCACTTCGTCGCCGTGCGCTGGAACCAGATGTTCTTCGGCGACGTGCCGACGGCGACCGTCCCGCAGCCGTGGGACAACGACGTGTGGCGCGTGGACACGGCGTTCGGCTGGCGCGTGACGCAGCACTTGCAGGGCAAGGTGCAATACAGCTTGAGCCGCCAGCGCGGCGCGCTGCAACAGGGCGAACAGTTGCTCGCGGCGCAGGTGACGATGAAGTTCTAAATTCGAGGGGCTTGCCCGTCACCGCGCCTTCGGCCCGGTGCTCGCGTCAATCGCCTCGCTCAACGTGCCGAGCGCCTCCGCGCGCACGAGCGAGCCGACGAGTTTCAATTCGTTGTGGTTGTTCACCACCGGGATGTTGAGCTGCTCGCTCTTCAGCAACACGGGCAGGGCGTCGGGCAGGAGTTGGTTCGGCGTGAGCACGCCGCGCGCGGGCCGCATCACGTCCAGGGCGATGACGGAGTTGAGTTCCGCGCCCGCGCCGAGGTGCTGCTTGAGGTCGTGCAGCGACACGAGCCCCGTGAGCCGGCCGTTGGCGTCCACAACCGGAATGAAATTGTAGGGCGTGGTGAGGAACCTTTGCGCGATTTCCGGCAGCGGCGTGTTTTCGAGCACGGGCGGCACAGGCGCGCGCATCAAGTCGCCCACGGATTGGTGGCTCGCCGCGCCGAGGAGGTTGGTCTTCGAGTCCACGTCGATGCCCTTGAGCTTGAGCGGCTGCATGTAAACCGAGTCGGCGTGGAGCTTCTTGGAGACGATGGCCGCAACCGCGCACGAGAGCATCAGCGGCGGCATGAGCGACTGGTTGAGCGAAATCTCGAACACCACGATCATCGCCAGCAGCGGCGAATGCACCGTCGCCGCCAGCACACCGCCCATGCCGACCAGCGCAAACGCGCCGATGGGGACCTCGGGGTTTGTCGCGAAGCCAAACGCGTGCAGCGCCGCGCCGAAGGTTGCGCCCAGCGCCGCGCCGAGGAACAGCGTGGGCGTGAACGCGCCGCCGATGGTGCCCGCTCCAACCGTCACGAGGGTGGCGATGAGCTTGGCGAACAGCAGGCCGAACGCGAACTCGATCGCCACCGAGCCCTGAAGAAACCGGTTGGTCGTGTTGTAGCCGTTGCCCCAGACCTCGGGGTAATTCACCGCGATGACACCGACGATGAGCCCCGCCACCGCGAGCCGCCAGTGCACCGGCAGCTTCATGTGGCTGAACAGCAGTTCGGCGTCCCGCAGCATCCGCAGGAACATCGCGCCCAGGCAGCCCGCAAAGAAGCCCAGCAGCAGGAACCACGGAAGTTGCGTCAGGTTGCGGAACTCCACCGGCGGCACCTTGAACCACGGCGGCACGAGGAAGAAGCTGTGCGACACCACGGACGCGATGACCGCCGACACAATCAGCGGCGCGAACAGCTTCATCGAGAAATTGCCGAGGACGATCTGCGCCGCGAAGACTGCGCCAGAAATCGGCGCGCCGTAGGCCGCGGCCATGCCCGCCGATGCGCCGCACGCCACGAGCAGCCTCAAACGGAACGGCTGCCATCGCGCAATCTGTCCGCCTTGCGACACGAGCGTGGCGCTCGCGTTCGTCACCGCGCCCTCGCGGCCGATGGACGCGCCCGTCGCCACGCTCAGGATGGAAGAGGCCGCCTTGATGAGTCCCTGCCGGAACCGCAACCGGCCGTCGCCTGCGGCGACCGCCTCGATGAGATTGCCCGAACCCGCCGGCCCCACAAGCCGCAAGCCCCAGTAAAGCACGAGGCCCGCCCCGAGTCCGCCCAGCGTCGGAATGAGCATCCGCTGCCACCAATCGAGCATCACGGCCACTTCGGCGAGGTCGCCGGGCCGGTGCAGCGTGAAGTGCTTCACCCACTCGGTCGCGATGTAGAACAGGTAGTTGGTGATGCCGCCGACGATGCCGACCACGCCCGCCATCAGCAGGTGGAACGCCTCCTCGCTCAGGAACAGCCGCTCGCGCAGGCGAAGCAGCCGCCGCCAGTTCTTCCGGGCGTAGGCGTGCGCCATCTGTGCCGCGCGATCGAGCGTCGGGAAACGGGCTTGCACGGAAGAAGCCTAGCGAATCCGGACGCCGCGCGAAACGGCGAATGCGAGTGCCGGAAATCCTGAATCTCGAACTTTGAACTTACGCCCGACCCGCGACGCCAGACCCCATCCACGGCTGCTGCGCCGACTGCCGTTTGAGGTCCTCCTCGAGAAACCGCGCCACATCCTTGAACCGCACGACGTTTTCGGGATTCAGATCCATCAACACGCGGTGCGCCTCGAGGCTGGTGCGCGTCATCCCGGCCTTCGATGCCTCTGTCGCCGCCGTCACGGCTTGGAACGCGTCGTCCTTCATCGGCGCGCATTGCACGACCTTGAACAGTTCAAGCACGCCGAGGTTGTCGAGCAGGCCGAGCACACGGTCGTTCGGGTTGAACAGCTCGAACTGCGGCGGCGCGCCGTTCACCCGCGCGCCGGCCACTCCATGCGACAAGCCCGCGAGCACGCCGAGAAACGTGCTGTCCATGACGGGGCAGCCCGCGAGGTCCAGCACGAATCGCCTGTGCCCGCGGGCGCACAAGCCGCAGATGAGCGACTTGAACGCGTCGCTCGCCGCGATGTTCGCGCGGCCGGCGATGCGCACGAACACGGCATCGCCGGTCACAGCGACCTTCATGGTGGCGGCAGGCGGGTTCATCGGCGAAACCGAGCCATTGAAGCGCGGGCGGCGGACGCGGGACAGCGGATTCTTCGACTTTGTGGCGCGCCGTGGAAAAGTCCGCTTGCGCCGCCTGTGTCCGTGTGAAAACGTCTGCGCCCTGTGTTATGGGACACGTCAAGCTCCACATCCCCGGTCCCGTCGAGGTCAGCGAGAAGACCTACCGTGCCCTGTGCTCGCCGATGATCGGCCACCGCGGGCAGGGCTTCAAAGACCTCTACGCCAACATCCAGCCGCAGTTGCAGCAGTTGCTCTCCACCAAGCAACTCGTGTTCCTCAGCACCAGCTCCGCGTGGGGCGTGATGGAGGGCGCGGTGCGGAACCTCGTCGCCAGGAAAGTCCTCAACTGCATGTGCGGCGCGTTCTCCGACAAGTGGCTAGACGTCTCGCGCCGCTGCGGCAAAGACGCCGAGGGCCTGCAAGTCCCGTGGGGCTCGCCCATCAGCGCCGAAGCCATTGACGCCAAGCTCGCCACCGGCCAGTTCGACGCGCTCACGCTCATCCACAACGAGACCTCCACCGGCGTGATGTCGCCACTCGACGAGATCGCCGCGCTCAAGCGCAAGTATCCGGACGTGATGTTCATCGTGGACGCCGTGAGCTCGATGAGCGCGGTGCCGCTGCGCTTCGACGCGCTGGGCATTGACGTGCTGCTTGCTGGCACGCAGAAGGCCTTCGCGCTGCCGCCGGGACTCGCGGTGTTCACCTGCTCGCCCGCCGCGCTCGCGAAGGCCGCCACCGCGAGGGACCGCGGTTACTACTTCGACTTCGTGGAGTTCGAGAAGAACGCGAAGGACGACATGACGCCCAGCACGCCGAGCATCGCGCACATCTACGCTTTGGCGTCGAAACTCGACGAGTTCTTCGCCGAAGGACTCGACGCCCGCTATGCGCGCCACCGCGCCACGAACCAGATGACGCGCGACTGGGCGGCGCGGCACGGCTTCACGCTGTTCCCCGAGCCCGGCTTCGAGTCGCTCACGCTCACGTGCGTGAACAACGGCGCGAAGCCCGGCGGCCGCGTGGTGGACGTGGCGAAGCTGCAAAGGCTCGTGAAGGAGCAGGGCTTCCTGATTGACGGCGGCTACGGGAAAATCAAGGGCACGACGTTTCGGATCTCGAACATGGGCGACGAAACGCCCGCGACGATGACCGCGCCCTTCGCCGCGCTGGATTCCGCGATGGCGCGGCTTTGATTCACGGCTTGGGGTTGCGGGTGTGGCGCGCTATCGTTGGTCGCTGCGGGAAGCGGCTCGCATGATACACGATACCATCGGCAAACTCCGCGAGCGCCTCGATGACGCCGGCGCGCTCAACGACCAGCAGCGCGCGGAACTGGCAACGCTCCTGAACACGCTGCAGTCGGAGGTCCACCAGCTCGCCTCTACCCACACCGAGCAGGCGCGGAGCATCGCCGGTTTTGCACCGGTCTCCACGCACGAGGCCATGCGCCAGCCGCAGGACGAACGCCTCCTGCACCACGCGATCGAGGGCTTGCGGCCGTCCGTTGTCGGCTTCGAGGAATCGCACCCGCGGCTCGTCGTCGTGGTCAACCGCGTCTGCACCGCGCTTGCCAGCCTCGGCATCTGACCGGCCATGCGCCCCGCGGACATGCAGGTCATTGGCACCGAGCTCGCCATCCGGTGGGACGACGGCGCCGAGAGCTTCATCCCGCTCGAAAGGCTGCGCCGCGCCTGCCCGTGTGCGGGCTGCCACGGCGAGCAGGACATCTTCGGAAACATCTACAAGGGGCCTGACCGCGCGCTCACGCCCGATGCATTCCGGCTCACGCGCGTTGGCTTCGTGGGGGATTACGCGGTTCAACCAGTGTGGGCGGACGGCCACAGCTCCGGACTGTTCGCTTACGATTATCTGCGCCGCGTCGCGGATGCTCCGTCCAAGCCGCCACCGTCGTGACTTCCAAACGCCACCGTGAACGCGCAGGAACGTGCCGCGTCTTCGTCATCACCGGCACGGACACGGGCGTGGGGAAAACCGTGCTCACGTGCCGGCTCGTCCGCGAACTGCGCGCCGCTGGAAGGCAGGTTGTTGCGCTCAAGCCCGTCAGCTCCGGCGACCGCGGCGACGCGCGCGCGCTGCGCGCCGCGCTTGGCGGTGGAGTGGCGCTCGACGCCATCAACCCGTGGCACTTCCGCGCCGCGCTCGCCCCTCGACTGGCGGCGCAGCGCGAAGGCAGTCGCGTCACGCTGCGCGAAGTGGCGCGGTTTGTCCGCAGTGCGGCGAAGCAGGCGGACATCGTGCTGATTGAAGGCGCGGGCGGATTGCTCAGCCCGCTCGGGGAGGACTTCGACACGCGCGACCTCATCCGGGCGCTGCAAGCCACGCCCATCGTCGTGTGTCCGAATCGTCTCGGCGCGGTGAACCAAACGCTGCTCGTGCTCGAGGCGTTGCCGCGGAGCGCAGCGCGTCGGGCGCACGTGGTGCTGGTGCCACAAGGGCGACCGGATGTTGCGGCGCGTTCGAACGCGGCGTTGCTTCTCGAATTGCGGCCCGGTTTGCGCGTGCACGTGCTGCGGCGCGGCGCGCACGTTGCGCGGGAGATGCTGCCCCGCTAGCCTGCGGGCGTGGCCACGCCGAAATCCAGACCGCGCACGCTTCGCATCGCCGTCGCGCAGATGAAGTTCGCGCCAACCGTCGGCGGAAACCTCGCGTTCATCCGTCGCGCCGTGGCGACTGCGGCGCGGCGCGGGGCCGACGTGATCCTGTTCCCCGAGTGCGCGACGACCGGTTACAATCGGGACTTTTCGAGGCTCGACCGGGCGGAAGTGCTTGCGGCGTTGTCGTCCATCGGCGCACTGGCTTCGGAACATCGAATCAACGTGCTGGTCGGCTCGCCCGTGCCCCGCGGGAGGCAGTGGTTCAACGCGCTGGTTGTGTTCGACCGTCGCGGACGCGTCGAGCACACCTACTCGAAGTGCCAGCTCACCGCGCGCGACCGTCCTTGGTTCACGCCCGGCGACCACGTGGCGCTGTTCCGGCTGGATGGCGTCGTGTGCACGGCCATCCTCTGCCACGAGCGGCGTTATCCAGAACTTGTCCGTCTCGCGGTGATGGCCGGCGCGCGAGTGCTCTTTCATCCGAACGCGGGGATGGACGCGCGACCCGTCTCGCGCCGCAAACGCCACGGCCGCGACGGCATCGCCGTGCGCGCGTTCGAGAACGCCATCTTCTACGTGTTCGCCAACTCGGTCGGTCCGCAGGGCGGCGGGTTGTGGTCGGCAGGCGATTCGAAAATCGTCGCGCCCGATGGCCGCGTGCTTCAGCTCGCAGACAATGCGACCGCTTCACTGCGGGTCGCCGACCTCGACCTGTCTCTCGCTACCGGGGTGTATGCGCGCGAAAGCCTCGTGCATCCGAGGTTTCTCTCGGCGCGCTGGCGGGCGCTGGTTCGCGAAGTGCGCGCGCGGGCGCGGCGGCTCGGCCGGAGCCTGCTCAAATCGCGAGGCTTGCGAATCCCGCTCCCGGCGCGGTAGAAGCACGGGCATGACACCAACGCTGAAGCGCGCCGCGTGCCGGCTTTGTTTCGCGGGCCTGCTGGCCGCAACCGCGTTCAGTCTTTCTGCCGCCGACCCGCCGAAGCGTCCGAACATCATCATCGTGATGCCGGATGACCAGGGCTACGGCGACCTGTCGTGCCACGGCAATCCCGTGTTGCGCACGCCGCACCTCGATGCGCACCACCGCGAGTCGGTGCGGTTCACGGATTTTCACGTGAGCCCGACGTGCGCGCCGACGCGCAGCGCGCTGATGACCGGCCGGCACGAGTTCAAGAACGGAATCACGCACACCATCCTCGAGCGCGAACGGCTCGCGCTCAAGGCGACCACGCTCGCGCAGGTGCTCCAATCGGCGGGCTACACCACGGGCATCTTCGGCAAGTGGCACCTCGGCGACGAGGACGCCTATCAGCCGGAGCGGCGCGGGTTCGACGAGGTGTTCATCCACGGCGCGGGCGGCATCGGGCAGACGTATCCCGGCTCGGGCGGCGACGCGCCGGGCAACAAGTATTTCGACCCGGCCATCAAGCACAACGGGAAGTTCGAGAAGACGAAGGGCTACTGCACGGACGTGTTCTTCACGCAGGCCATCGCGTGGATGGACGCGAAGCGCAAGGCCGGCAAGCCGTTCCTCACCTACATCACGCCCAACGCGCCGCACGCGCCGCTGGATTGCCCGCCGGACTACGAGGCGAAGTATGCGGGCAAGGTCCCGCCGAACGTCGCGAAGTTTTACGGCATGATCGAGAACGTGGACGACAACTTCGGCCGGCTCACGGCGAAGCTGCGCGAGTGGGGGCTCGAGCGCGACACGCTCGTCATGTTCATGACCGACAATGGCGGCACGGCCGGTGTGCAGACGTTCAACGCCGGCATGCGCGGCGCGAAGGGCACGCCTTACATGGGCGGCACGCGCGTGCCGGCCTTGTGGCGCTGGCCCGCGGGATTCACGGGCGGACGCGACGTGGACAAGCTCACCGCGCACATTGACATCCTGCCCACGCTGGCCGAATTGACCGGCGCGAAGCTGCCGGAGGCGGTGAAGTCGCAAGTGGAGGGCCGGAGCTTCGCGCCGCTGTTGCGCGACTCGAACGCGCCGTGGCCCGACCGGGTGCTCTTCACGCACGTCGGCCGGTGGGACCGCGGCAAGGCGGCCGAGTCGAAGTATGCGGCCGTGAGCGCGCGCAACACGCGCTATCACCTCGTCAACAATTCGCGGCAGGGCGAGCAATGGGAACTGTTCGACGTGAAGGCGGACTTAGGCTGCAAGACCAACCTCGCTGCCGAGCGGCCCGAGGTCGTGCGCGAGTTGAAGGCGGCGATCGACCGGTGGTGGACCCAGGTCACGCCGCTGCTCGTGAACGAGAACGCGACCGGCCCGAAGCTCAACCCATTCAAGGAGCAGTATTGGAAGCAATTCGGCGGCGGCCCGAGCGAGGAAGACCTCAAGCAGATGGACCCGAACCGGAAGTTTGGCGAGGGAGCGGCGAAGAAAAAGAAGCAGGAGTGAGGGGGCAAACGATCAACGCTCAACGTCCAACGTCGAACGTCCTAACGCTCAACGTTCAGCGTTCGAAGTTCGGAGTTCAGCGTTCGGCGTTCAGTGTTCAGAGTTCTCCCGCCCGACTCGCATCCCGCTCCCGTGTTGCATCCGCACTTGGACGCTTCCGCCTTCCGCCACTCCTTCACGCCGCCGTCGCCCGGTTCCTCCCGGTTTCCTTCGATTTGTAGAGCGCAGCGTCCGCGGCGGCGATGAGGTCGTCGAAGGTCTTAGTCTTCTCACCCGCGCACGCAATGCCGATGCTGACGGTGACCGGCCGTCGGTCCCACGCCGTGCCCGCGACGGCGGTGCGGATGCGTTCGGCCATCGCGAAGGCCTCCGCCGCGCCCGTGAATGGCAGCAGCACCACGGATTCCTTCTCGACGTGCGCGAGCGCCTGAAGTCCGGTGCCGACGACGGTCGCGCGGTAGCCGTGGCGTTCAAGCAGCCGCCGCAACACGAGCGCCTCGGTCGCGATGTCCCCGACGATGAGGATGTGGCGGTGGTCACTCACGGCCTTCACTTGCGGTAGAAGTCGAGCGTGCGCCGCAGCCCTTCCTTTCAATCCACTTTCACGCTGTAGCCGAGGCCGCGTTGCGCGGACGAAATGTCCGCGAGCGAATGGCGCACGTCACCGGCGCGCGCGGGCTGGAACTGCGGCTCGAGCCGCTGGCCGGTCAATTCGTTCAGCACACCGAGCAATTGCAGCAGGTTGATGCTCGCGCCGCCGCCGACATTGAACACGCCACCGGCAACCTTCGCCGCTGCGCCCTCCGCGCCAAGCAGGTTCGCGTGCGCCACGTTCTCCACGTAGATGAAATCGCGGGACTGCAAGCCCTCGCCGAAGATGGACGGCGCCTTGCCCGCGAGCAGGAGCGTGCAAAACTTTGCGATGACGCCCGAGTAGGGCGAGTCGAACGATTGCCGCGGGCCGAACACGTTGAAGTGGCGGAAGCTGCCCGTCTCAAGCCCGTAAAGCTGGTGAAAGATCTGGCAGTATTTTTCAGCGGCGAATTGCTGCAGGCCGTAGGGGGAGAGCGGGCGCGGCGGCAGCGTTTCGAGCTTCGCGGGCGTCGGGTCGTCGCCGTAGATGGCCGACGTGCTGGCGAACAGGAAGCGCTTCACGCCTGCATCGCGCGCGGCCACGAGCATGATGAGCGAGCCGGTGAGCGTGTTCGCGGTTGCTCTCGAGCGGCTTGGCCACCGACAGCGGGACGCTCGGCAACGCGGCCTCGTGGAACACCCAGTCGCAACCGGCGACGAGCTTGCGGACCAGCGGTTCGTCCGTGACGTCGCCCTTCACGAAGTCGAGGTCGTCACCGGCGCGGCGCCACGCGAGGTGGTCGAGCGAGCCGAGGGAGAGATTGTCCAGGACGACGACCTTCGCGCCCCGGCGGCAGAGCGCCCCGGCGGCAGAGCGCCCCGGCCATGTGCGACCCGATGAAACCGGCGCCGCCGGTGACCAGTGCCTTCATGTGGGCTGGACTCGCGACCGGGCGAAAGTTCCGCCGAAAGCGCCGCGGGGCGGCAAGCGGCAAAGCGATTCCGCGCCGCAAGCCGCAATTCAATCCGGGGAATTTTCAACTTCGAACGCCCTGCACGCACGGTATCCTCGGCACTGCGAAGCGCGGCGATGGATTTCCTCCCCGTCATCATCTGGCTGGCGCGTCGTGCCTCGCGCTGACCGGGGTTCTGCTTCGACGCGGGTTCACGGAGCGGCGCGAGCGCCAGCTCAAAGCGCGGCGCAAGGCGCTGATGAACCTCGGACTCGGGTGCCTCGAGGAACGCGACCCCGCCGCCTGCCTGCGGGAGCGGCTGCATCCCGCCGACCGCCAGTCGCTGCTGCGGCTGTTCGCCGACCTGCTCCCCAAGGTTCGCGGCGAGTATGCGGAGCGGGTCGTGACCATGATGCGCGAGCTGGGCTTGCGCGACCAATGCCTCGAGCGGCTGCGCTCGCGCCTCGCGTGAAGCCGGCTCGACGCGATGCTCATCATCTCCGGCGCGTTCGGCGTTTTCAAACGCAGCGCCGCCGTTCGCGTCGGTGGCTACAGCCCCGGCACGGTCGGCGAGGACATGGAAATCGTCGTGAAACTGCACCGGCACTTCCGCGAGCACAACGTCCCCTACCAGATGCGTTACGTGCCGGAATCGGTCTGCTGGACGGAGGCGCCGCCGACGCTCCGGCTGCTGCGGCACCAGCGCACACGCTGGCAACGCGGCATGATCGAGACGCTCGTCAAGCACCGGCAGATGATCTTCAACGCGCGCTACGGGCCGGCCGGGACGATTGGGATGGGCTACTTTTTCTTGTTCGACCTCATCGGTCCGCTGGTCGAGCTCGTGGGCTACGTGCTGGTCCCGGCGTCCTTCCTGCTCGGGAAGCTGCAGACCGATTTCTTCCTCGCTTACGTGATGCTCACGTTTGCCTACGGGATTTTTCTGAGCACATGCTCGCTGTTCATCGAGATGGTAGTCACGCGCACGACCACCGTGAAGGACCTCGGCCTGCTCGCGTTCGTGGCGGTGGCGGAGAACTTCGGATACCGCCAGCTCAACAACATCTGGCGGCTCGAGGGCATTGTCCGCCACCTGCGCGGCGAAACCGGCTGGGGCGAAATGCGGCGGGAAGGCTTCCACAAGTCGGAGCGTGCCTTGACCGTGAGACGCGACTCGTAACGAAAACAAAAAGGCCGCCCCGCCATTGGCGGAACGGCCGTGAAAGAGTCGCGGACTGGTGTTACTGGCGGTCGCGATAACCGCCGCCGTCGCCGCCGCGATAGCCACCACCACCACCACCGGGACGCTCCTCGCGCGGGCGCGCCTCGTTCACGGTCAGCGCACGGCCTTGGAATTCCTTGCCGTGAAACATGCCGATGGCCTTGTTGGCCTCGTCCTGCGTGCCCATGTCCACGAACGCGAAGCCGCGTGAACGGCCGGTGACACGGTCCTGCATGATGTTGACCGAGGTGACGGCGCCCGCCTGGCCGAAGTGGTCCTGCAGGTCGTTTTCGGTGGTGCTGTAAGGGAGGTTCCCGACGAACAGTCTGGTTGCCATGGTATTGCTGCTTTCTGTTGCCGCCTGCCGCACTGCCGCGTTCCCGACTTGGGTCTCAAACTGTCACGGCTTTCCCAGAAAGCACCCACGACAATTTCCGCACTGCACTGCCACGAAACGGACGCGCGCATTTACGCGCCGGGCCGGAGACGTGGCAAGAATGAAATTTCCCGGCGCGCTTCGCACTCCAACCTGGGCGGCGCACTTGCGACGACTCAGGTGTGAACCTGACGTGCGGAGGGCTTGTGAAGCCCGTTGTGCGGTGGTTTACTGCGCGCAGATGAACTCACGTTGGATGAAGGCTGCCGTGTTCCGCGCTTGGTGCGTGGTCAGTCTCGCAGCGGCCATGCTGGCGGGCCCGGCGCGCGGCACCGCGGCCACGGTGAATGTCTCTGTGGGCAACATTTTTTTTAGTCCGGCCACCGTGACGATTAGTGCCGGGGACACCGTGGTGTGGACCTGGGTAAGCGGCGTCCACAACGTGACCTTTCCAACCAATAATATTGCCTCGGCGAATCTCGGCCCGGGAAGCTCGTTCACCAACACGTTCAACACCGCCGGGACATTTGCCTATGTATGCACGCTGCACCTCCCCACCCAAACCGGAACCATCATCGTCACCAACCCGCCGGCAAACGTGCCTCCCACCGTCACTATCAATCAGCCCACCAACGGCATGAAGCTCCTCGCGGGCTCCCTCGCCGTCATCACCACCACCGCCAACGACCCGGACGGCGCCGTGCAACGCGTCGAGTTTTACGAGCGCGGCACGAACTTCATCGGCGTGGTGTCCAACGCGCCGTTCAACCTCACCGCGACCAACATCATGCCCGGCAACTTCGCGCTCTCCGCCCGCGTCTTCGACAACCTCGGCGCGTCGAACGACTCCGCCACCGTCAACATCCAGGTGCTCACCAACTCCACGTTGCTCGTGGATTCCACGCTCACCAACCAGCCCGCGTTCTACGTCAGCAACGCCATCGCCGGGCAGACCTACGTGTTCGAGGCGCTCACGAATCTCAGCTCGGGCGCGTTCGGCTCGCGCTGGTTCCCCATCGCCACCAACGTCGCCTCCAGCACCAACTTCATCTTCAACGACTCCGTCCTCACCAACTTCTTCCCGCGCCTCTACCGCGTCCGGCAGGACTTGTGAGGCCTAGATTGCGGGGAGAGAATCCACGAGCCGCCAAAGCCCGCGATCTCATCCATGACGCTGCCCGGCCACCCCTCACCCCATCCCTCTCCCCTCCGAGGGGAGAGGGTGCCCGAAGGGCGGGTGAGGGGTGGTCGGCTTGGAGCAGGTTTTTGCGCCGAGCCGAAGCCTTGCGCATGACCACGCTCGTCGTTGCCACGCGCAACCACCACAAGGCGCAGGAAATCCAGGCCATCCTCGGCGCGGGCTTCCGCTGCCTCACCCTCGACGAGTTTCCCGGCGCGCCAACCGTGGTCGAGGACGCGCCGACGTTCGAGGGCAACGCCGCGAAGAAGGCGCTCGCGCTCGCGGAATGGCTCTTGGGAATGCGGAATGCGGAGCGCGGAATGCGAATTGACGGAACGTCGTTCGTGCTCGCGGATGATTCGGGGCTCGAGGTGGACGCCCTCGAAGGCAAACCCGGAGTCCACTCGGCAAGGTTCGCCGCATTGGATTCGACAGCCGCAGCCGCGGGCAACTCGCCCGACGCCGCGAACAACGCGAAGCTCGTCCGCCTCCTTCGCGATGTGCCGGAGCCGAAGCGCGCCGCCCGTTTCCGCTGCGTTCTCGCGCTCGTGCCGCTCGCTCCTCCCCATGAACCGGAGCGCCGGTCTCCGACCCGGCGCGTTGATGATGCCGGACTTGAAGCGAGCCGGGTCGGAGACCGGCGCTCCGATCTTCTGGCGGGTTCAGGGGTTCAAAGCGCGAACTTGGTTTCGGCGAATTCTCACCCCTCACCGCTCACTCCTCACCTTTTCAGTGGCACCTGTGAAGGCCGCATCACACTCCACGCCTCCGGCTCGGGCGGCTTCGGCTACGACCCGCACTTCGTGCCGGACGGCTTCGCGCAATCTTTCGCCGAACTCGGCGACGATGCGAAGAACCGCATCAGCCACCGCGCCCGCGCACTCCATGAGTTGCGCAAGTGGTTCGACTCCGCGCATTGACACGCTGAAGCCGCCTCGCGACGATGCCGCGCATGAGCGACCCCATCTATCCGCGCAGCCCGCGCGAAGTCATGGCCGGCTGGGCTTACCTGCCGCGTTTCGTGGACAAGATCCGCCTGCACCTCGCGGGCAAACTGCACGCCGACTACCAGGAGAATTTCACCAAGGGCTTCGACGGCGCTTGGCTCAAGGCCGCCGGGCTTACCCCTGACGCGTTCATCGCCGTCGTGAAGAACAGCGTCACCGACGGCGAGGTTTGCGACTGGGTGGCGAAGAACGTGAAGGCCACGGCGGCGGACAAGGCGGCCTTCGGCGAACACGTGCTCAACTACGGCCGCGGCGACGACCCCGCGCTCAAGGCCCGCCTCAAGATGCGCAAGGAACAATCCGGCCTCGCCCACCGCGACGACATCCAGTGCTTCACCGACTACATTGACGCCGACGAGAAGCGCCTGTAGCCGCCGCCCGCGTCATGTCCAAGATTTACTTCTACTACTCGGCGATGAACGCCGGGAAGAGCACCGTGCTGCTCCAGTCCAGCTACAATTACCAGGAGCGCGGCATGAACACCCTCGTCCTCACGCCCGCGCTCGACGAGCGCTTCGGGGCGGGCAAGGTCAAGTCCCGCATCGGGCTGGAGGCCGACGCGCGCATCTTCGGCGCGGCGGACAACCTGCTCGACCTCGCGCGCGCCGAGGCCGCCAAGCGCCCGCTCGCGTGCGTGCTCGTGGACGAGGCGCAGTTCATGAGCCGCGCGCAGGTCCACCAGCTCACCGACATCGCCGACGTGCTGCGCATCCCCGTGCTGTGCTACGGGCTGCGGACGGATTTCCAGGGGAACCTCTTCGAGGGCAGCCAGTGGCTGCTCGCGTGGGCGGACAATCTCATCGAGCTCAAGACCATCTGCCATTGCGGCCGCAAGGCGACGATGGTGCTGCGCCTGGACGCGGGCGGGAAGGCGCTCAAGGAAGGCGCGCAGGTGGAGATTGGCGGGAACGACCGCTACCTGTCCGTGTGCCGGAGGCATTACAAGGAGAGCCTCGCCAAGTGAAAGCCGCCCCGCTCCACAAGCTCGTCGCCCACGCCGAACGCCTGCTCCGTCCCGCGGACTTCAAGGACTGGGACGGCGCGCACAACGGGTTGCAGGTGGAGAACGACGGCCGCGTCACGCGCATCGCCGCCGCGGTGGATGCGAGCCTCGCGACGGTCAAGCTCGCCATCGCCGCGCGCGCGGACCTGCTCGTGGTGCATCACGGGCTGTTCTGGTCGCCGACGATTCCGTGGACGGGCAAGCGGCGCGAGCTGCTGCGCGCGCTCATCGGGAACAACGTGGCGGTTTACAGCTCGCACCTGCCGCTCGACGCGCACCCCAAGCTCGGCAACAACGCCCGGCTCTGCGCCGCGCTCGGCCTGCGGCGGCTCAAGCCGTTCTTCGAGTGCAAGGGCCGCACGATTGGCTGGCAGGCGGTTGCCTCGATGTCGCGCGATGAACTCGCGCGCCGTCTCGCCGCTGCGACCGGTTCGCCGCCGCGAGTGCTTCCCGGCGGGCCTGCGACGTGCCGGCGCATCGGCGTGGTGACGGGCGGCGCGGGCGCGGAGTTGAAGCAGGCGGCGGCCGAGGGCGTGGACACGTTCATCACCGGCGAGGGGCCGCACTGGACGTTCGGCGTCGCGGAAGAACTCGGGTTGAACGTGTTTTACGGCGGCCACTACGCGACGGAGACGTTCGGCGTGAAGGCGCTCGCGGCGGAGTTGGCGGGGAAGTATGGCGTGCCGTGGGTGTTCCTCGATCACCCGACGGGGCTGTGAACTCAGGGGTGGACGGTGAACTCGGAACACCGAACTTCGAACTCCGAACTCCGAACTTCGAACTTTGAACTCCGAACCTGCGCAAGGTTGCCGCGCAACTACTCCTTGATCACGCCCCTTTGGAGCAGCTTGCTGAGCTTGGGCGAGATGACGATGGCGCAGTAGGGATTCCGGTTCTTGTTCAGGTTGTAGTAATTCTGGTGGTAGCCCTCGGCGACGTAAAAGTTCTTCAGCGGCGCAATCTCCGTGACGATGGGGACGCGGTGGTCGGCCTGCGCGCGCTTCTTCGCCGCTTCGGCTGCGGCGCGCTGCGTGTCATCCGCGAAGAAGATGCACGAGCGATACTGCGGGCCGCTGTCGGCGCCCTGCCGGTTCAGCGTGGTGGGGTCGTGCGCGAGGAAGAACACATCCAGCACGGTTTCGAGCTTCACCGCCGCAGGATTGAACTCCACTTCGACCACCTCCGCGTGGCCGGTGTCCTTCTCGCAAATCTGCTCGTAGGTCGGGTTCTTCACGTGGCCGCCCGAGTAGCCGGACACGACCTTCGACACGCCCGGCAGCCGCTGGAACACCGCCTCGACGCACCAGAAGCAGCCGCCGCCCACAACGATTTTCTGCGGGCCGCCTGCCGGATGCGACGGCGCGTTGGTCGTTGCGGCTGGGATTGGCGCGGTCTGCGCGACGGGCTGTGTGGATGGATTGGTGTTCACGGTGGAATTGGAGTTGTCGCAGCCGGCCAGCGCGGGCAGCAGCGCGAGCACGGCGAGGAATCGGCGCGCGGTCATGGCGGGAGTAAATCGCATCGAGCTCGAAGCGTCACCGGGAAAACCGCCGCAGTTTCATCACGCGGTCAGTCC
>Ga0233424_10000625_pt1 | contig 41366 bp, 43 predicted proteins | sample Watercolumn_Towu_FD_181011 | JGI IMG/M metagenome (GOLD analysis project Ga0233424, IMG submission 181011) | Freshwater microbial communities from Lake Towuti, South Sulawesi, Indonesia - Watercolumn_Towuti2014_125_MG | ecosystem: Environmental > Aquatic > Freshwater > Lake | place: Indonesia...
CCGAGCTCGTTCTCGTCGCGCTCGGACTTCGGCTTGCGCGGCTGGTCTTCGTCATCGTCGTCGGTGAGATGGAGGCGGTCGTCGTCTACGGTGGAGACGGGCTCCGCACCGTCGCGCGCACCGTCGCGCGCACCGTCGACGAGGTCGCCGTCGGTCTCGCCGTCGCCCGCGCCGTCGACGAGGTCACCGACGATTTCGCCGTCGGTCTCGCCGTCGTGGTCAGCGTCAAAGTCCTCGCCCTCCTCCTCGAGTTGTGCCGTGTCGACTTCGAGGTTCGCCAGGTCTTCGGCGTCGACGCCTTCCACGTCGGAGTCGTCGTTGGATTCGGGGGTGTCGTTGGTGTCGTCCATTATCGGGCGCGAACCTTAGCCGATTTCCCGACGAAGCGGGCGAACAGCCATCGGGGCGTGCCAGGAGTCGCCCCCGCCCCCGCTGCCCGCCAGACCGACCCGGCCCTACGTCCCCCGCCGATTGGATTCGATGCGTCGTTCCGACTCGAGACGCTCGAGCAGCGGGGCCTCGGTCGTGAGATGCGTCATCGCATCGGCGACGGCGCGGTGGCCCGTTTGCGCGGCGATCAACCGGTGCATCTCGAGCACCACGCGACGGTACGCAGGGTGGCCCTGCGGCGACGAGCGCAGTTCCAGCATGTGCATCGCCTCGCGGGCGTTGAACTGCATCGCGTACCGCATGCGGTAGGCCATCGACACCGCGTACGCCGCCTGTTCGGGGTAGTCGGGGCGCAGCAACGCGTACAGCTCGCGCGAGCGCTCCATCGCCGCGTCGAACGCTGGCGCGCCGCCTGCTTCGTCGACCAGCTCGGGCCGGGCGTATCCGTGGTGCGGAGTGAGCCGCTGCCACTCGATGGTGAGCAGACGGTGGCGCTGCAGGTCGCGGAACGCGCCGTAGTCGCCCAGCACGTCGAAGCGGTACGACAGCCGCTCGAACGCGCGACCCGGCTTGTGGCGACGGTTGGCGCGCTCGCCGACGTAGGCGGTGATGAGCGCGACGCGCTGCGAGTGGCTCAGCGTTCGCACGCGCTCGAGCAGTTGCGACTCAGGCAGGTGCGACGACGAGTAGCAGATCGCCGCGAGCAGCTTGTTCTCTCCGTCGGGGTCGAAGTCGACGAGCGTCACCTCCGGGGCATCGGCTGGTTCGACGATGCCGAAGTACTCGTCGACGAGGTCCGCGGTGTTGGCGGCGTTGTCGGCGAGGTACTTGCTCCACTGGACGCCGCGCTCGGGCATGTCGACGCGGCGCAGGAACGAGGGGATCACCTTGCGCAGCTCGGCGAGCATCATGTCGGCGTAGGCGCGCGCCTCGGGCAGCGGGTGGGCGCGCATGCGCAACAGCAGCGCCTCGTAACCCTGTCCCGTGCCGTAGATGCCGACGTTCGACAGCGTCGACGCCGGCAGCACGCCGCGCACTGCGTCGAGCGCCTTGGCGCGGGTCGCCTGGCGGTACACGAAATCGGAGTCGCCCGTGCTGCGCGGATGCGCGGCGCGCACGTGCTCGGTGACCGTCTCGACGAGTTCGCTGTAGGTGTCGAACATGCGGTCCATCTCCCCCACATAGCGCGTGCCGAAAGGACCGCTGCACACGTCAGGGTCGCGGAAGTACCGGTAGCGCCCCCCGAGGCGCGCGTCGTAGGAGACGTAGCGCGTGCTCTGCTCAAGGTAGGACATGAGCCGGCCCCACTCGAGCACCTTGGTCAGCACGTTGGACGCCTGCTCGCATGCGAGGTGCACGCCCCCGAGTTGGGCCACCGAATCGTCGCCGTACTCGACGAAGATCCGCTCGTAGAGTTCCTCGGCGCGCGACACACCGATCGTCGCGTCCACCGTCTCGTCGCCGGCGAGTTCGAGGTCGCGCACGAACTCGTCGAGGAAGAGACGTCGGAGGCTCTTGGCCGTGCGGCTGTACCGCGCAAAGAGCGCGCCCTTCACCACTTCGGGCAGGTTGACGAGCGCGAACACCGGCAGGTCGAGGTTGGTGAAGTAGCGGCGCAAGATCGCCGACTCGTCGGGCGCGAACTGCTCCGGGACGTAGGTCGGCACGAATGCCGATACTACGAAAGGCGGCGGCGCATTCGGGGCACCCCGCCGGAAACGTGCTCGTCGCCGAACGATTCGCGCGGCTCGGGCTGCGTCCCGCCGCTTCGTCGCTAGCGACGAGCGACGCACAAGACGAACGCATCGGGAAGCACGTCGATCCTCACTCGACGGGCGCGGCCGTGCCGGCGGCCGTCGATCGTCACGCGCTGCGGCGCATCGGCGAAGGAGAACTCGTGCGCGGCCGCGCGGCGCATCGTGAGCGCGGGGTGCGGGAGGTGGTCGCCGAGGCGCATGCGCCGGCGAACCGCGAGCAGTTGGCGCGCCGCGGTGCGCGGGGCGACGACCAGCACGTCGAGCAGGCCGTCGTTGGGGTGCGCGCGCGGCGCGACGTTGAGCACGCCGACGAAACCGCCTGCCGACGCGACGATGCGCTCACGGAACCTCCGCCCGACGATGATGGTGCTCACCGCGGTGAGCGGGGCTCGGTCGTCGAGCCGCACGCGCATCGCGTCGCACGGCAGGAGCAACGCCGGCTCGCCCGCGCGCGGCGGGGTCGCGTCGGTGAGTCCGAGCGCGCGCAACACGTCGCCGGCGCGCAACGCGGCGTGGCGCACGCCCGACTCGACCGCGCGCGCGAGTGCCGCTTCGTCGGCGGCCACCACCAGGTCGTGCGGGGCCGTGCCGTGCACGCCCCAGGCGGCGCCCTTTTCGATCGTCATGCGCCGTTGCGTGCCGACTTCATGCGACGCCGCCGACGGGCATCGTCGATGCGCTGCGCACCACGCCGCGCAGCACGCGCTCCACCGCGGTGTCGGCCACGCTGCGGGTGATCTCGTCGGGCGCGTGCTGGGCGACCTGGCGCAGCAGGTCGATCAATTGCTTCATCGTGCGCACGAAGTCGCCGGGCGTGGTGTCCTCGTCGAGCAGTTCGGCGAGCGCGGCACCGCCGGCCCAGCGCGCCACCGTCTCTGCGTATCCGGCGTCGGGTGCGCGGTGCGGCGTGAGCCCGGCCGCCGACTCGTCGCGCGCCAGCCGCGCGCTCAGTTGCTGGATCTGGCGGAAGCGCGACCGCAGTTGCGCGGACGGATAGTTCGGCTCGGGCGCGGGTTCGGGGCTGCGGTGCTCGTACACGAACGCCGAGCACAGTGCGGCGAGCGACGTGGGGTCGAGACCGTCGAGCAATTTCGTCGCGATCGTCTCGGCCACGAGCAGGTCGCTCTCGTGGAAGACGCACGAGAGCAACTGCCCGCGCTGCGTGAGCTGCCAGTCGGCGACGTACTTCCAACGTTCGAGCAGGCCGATGACGTCGTCAAAACGCTGGCTCACCACCTCGGCCGCCTTGTCGACGCGCGCCTCGAGTTGCTTGATCTCGCGGTCGATGCGGTCGGCGGATTTCGCGGCGTTCAACTTGACCTTGAGATCGGGATCCGCCGCGCACGCGTGCGTCTCGCGCGGCACGTTCGGCGCGGCCGGGCGCCGGTCGATTTTCAGCCGGACGAGTCGGTGCGCGAGCTCGCGCAGCACCTTCGGGTCGCCCTGGTCGATGATCTGGCCCTGGTGGCCCGTCACCGTGATGCCGTCGATGGGCAGGCGGGTCGCGGCATGCACGGCGCGCACGAGTTCGTCGGCGGTGAGCGCGCGCAGCGAACGGTTGCCGAAGAGCACCTTCACCTTCACGCCCTTGCCGCGCACCGAGCTGCTGAGCACGAGGCCGAGCGCGTCGTCGAACCACGCCACGTCGCCGGCGCGCAGCGCCATGAGGCTCATCTCGATCCTGGTGCGGTCGCGCGCGCCGGGGTCCTTCACGAAGAGCCGCCGGTACTCGTCGATGTCGCCGTAGGTGCTCACGGCTTGCGCGCGCAGCCGGTCGCGTTCTTTCTGCCGCTTGGTGATGCGCGCCTGCACCTCCACCACGCCCCGGCTGGCCTGGTACTGCGCCAGCGAGAGGTTGAGCAGATGTCGCGTCTCTTGCGGCGAGTGCGTGCGCACGAGGTTGACCGCCATGTTGTAGGTGGTGCGGAACGCCGAACCGAGGCGGAACGTGCGGCTCATCGCCACGGCGGCGACCTGGTCGAAGGCGACGTACGGATTCCACACGACCACGGCGTTGCCGATGGTGTCGATGCCGCGTCTGCCCGCGCGGCCGGTGAGCTGCGCGTACTCGCTCGCTTTCAGCGTCTGGTGGTGCTCGCCGGTGAACTTGCTCATCTTGTCGATCACCACGGCGCGCGCCGGCATGTTGATGCCGACGGCGAGCGTCTCGGTGGCGAACACCACCTTCACGAGACCGCGCACGAAGAGCGACTCGACGATTTCCTTGAAGGTGGGCACCATGCCGGCGTGGTGCGCGGCGATGCCCGACTCCACCTGGGCGGCGAACATCGTGAAGCCGAGCGCCGCCAAGTCGTCGTCGGAGAGGCCCTCGACGCGCGCGTCGACGATGTCGCGGATCTCCCCGCGCTCGGCCTCGCTGGTCAACCTGACGCCCGCCTTGTAGCACGCCGCCGCCGACTCGTCGCACTGGCTGCGGCTGAAGATGAAGTAGATGGCCGGCAAGAGGTCGCTGTCGCGCAGCAGGTCGACGATGTCGAGGCGCGACGGCGGGAACATTCGGGAGCGCACTCGACGCCCGCCGCGGGCGCGCGGCTGGTTGCGCTCGCCCGACTCGATGCGCAGCACCTTCGGGTTGGGGGCGCCGTCGACGAGCGTGTCGACGAGCACGATCTCGTCGTTGGTCTTGTCGCCGTAGGCGTAGAGATTGCGCAACTCGACCGGACGGCGCCCCTCGACGATCGCGCGCGTCGGGCCGCGCACGGTGGTGAGCCAGTCGGCGATCTCGTCGGCGTTCGACACGGTGGCCGACAAGGCGACGAGACGCACCTCGGGTTCCAGGTGGATGATCACTTCTTCCCACACCGGGCCGCGGTATTCGTCCTGCAGGAAGTGCACTTCGTCGAGCACCACGACGCCGAGCGCGTCGAGCGCCGACGAGCGCGCGTAGATCATGTTGCGCAGCACCTCGGTGGTCATCACGAGAATCGGTGCGTCGACGTTGATGGCGTTGTCGCCGGTGAGCAGACCGACGCGATCGTTGCCGTAGTAGGCGCACAAGTCGTGGTACTTCTGGTTGGAGAGCGCCTTGATCGGCGCGGTGTAGAAGCCGCGCTTGCCCGACTCGACCGCCATCTCGAGGCCGTACTCCGCGATCACCGTCTTGCCCGCGCCCGTCGGCGCGGCGACCAGCACCGACTCCCCCGCGTCGAGCGCGTCGAAGGCCTGCACCTGGAACGGGTCGGGGGCGAAGTCGTAGCGCGCCAACCGCCGCGCGCGGGCGTCGTCGGGGGTCGTCACGCGATGGTTCGCTCAGCCGGTCAGCGCATCGGTCGTCTTGCTCCGTCGCCACAAGACGAGCGCGCCGATGCCGACGGCGACGAGGTAGAGCACGGTGAGCGGCACGCCGAGCGCCATGAGCGTGATCGGGTCGCCGCTCGGTGTGATGACCGCCGCGACCACGAAGATGATCACGATGGCGTAGCGCCACTGCGTGATGAGCGTGCGCGGCGTCACCACTTCGACGAGCTGCAAGAAGACGAGCAGCACGGGCGAGAGAAAACCGACGCCGAACGACAGCATCATCAGCACGACGAGGTTGACGTACTTGTTGATCTGGAAGTTTTGCGTGACGTCGGCGCCCGACCAGCCGATCAGGAACTCGAGGGCCTTGTCGAGCGTCCAGTACGCGAGGAATGCGCCGACGCCGAAGAGCACCACCGACGACGCGACGAAGAAGTACGAGTACTTCTTCTCGCGCTTGGTGAGCGCGGGCACGATGAAGCGCCAGACGTTCCACAACACGACGGGCAAAGCGATCACGACGCCGCCCCACACGGCGATGCGCATCCGGGCGGAGAAACCGTCGATCGGCCCGAGGGCGTACAGCGAACCGTCGCAGTTGAGGCTCTTTTTCTCCGCGCAGAGGTTGCGGTAGGGCGACACGAGGAAGTCGAGCACCGGCTCGTAGGCGACGAGCAGGGTGACGGCACCGACGGCGATGGCGAGAATGGAGAAGACGAGCCGCGTGCGCAGCTCCGCGAGGTGCTGCATGATCGTCATGTCGTTGGCTTGGCGCCGCGAGCCAGGCATGTCAGTCGGCGGCGGCGCCGGGGGTCGCGGCGGCGTCCGGTGCACCGGTGGTGGGCGCGGCGGTCGCTGATGTGTCGGCGGACGCAGTGCCGGCTGGCGGCGCGGCCGGCGCGGCTGGCGCGGCCGGCGCGGTGGCGGCGTCGAATGCCGCCGCGGTCGCCGCCGCGGTGCCGGCTCGTGGCGCAAGGTGCGGCATCTTGCCGGCGAACACGTCGCCCGCGTCCCGTGCCGACTTCTTCAGCTCCTCGGCGGGCTCCTCCACCAGTTGGCGCACCTGGCGCACCGGTTCGTCCATCACCTTCTGCACTTCGCGCTGCACGTTGTTCGTGATGTTGCGGAACTCGCGGTAGATCTTGCCGGCGCGGCGCATCGCCGCGGGCAACTTCTCCGGGCCGAGCACGATCAACCCGAGCACCGCGATGAAGACCAATTCGGTGCCCGACAGGTTGAACACGCGAGCAAGCCTACGAGACCCGCTCGCGGGCAGTCGTAGTGTTGCCGCGTGCAACAGCGGCTGCCGTCGATGCTGCGCCCGCCGCTGCTCTTTGCGCACCGCGGGGCACGGGCGCACGAGACCGAAAACACGCTGGCGGCGTTCCGCTTGGCCGTTCGACTCGGCGCGACGGGCATCGAGAGCGACGTGTGGATGACTCGCGACGGTGTCGCCGTGCTCGACCACGACGGTGTGGTCGGGTCACGGCTGCGCCGCCGCCCGATCGCCGAGGTGTCGCGTGCCGAGTTGCCCGCCCACATTCCCGAGCTGCGCGAACTGCTCGACCTCGCCGCCGCGCACGGTCTCGCGTTGTCGCTCGATGCGAAGCATGCCGGCGTCTACGCGGCCGTGCGCGCGCTCCTCGCCGGATATCCCGCCGGGCTCGCCGCGCGCGTCTTCGTGTGCTGCGAGGACTTCGCCGCGCTGTGCGAAATGGCCCCGCAGTTCACCGATCTGCGGCTCGTCGACTCGTCGCGCCTCGGCCGGATGAGAGAGGGCCCCGAGCGGCGCCTCGCCCGGCTCGCCGAACTCGGGGTCGCGGCGCTGAACATGCACCACACCGACTGGAACGGCGGGTTGGTCGCACTCGCCCACCGTTTCGAGCGGCTCGCCTTCGCCTGGGACGCGCAGTTCGAGCATTCGCTCACCGCGTTGTTGCGCATGGGGGCCGACGCCGTCTACAGCGACTGGGTCGACCGCATGGTGGAGGCCGCAACCGCGCAGCAGCACGCCACCTAGCAGCGCGCCGCGTGGCACGCAGCGCCCCGCCTGGCTAGAGGCGCTGGAAGTCGCGCGGCGGCCAGATCACGACCATCGCCTTGCCCACGATCAACGACACGTCGACCGGACCGAACGCCCGACTGTCGAACGACATCGGGCGGTTGTCGCCGATCAGGTACACCTGGTCGGCGCCGACCCGGGTCGGATCGATGTCGGCGGCGCCGCAGCGCGCCGCAGGGTCGATCGAAGCGTCCTTCATGTCGGCGGGCAGCCACGGCTCGTCGAGCAGCGCACCGTTCACGTACACGTCGCAGCTGCGCAACTCGACGGTCTCCCCCGGCAGGCCGATCACGCGCTTGATGAGGTCGTCGTGCTGCACGTCGCCGCCATACGTCGTGACGCGGTCGAACACGACCACGTCGCCGCGTGAAGGCTCGCCGAACCGGTACGCGAGTTTGTTGACCAGCACACGGTCGTCGCCCCACAGGGTGGTTTCCATCGACGGCCCGGCGATGTAGAACTGCTGCACCACGTAGGCGCGCAGTACCGTGGCGATCACCACTGCCGACAGCAACACCACCGCCCACTCGCGAAACGACTGCCAGCCGCGGCGGCGCGCGTCGGTGGGCGCGCCGCGGGCCCCGTCGCCAGACGTGCCTTCAGTCCCGTCGTCGTGACTCGCCACCGCGAGAACGCTAACTGGGCAGCCTCGCGGCGACCGGTGCATGGCGGGCGCTCAGAGCGACGCGATGAGTTTGTCGACGCGGTCGTCGTGACTGCGGAACGGGTCTTTGCACAGCACGGTGCGCTGCGCCTGGTCGTTCAGCTTGAGGTGCACCCAGTCGACGGTGAAGTCGCGCTTGCGTTCCTTGGCGCGCTTGATGAACTCGCCGCGCAGCCGCGCCCGCGTGGTTTGCGGGGCGACGTCGCGCGCCCGCTCGATGGTCTCGTCGTCGCACATCCGCTCGACGAGGCCGCGCGACTCCATCTTGTAGAACACGCCGCGCTTGCGGTCGATGTCGTGGTATTGCAGGTCGAGCATCTGCACGCGCGGATCGTCGAGGGCGAGCTTGTGGCGCGCGCGGTACTCCTCCACCACGCGGTGCTTGATCACCCAGTCGATCTCGCGGTCGAGCTTCAGCGGGTCGTTCTCCAGCCCGACGATGCAGTGCTCCCACATCTCGAGCGCGCGCTGCTCCTCGGGGAGGAATCCGCGCTGGTCGGCGTAGCGCAGCGCGCGGTCGAGCAGTTCGCGCTGGATGTCGAGCGCCGACAGTTCGCGGCCGCTGGCGAGCCGCACCTTGCGCCGGCAGGTGAGGTCGTGGCTGATGTCGCGGATGGCGCGGATCGGGTTCTCCAGCGTGAGGTCGCGCAGCACGGTGACGGGGTCGTCGATCATCCGCAGCACGCAGGCCGCGGCGCCGATCTTGAGGAAGTTGGTGTATTCGCTCATGTTGGAGTCGCCGACGATGACATGCAGCCGGCGGAACCGCTCGGAATCGGCGTGCGGCTCGTCGCGCGTGTTGATGATCGGGCGGCTGCGCGTGGTGGCGCTGCTCACGCTCTCCCAGACGTGTTCGGCGCGTTGCGACATGGAAAAGAGCGGCCCGCGCGCGGTGGGCAGGATGTGGCCGGCCCCGGCGTAGATCTGGCGGGACACGAAGAACGGGATGAGCGTCTCGGCATAGAACGACAGGTTGTCGCTGCGCGTCGTGAGATAGTTCTCGTGGCAGCCGTAACTGTTGCCCGCCGAGTCGGTGTTGTTCTTGAACAAGAAGATGGTGCCGCGGATGCCCTCGTCGCGCAGGCGTTGTTCGGCGCCGACGACGAGGCCCTCGAGCACGCGCTCCCCCGCCCGGTCGTGGGTGACGCACTCGAGGATCGAGTCGCATTCGGGTGTCGCATACTCGGGATGCGAACCGACGTCGAGGTACAGCCGCGCGCCGTTCTCCAGGAACACGTTGCTCGAACGGCCCCACGACACCACCTTGCGGAACAGGTAGCGCGCTACTTCGTCGGGACTGAGGCGGCGCTGGCCGCGCAGCGTGCACGTGACGCCGTACTCGGTCTCGACGCCGAAGATGCGCCGCTCAAGTTGTGCCCCGGCCATCAGCGCAGCGCGGCGGCGACCTCGTCGTCGGTGCAGCGCACGAAAGCGCGGCGACGACCGTTGCGCACGAGCGTCGCCACTTCCAGGTCGCTGGCGGCGAGCCTCCGCTCGGGTCCGGTCAGTGCGGCGACCGCCGTCTTGATCGCCGCGGCGAGCGCGAGGTCGTCGCGGTAGGAGGCCTCGAGTCGTTTGGCGATGCCCTCGGCGTCGCCGCCGAGCACGCAGAAGCGCTTCTCGTCGAGCAGGGTGCCGTCGTAGAGGATGTGGAAGAGCCGGTCTCGGTCGGGCGTGTCGCCGACCTCGGCGACGAGCAGCTCGATCTCGAGCGGCTTGGGGCCCGACGCCGAGAACACGTCGCCGAGCACCTGCGCGTACTGGTTGGCGAGGCTGCGCGCATCCACGTCGTGGCGCGAGAACTGGTAGCCGCGCAGTTCGGCGGCGCGCACGCCCGCCACGCGCATCTGGTCGAACTCGTTGTACTTGCCCACGCCGGCGAACGCGATGCGGTCGTAGATCTCGCTCACTTTGCGCAGCGTCGTCGACGGGTTCTCCGCGACGATGAGCAGGCACGACGGCGTCTGCATCGCGAGCAGCGCGCGACCGCGCGAGATGCCCTTGCGCGCGTAGTCGGCGCGGTCTTTCATCACCTGTTCGGGCGACACGTAGAACGGGATGCTCATCGGGTGCGCACCTCGCGCATGATCGTGTCGTAGGTGGCAGCGAGCGAGTCGTCGGGCACGCGGCGCCAACCGCCGGCGTCGATCGACGCCACGGTCGGATAGATGCCGCGCAGCACGTCGGGGCCGCCGGTCGCCGCGTCGGCGTCGGAGGCCTCCCACAACGCGCGCGCCGCGAGGTCGATGGCGGCCTCACGGGTGAGGTTGCTGCGCCAGCCGACGCGCAGCACCGTGCCGGCGAGCACCTGGCCCGAGCCGGTCGCGACGAAGTCACGCTCCTCGTAGCGACCGCCGGTCGCGTCGAAGTCCCACAGGCGCCCGCGGCCGACGAGCGGGTCGTAACCGGCAAAGAGCGGCACGACGACGAGGCCCGACATCGCCGCCGGGAGGTTGCCGCGCACCATCATCGACAACTGGTTCGCCTTGCCCTCGAGCGACAGCGCCTGACCCTCGACTTTCTCGTAGTACTCGAGCTGCAACTGGAACAGCTTGATCATCTCCATCGCCGGCCCGGCCGTGCCCGCGATGGCGACACCGCTCAGGTCGTCGGCCTGCACGACTTTGTCCATCGTGCGGTGGCTGATCGCCATGCCCGCCGTCGCGCGCCGGTCGCCGGCCATCACCACGCCGCCCGCGAAGGTGAGCGCGAGACACGTGGTGGCGTGCGGCAGCACGGCGTCGGCTCGCCCAGGGTCGTGGCGCGCGGCGTCACCGCGCAGTCGCGACTCAGAGAGGGCGGGGAACGGGTCGATGCCCAGGCGCCGCAGCAACTCGGGGAAACTCGCGCCGGGGTCGTCGCCGGCGGCGAAGCGAGGCATCGTCATCGTGGTGTGCAGTCGTCGGACGAGGTGTCCGGCGCGACTACTGCCCGCCCTTTTGCACGTAGCTCTTCACGAAGTCTTCGGCGTTGGTCTCGAGTACTTCGTCGATCTCGTCGAGCAGGTCGTCGAGTTCTTCCTTCAGGCGATCGGTGCCCTGCGTGTCGGCGGCGACCTCGGTGTCGCTCGGCTGTTCGGTGTTCTGGCGGGTTGCGCTGCGCTGCTTCTTGGTGCGTTCGGCCATGGCAAGCACCATAGCAAGGGGTGCGCCGGTTCGCACGGCGCGGGCGGCGCACCGCGGCGACGCGCCTACGACTGGGGCGAGTCGCCGAGGCGACCGATCAACTCGGCGGCGGTCGTGCACGAGGCGAGCAGGTCGCCCACCAGCGCCTTGGTGCCGCGCAACGGCTCCATCATCGGCACGCGCTTCAGCGGTTCGCGCCCGATGTCGAACACGATGGAATCCCAGTTCGCCGCCACGATGTCGCCCGCGAAACGCGCGAGGCAGGTGCCGCGGAAGTAGGCGCGGGTGGAATCGGGCGGTGTGTGCACCGCCGTCTGCGCGTCGGCTTCGGCGGTGATCGTGCGCAGTCCGCAGCGTGCCGCGAGCGAGCGGTCGCGCCGCAGGTCGGAGTACTGCAGGTCGATCGCCTTCAGTCGCGCGTCGGCGGGTGCGAGCGAGTGACGCCGCGCGTATCCGTCGACGAGACGCTTCTTGGCGACCCAGTCGACGACGTCGGCCACCTCGTTCGGGTCGCGCTCGAGCCCCGCGAGCACGTTCTCCCACTCTTCCAAGATGCGCTTGCCGTCGTCGACGGTGACCGAGTCGAGGCCGTGGCGGTCGGCCCACGAGCGAGCCCGTTCGAGCAGGTGCCATTGGGCGTCGAGCGCCGTGACGCGTTTGCCGTTGGCGAGGGCCACCGTGGCGCGCAGGGTCGGGTCGTTGCTCACCTGGCGGATCGCGGTGACGGGGTGCGCGAGCACGAGTTCGTCGCCGACGACCCCGTCTTCGATCATCGCGAGCACGATTGCCGTCGTGCCGACTTTCAGGAACGTCGCCGTCTCGCTCATGTTCGCGTCGCCGACGATCACGTGCAGCCGGCGGTATTTCGCGGGGTCGCAGTGCGGTTCGTCGCGGGTGTTGACGATCGGGCGCTTCAGCGTGGTTTCGAGCCCCACCTCTTCTTCGAAGAAGTCGGCGCGCTGGCTCAACTGGAACGCCACGTCCCCGGGTGTCGAGCCCGGCGACTCGCAGCCGACCTTGCCCGCGCCGGCGAACACCTGGCGCGTCACGAAGTGCGGCGTGATCTGCGTGACGAGCTGCCCGAACGGCACGGCACGGTCGACGAGGTAGTTCTCGTGGCAGCCGTAACTGTTGCCCTTGCCGTCGGAGTTGTTCTTGTACACCACGATCTCCCCGTCGGGGGCGAGCAACGCCTTGGCGCGCTCCATGCTGGTGCGCATGATCTCCTCCGCGGCGCGGTCGTAACGCACCAGCTCGCTCGGCGTGCGGCACTCGGGGGTCGAGCACTCGGGGTGCGCGTGGTCCACGTAGTAGCGCGCGCCGTTGGTGAGCACGGTGTTCACGAGGTGCGTCTCCACCTCGGGCGCGAGGACCTCGCCGAGCAGGAGGCCGCGCGCGTCGTTGCCGGGTTGCTCGTCGAAGAAGTCCCACGCGGTGCGCGTCTCGCTGCGGCCGAGGAACGCGTTGATCAGCAGAGAACTCGCGGCGACCGCGTTCAAGTCGGCGTTGCGCACCACGATGCCGTACTCGGTCTCGATGCCGCAGACCTTCGCGATTGCCATCGCTACAAGTACTGCCCCGTCGCCGTGCGTTCGATCGCCTTGCCGCCGCCCGCCCCGTCGTCGTGGGTCAGCGTGCGGATGAAGATGATTCGCTCGCCCTTGCGGCCCGACACCTTCGCCCAGTCGTCGGGGTTGGTGGTGTTCGGCAGGTCTTCGTGCTCGCGGAACTCTTGGCGGATCGAATCGACGAGGTCGTCGAGCGCCACGCCGCGCTCGCCGCCCGCGAGCAGCCGCTTGATCGCGAGCTTCTTGGCGCGCCGCACGATGTTCTCGATCATCGCCCCCGAGGAGAAGTCGCGGAAGTGCAGCACCTCGCGGTCGCCGTTCTGGTAGGTGACCTCGAGGAAGCGGTTCTCGTCGCTCGTGGCGTACATCCGCTCGACGGTCGTGTCGATCATCGCGATGACGGCCTGCTTCAGGTCGCCGTGCTTGTCGACCTCCGTCTTCCCGATCGGCACCTCGCTCGTCAGGTAGCGGGAGAAGATCTGGCGCGCCGCCTCGGCGTCGGGCCGCTCGATGCGGATCTTCACGTCGAGACGACCCGGGCGCAGGATCGCCGGGTCGATCAAGTCTTCGCGGTTGGTCGCGCCGATCACGATCACGTTGCGCAGTCCCTCGACGCCGTCGATCTCGGCGAGCAACTGCGGCACGATGGTCGACTCCATGTCGGAAGAGATGCCGGTGCCGCGCGTGCGGAACATCGAGTCCATCTCGTCGAAGAACACGATGACGGGCCAGCCTTCTTCGCTCTTTTCGCGCGCCCGCTGGAACACCATGCGGATCTGCCGTTCGGTCTCGCCGACGTACTTGTTGAGCAGCTCGGGGCCCTTGATGTTGATGAAATAGCTGCGGCCCTTGTCGGCGCCGGTGCGCGCCGCGACCTTCTTGGCCAGCGAGTTGGCGACGGCCTTGGCGATGAGCGTCTTGCCGCAGCCCGGCGGGCCGTAGAGCAGGATGCCCTTCGGCGCGGGCAGCTGGTGCTCGGCGAAGAGGTCGCCGTGCAGGAACGGCAGTTCGACCGCGTCGGCGATCGCCTCGATCTGTCGGTCGAGGCCGCCGATGTCGTCGTAGGAGATGTCGGGCACCTCTTCGAGCAGCAGGTGCTCCACTTCCGGCTGGGCGAGGCGCTCGAGCAAGAGCCCGCTGCGCGAGTCGAGCCGCAACAGGTCGCCGGCGCGCAGGTGGACGCCGCGCAGGGCGTCGGAGAGCTCGCACACGTGGTCGTCGTCGCTGCGGCCGGTGACGATGGCGCGCACGCCGTCCTCCAGCACCTCCTTCAGCGACACGACGTCGCCGGTCGACTCGGCGCTGCGCGCCAGCACCACGTTGAGGCTGTCGTTGAGCACCACTTCGCTGCCCCGCTCGAGGGTGGATGCGTCGATGTCCGGGTGCAGCGACACGCGCATCTTGCGCGAGTTGGTCAGCACGTCCACCGTGCCGTCGTCGTTGGAGCCGAGCACGATGCCGTAGGCGGCGGGCGGCTGTGTGAGTTTCGCCACTTCTTCCTGCAGCGCGGTCACGCGGTCGCGCGCCTCGCGCAACATGTACTCGAGTTTCTCGTTCTTGGCCCGCGCGTTCGCGAGCTGACCCTTCGACTCGAGCAACCGTTCCTCAAGTGCGCGAAGTCGCGCGGAAGACTCGTCGGCCATGCCCTGAAACTAGCGGGAGTCCGTGTATCGTGTACCCACATGAAGGTATGGATCGACCAAGACCTCTGCACCGGCGACGGGCTGTGCGAGGAAATCGCCCCCGATGTGTTCACGCTGCTCGACGACGGCCTCGCCTATGTGAAGGAAGGCGACAAGGTGTTCGCGACCGCCAAAGGCAACGCGCAGGGCGCGCAGGGGGTCGCCAGCTTCGACGACAAGCACCTCGATGCCGTCATCGAATCCGCCGAGGAGTGCCCCGGCGAATGCATTTTCATCGAGGCGTGATCGCGCGCGAGTTCGCGTCGTCGCGTCGAGGGTCGTTCACTCGCGGGCGGTGCTTAGTCGCGCGCGGTGTCTAGTCGCGCGCGGTGAGCAGGCGCGCCGTCGTCAAGAATCCGGTGTGGGCCACCATGCGGTGGTCGGGGCGCACCGATTCCCCTGCGATGTGCCAGGTGCGGTGCAGCACCTCGAGCGTGCGCATCGCGACCCATTCGCCCCGTTCGCGGGCGAGCGCCTCGCGCACCTTCGCCGCCTGGGTGATGCTCGGGGTGTAGGCCACCACCACGCCGCCGGCGTGCATGACGCCCGGCAGGTGCGGCACCACCTGCCACGCTTCGGGCAGGTCGAGCACGGCGCGGTCGAAGCGGCCTGGCGCCGGCGTCGCGATGCCCGCGTAGGAGTCGCGGATGTGCACCTCGAAGCGAGCGAGCGCGTCGGTGCCGAGGAACGACTCCACGTTCTTGCGGGCGCGGTTGGCGAAGTCGTCGCGCAGCTCGTAGCCGACGATGCGGGCCCCGGCGCGCAGCATCGTCATCGACATCGCACCCGAGCCGATGCCCGACTCGAACACGAGGTGGCCCGGGGCGATGTCGGCGAGCATCGCGATCGGCGCCAGATCCTTCGGGTAGATCACCTGGGCACCGCGCGGCATCTCCAGCACGAAGTCCTCGAGTGTCGGGCGCATCACCACGAATCGTGCGCCTTTGGTCGACTCGACAGCGACGCCCTCGCGCGCGCCGATCACCGCGGTGTGCGGCACGAACCCGGCGTGGCTGTGGAAATCGCCGCTGTCTTCGAGCGTCACGAGGTAGCGGCGCTCCTTGGCGTCGATGAAGAGCACGCGGTCGCCCGCTGCGAACAAGGCCGACACGTCAGGCCCGCTTGTCGCTGACGGTGACCGTCTCGCCTCGGCGCAGGCGCACGACGGTGCGGTCGCTGCGCGCGATGCGCGACTCGCGTCGGCGCCACCAGCGCGCGACGAACAAGACGACGGCCACGATCGGGTAGCGCCTCACGACCGTCGCGGTCGTGCGCGCGATCAACGCGCCGGCCACGGCACGACCAGCGAGGCGCGAGGCGCGCGCGGCGGGGCTCATCGTGTCAGCGACGAATCTCGATCACGCCGCGGCGACGCCGCCCGCCGCGACGACCGAGCAGGTACGCGACGAGCAGTCCGACGGCGACGCCCGCGACGGCGAGCACGGTGATCGACGTCTTTTTCGTCTCGGTGATCTCGGTGACGTCGTCCTGCAGCAACTTGAAGCGCTGCTCGAGGTCGTCTTTCGTGATGCGGCGACGGTCGTTCATCGGCGGCCCTTGTTCAGTTCGAAGACCCCGACGCGCGACCACACGACCGCCGCCACGGCGATGCCGACGGCGAGCGTGACGAGGTACGGCACGAACGACAGCCCGTCGGCCTGGTCAGGGAACCACACGTGGAGCAGCAGGTCTTGCGACAGCCGCAGCACGCCGACCAGCAAGATCACGATGCCGCACGACATGAAGAAGCCGGCCACGAGCCCGAAACCCAGCCAGCGCCACGCACCCTTCAGCGGCCCGACCGTCTCTTGCTTGGCGTAGTCGCGCACGAGTTCGTACGTCTCGACGGGGTCGAATTGCATGCCTCATGTCTATCGGCGCACCCCGATGACGGCGCGTGCGTCAGCGCGGCAGCAGTTGCGCGGTCTGCGGACTCGCGCGGTACGTCGCGAGCGACTCCATCAACTCGTTCCACAGCGGTCGGTAGGCGGACTGATCTGAAATGCCCGGCCCGTTCAGGATGAGCGCGAAGGTGATGGAGCCGTCGCGCACGGGGAAGAACCCGGAGAGCGACTTCACGCTGCGCAGCGTGCCGGTCTTGGCGCGCACGCGACCGCTCGCCGGGCCGGTGGTCAGGATGTCGGTGAGCGTGCCCGTGGTGCCGGCGAGCGCGAGCCCCGCGCCGAGCGGGCTGTCGAACCCGTACGAGTCGAGCAGTGCTGCGAGCGTCGCGCAACTCACGCGGTTGGTGTCGTCGAGACCCGAACCGTCGGCCAGCACGAGACCGTCGACGGGTATGTCGCGCGCAGCGAGCACGTCGGCAGCGACCTGCAAACCGGCGACTCGCGTCGGGGTGCCCGAGCGCGCGAGCCCGAGTTCTTTCAGCAGCAGTTCCGCCGCGTTGTTGTCGCTGTTGGCGAGAAGGTCCGTGAGGATCGTCGACAGCGGCGCCGACGCGAGCCGTGCGATGACCGTGCTGTTCGCGGGTGCGCTGCCGGCGCGCGGTGCCCCGCGCACGCTGACGCCGCGCGCCTGCAGAAGCCGCGTGAAGACCGTCGCGGCGCCGACCGCGGGGTTCGCCGGCTTGAGCGGCTCGCCGACGAGCACACCGTCGTCGACCATCAGCGCCGAGAGCGGGCCGGCCTCGATTGCGCGGATGCCTGCGCCCCACGAAGGCACGTAGCGCTCGGTGTCGTAACGGGACTCGTCGCCCACCACCGAACCCGACACGGTCACGATGCCCGCCGCGGCAATCTCGTCGGCGAGCGCGTCGAGGTACGTCGGTGCGAGCGTCGCGTACCGCTGCGTCGGCGGGTAGGCGCGAGTCGAGAGCAGCGGGTCTCCCCCGCCGACCAGAAAGAGGTCGCCGACGATCGCGTTGCCCGCGCGTCCGCCGACGAGCAGCGTCTCGAATCGGTGGTCGGCGCCGAGCACGTCGAGCGCGGCGGCCGCGACGAGCAACTTCTGGTTGGACGCCGGCACGAAGCCGGTCGTGCCGCGCACGTCGGCGAGGGTGCGACCGTCGGCGCGCGCGACCAGGCACGACTGTTCGGGCAGCGACGGTGCGAAACGGGCCAGGCGACCCCGCACGCTCGCGACCCTCGTTTCGATCGCGGCCGTGCGCGCGACGCGCCGCACCGAGAACACAGGTTCGCGCGGCGGCGGGTCGGTGCTCATCGCGATGGTGAGGGGCGCAGCCTCGCCGGCCGCCGTCTTTGCGACTTGCCACGCCGAGAAGAGCGGGATCAACACGATCGCCGCGGCGGCCACGATGCTCGCCGCCGATCGCTGCGCATCGCCCGCGACGACGTGGCGGTCGAAGCGCCGCGCCCGGTCGCCCAGCCTGCGGAACACGTCCGTCGCGCGGGGCCTTGTCGCGTCGGTGCGACGGTTCATCGTGCACCGCCGCGATGTCGCGCGTAGCGGTAGGCGTGCGCGAGCGCGCGCACCGCTCGCGGGCCGCTTGCGTAGCACATCGCTCCGCGGCGTCGCAGCGTCGCCGGGCCGGCGTTGTGCGGGTCGGCGAGCGAGAGCTCGGTGGCGACGAGCACAGGCTTGCCCGTCGACTCGGCGAGGTCGCACGCGGCGGCGGCAAACCGCTCGTCTTGACGTTCGTGGTACTCGACGATTCGCGCCAGCCCGTGGTCGGGGTGGAAACCTCCCTCGCGCATGAGCCGCGCCTGGTTCGACTGGATGCCGATGCCGAGGTACACCACGGCATCCACCGCGCTCGACGCGGCGAGCACCTCGAGCACCGCCGGGATCGTGTCGCGCGTCTCGCCGCCCGCGCAGTCGACCGGATTGTTGCGCGACCAGCGCGCGGGCAGCAGCGCGTCGATCCGGCGCATCACGTCGTCGGGCAGGTCGGCCAGCGTGAGCACGCCGTCGCGACTGAGCGCGTCGGAGGTGACCACACCCCAGCCGCCTGCCGTCGTGAGGACGGCGACGCGCGGCCCGCGCGGCAACGGCGACGTGGCGAAGAACGCGGCGGCGTCGAACGCCTCGTCGGGATCCGACGCGCGCACCACGCCGAGTTGGCGGCACAAACCGTCGAACACCGCGTCGTCGGAAGCGAGGGCACCGGTGTGGCTGGCGGCCGCGCGCGCACCCGCCGCCGTCGCGCCGCCTTTCACCACGACGACGGGTTTGCGCGCGCTCGCGGCGCAGAGCGCGTCGCGCAGGCGCGCGCCGTCGCCCACGCCTTCCACATAACTGAGGATGCTCGCGGTGGCCGCGTCGCGCGACATCCATTCCACGTAGTCGGCGACGTCGACCGCCGCGGCGTTGCCGGCCGAAACGGCGCGCGCCACGCCGACTCCGCTCGCCCGCGAGAGGTTCATGAAACTACTGACGAAGTTGCCGCTCTGGCTGGCGATCGAGATGCGGCCGGCCGGCGGATACGGGGCGACGATCTGGGCACAGAGCGCGCTCGGCGTGCTCACGACGCCCTGGCCGTTGGGTCCGCACAGCAGCACGTCGTTCGCGCGGGCGACCGCGACGAGCGCCGATTCGCGCGCGCGACCCTCGGCGTCGGCCTCGCCGTAACCCGCCGAGGTGACGAACGCGGCGCGGATTCCGCGCCCGGCGCACTGCGCGACGAGCGCCTCGTTGGCGGCGGCCGGCGTGCAGAGGAACGCGAGGTCGAACTCTCCGGCGGGAAGTTCGGCGAGCGACTCGACCGTGTGCACGCCGAGCACCGTCTCGCGCGACAAGTTGGTCGCCGCCACCTTCCCTGCGTAACCGCCGGCGAGCAGGTTGTGCAGCGACACGAACCCGAACTTGCCGGGGTGCGTCGAGGCACCGACGACCACGACCCCGCGCGGGTCGAACAACGCGCGGAAGCCGTCGTCGCCGTGCCGCGGCACCGGCTGGCTCGCGCGCGGCGGCGGCGCCTCGCCGAGTTCGACCAGGGCATCGACCGCGATCGCGTCGCCGGTCGGCGTGACGATCACCGGGTTCACGTCGATCGACGCGATGTCGGGTCGCGCGACCGCGACGCGAGCCACGGCGTCGACCGTCTGCCAGAGCGCGTCGCGCCGCACGGCGCGCTGGTTGCGGAACTCGCCGTACGCCGCGCGCGTGGCGAGCGAGTCGAGCATGTCGTCGAGGTCGCTGCGTGAGATCGGCGCGACCCGCATCTGCGTGTCGCCGACCGCCTCGGCGGCGGTGCCGCCTGCCCCGAGTGCGATCACGGCACCGAACACCGGGTCGCGCACCATGCCGACGAGCAACTCGCGCCCGCCGGCGACCTGCTGCGCGACGAGCAGCGTCACTTCCCCGTCGTCGGACCGGGCGGCGGCGAGCAGCGACGATGCGGCGTCGCGCACCGCCGCGGCGTCGCGCAATCCGAGACGCACGAACCCGCGTTCGCTCTTGTGCGCGAGGCGCTCGCCGACGAGTTTCACCACGACCGGGTACCCGATGCGCGCGGCGGCCGCGACCGCCGACTCGGCGTCGTGCACCGTCTCTTCGCGCGAGACCGTCGCCCCGTGCTCGGCGAGGAGGACTTTGGAGTCGTGCTCGCTCAGCGTGCGACGCGACACCACGGTTTCCAACGGTAGTGTTCGACGCTCATGCACATCGTCGCGGCGCTCTTCGTCGAGAACTTCGCGATGCGCCAAGCAGAGGGTCCGTCGACGCGGCTCGACCTGACGGGCGTCTTCTTCTCGCAGGTGGCGGCGTCGCCGCCGCCGTGCACCTTGTCGCCGCACCTCGTCGTGCTCATCCACTGCCCTGCCGGCGAGGACGGCGACTCGGTGTTGCAAGTGGTGTTCCAGAAGCCCGGAGTCGATCCCGAGGCGACGCCGCCGCTCGCGCAGAACGTGTCGCCGTTCCGCGTGGAGCCGGGCAAGTTCACCTACCGACTCGTGCGCGCCGAGTTGCCGATCGACGGCTACGGGCAGGTGCTCGCGCACTGCCGCGTCGGGCTCGGTGCGTGGGTGGCGGTGCCGCTCACGGTTCTTCCGCCGGTCTGACCCGGCGGCGAACTATGGTCGCTCACGTGCCAGAGCGCCTGTCGAGCGAACACGATCGGCTCGCCGTCGCGATGATTCGCGGGTTCGCGATGGACGCCCCGCTCGCCGCCAAGAGCGGCCACCAAGGCACCGCGATGGCGCTCGCCCCGCTCGCCCACGTGCTGTACTCGCGCGTCATGCGCCACGATCCGGCGAAACCGGGGTGGAGCAACCGCGACCGATTCGTTCTCTCCAACGGGCACGCGGCGATCCTCCAGTACGCGGCGCTGTACCTGAACGGGTACGGCCTCGAACTCGACGACCTGCGCGCCTTCCGCCAGTGGGGCTCGGCGACGCCCGGGCACCCCGAGCGCGGGCACACCGCCGGCGTCGAAGCGACGACGGGGCCGCTCGGCCAGGGTTTTGCCAACGCCGTCGGCATGGCGCTCGCCGAGCGGCACCTGCGCGCCCGGTTCGGTGCCGAGGTGTGTGACCACCATGTTTTCGTGATCACCGGCGACGGCTGCTTCATGGAAGGCCTGAGCCACGAGGCGGCGTCGCTCGCCGGCCACCAGAAGCTCGACCGGCTCGTCTGCATCTACGACGACAACAAGGTGACCATCGACGGCAAGACCGATCTGTCGTGCAGCGACGACGTTGGCGGGCGTTTCCGCGCCTACGGATGGAACGTGGTGCAACTCGGCGAGATCGCCGACGACATGGACGCGCTCGAGCGCGCGCTCGACGCGGCGCGCACCGCCCAAGGTGCCCCGACTCTGCTCGTCCTGCGCACGCACATCGGCGCGCCGTCGCCCGACTTCACCGACAAACCCGAGGCGCACGGCAACCCGCTCGGGGCGGCGCACGTGACGGCGACCAAGAGCGTGATGGGCATCCCCGACGAGCCGTTCTGGACCCACACGGCTTGTGTCGGGGCGATTCGCGCGCACGCGCGCGCCCGCGGCGCGGCCTTCAGCGCGGCGCACGAGCAGTCGGCGGCGGGGGCCGGGCGCGAATGGAACGAAGCGTGGCGTCCCCGGCACAGCGACGAGTGGCGCGGCGCTGCACCGAGGTTCGAACCGGGAGCGAGCATCGCCACGCGCGTCGCGGTGCAGAAGTCGATCGACGCGTCGCGCGACGACCTGCCCGGTCTCGTGGTCGGTGCAGCCGACCTGACGGGCAACACCGGCGCGAAGCTGTCGGGCGCGCAAGCGATGTCGGCGGCTGCGCCCGACGGTCGCCAGTTGTACTACGGCGTGCGCGAGCACGCGATGGGCGCCGTCGCCGTCGGCATGGCGTTGCACGGCGGAATCCTGCCCGCGGTCGGCACGTTCTTGGTGTTCGCCGACTACATGCGCCCCGCGATCCGCCTCGCCGCACTCTCGCGAGCCAAGGTGGTGTTCGTCTTCTCGCACGACTCGGTCGGCGTCGGCGAAGACGGACCGACGCACCAATCGGTGGAACAACTGGCGTCGCTGCGCGTGATTCCCGGGCTGCGCGTCGTGCGACCCGCCGACGCCAACGAGACGTGGCAGGCGTGGCGCCAAGCCTGCGACCACGACGGGCCGACCGCGCTCATCCTCTCGCGGCAGAACATCCCGGTCGTCACCGACGGTCGCGCGGTCGCGCGCGGTGCCGCCGTGGTGCACGACGGCGACGGTTCGCCGCGCATCGCAATCGTGGCCACCGGTGCCGAGGTCGCGACGGCGCTCGACGCCGCGCGCGAACTCGAGTCGGGCGGCATGGACGTGCGCGTCGTGTCGATGCCGTGCCCCGAGTTGTTCGCCGCGCAAGACGTCACGGTGCGCGCCAGCGTGCTGCCGATCGGCGTGCCGGTGCTCTCCGTGGAAGCGGGCAGCACCTTCGGGTGGAGCAGCTTCGCCGACGACGCGATCGGCATCGATCGGTTCGGTGCGAGCGCGCCCGGGGACGTGGCGCTCGCCAAACTCGGCATCTCGAAAGACAACGTGGTCGCGCGGGCCCGCGACCTGCTCGACGCGCTGGGAGCATGAGACTGCGATGAACCGTCTGCGATGAACCGTCTGCGATGAACCGTCTGCGACGCCTCTCCGCTGAGTTCGGGCAGAGCCCGTGGCTGGACAACCTGCGGCGCGGGTTCGTGACGAGCGGTCAACTCGCCGCCCTGCGCGACCGCGGCGTGCGCGGGCTGACCAGCAACCCGACGATCTTCCAGAAAGCGATCCAGGGCTCGCGCGACTACGACGAGCAGTTCGCCGCGCTCGCCAAGCGGGGCACTTCGCCGATCGACGCGTACTGGACGATGGTGCGCAGCGACATCGACGCGGCACTCGACGTGTTCGCTCCCGTGCACGCCGAGTCAGGCGGCGGCGACGGATTCGTGAGCGTGGAGGTCGACCCCGCCCTCGCCCACGACTCTGCCGGCACGCTCGCCGCGGCGCGCGAACTGCACGGGCGCATCGCGCGGCCCAACGTGATGATCAAGATCCCGGCCACGAAGGAGGGTCTGCCCGCGATTCGCACGATGGTCGCCGAGGGTCGCAGCGTGAACGTGACGCTGATCTTCAGCCTCGAGCGCTACGCCGAGGTGCTCGACGCCTACATCGGCGGTCTCGAGGACCGCCTCGCGGCCGGGCACCGCGACTTGTCGGGCGTCGCGTCAGTCGGAAGTTTCTTCATCTCGCGCGTCGACACCGAGGTCGACCGCCGGCTCGAAGCCGTCGGCACCGACGCCGCGCTCGCGCTGCGCGGCCGAGCGGCGATCGCCCAGGCGAGCCTCGCGTACGCACTCTTTCGCGCGCGGCACTCCGGCGCGCGATTCGGGCGCGTCGCCGCACACGGAGCGCGCGTGCAACGACCGCTGTGGGCGTCGACGTCGACGAAGAACCCGGCGTACCGCGACACGCTGTACGTCGACGAACTCATCGGGCCCGACACCGTGAACACGCTGCCCGACACGACGCTCGAAGCCTTCGACGACCACGGAGTGCTCGCGCGGCGCATCGACGCCGAGCCGCAGGCGGCGTCGCGCGCATGGGATGACATCGCCGCAGCGGGCGTCGACCTGGCGGGGGTGGCCGCGCAACTCGAGCGCGAGGGGGTGTCGTCGTTCCAGAAGAGTTTCGACGAACTGATCGGCGCGCTCGGCGCCAAGGCGGCAGCGCTGAGTGAATGAGCTGAGTGAATGAGCTGAGTGCCTGAGTTGGGTGCTTGAACGCCTACTCCCGTTCGCCGTCCTGCAACCGCTCGAGAGTGACGATCGCCTTCTCCACCGCGCGCCGCGCCGCGGTCAACGCCTTTTCTTGCGCGGGCCGCGCCGTCTCGCCGGCGCGCGACGCTTCGCTCAGCACGGCGATGGCGCGGTCGGCGAGATCCTCCGACAGCGAGCGGAGCCGCGCGATGAGATCGTCGAAGTCCGCGTCCCGGCGCCGCGACATGGTGCCGCTCAGCCGCCCTTCTTGTTGGCGCGGCGACGGTCTTCGAGGCCGAGCCAGCGCTTGCGGATGCGGACGGATTTCGGCGTCACCTCGACGAGTTCGTCGTCGGCGATCCACTCGATGGCCGACTCGAGCGAGTGGATGACGGGCGCGGCGAGTTTCACGCCGTCGTCGTGGCTGTGCGTGCGGATGTTCGTCTTCTCCTTGGCGCGCACCGCGTTGACCACCATCTCCTCGCCGCGCGAACATTCCCCGACCACCATGCCCTCGTACACCTGGTCGCCCGGCTCGACGAACAGCGTGCCGCGCAACTGCAGGTTGTCGAGCGCGTACGCGGTCACTTGCCCGACGCGGTCGGCAATCATCGCGCCGCCGAGACGGTGCGGCACGTCGCCCGCCCACGGCTCGAAACCGGCGAAACTCTGGTGGATGAGCGCGGTGCCGCGCGTGACGGTGAGCAGCAACGAGCGGAAACCGATCAGCCCGCGCGACGGCGCGACGAAGTGCACGATGGTGCGGCCCGCGTCACCGGGGCGCAGGTCGACGATGCGGCCGCGGCGCGGCGCCAGCACCTGCGTGACGGCGCCGACATGCTCGTCGGGCACGTCGATGGTGCCGCGCTCGAACGGTTCGTGGGTCTTGCCGCCGATCTCCTTGGTGATCACCTCGGGACGGCTCACCTGCAGCTCGTAGCCCTCGCGGCGCATGTTCTCGATCAGCACCGCGAGCTGCAGCTCGCCGCGGCCCGCCACCTCGAGCACGTCGGGCGAATCGGTCTCGCGCAGCTTGATCGACACGTTGCCGAGCACCTCTCGCTTCAAGCGGTCGTTCAAGTGGCGGCTCGTCACATAGCTGCCTTCCCGACCCGCGAACGGCGAGGTGTTCACCGAGAAACTCATCCGCAGGACGGGCTCGTCCACCTCGAGCCGCTCGAGCGCCACCGGTGACTCGGCGTCGGCGAGCGTGTCGCCGACTTCGACTTCGTCGATGCCCGCCACGATGAACAGGTCGCCCGCGGCGATCGTGTCGGTCTCGGTGCGCCCGATGCCGGAGAATTGCGCGAGGTGCGAGACGCGACGCTTCAGCACGTTCGCCGTCCCCTCGACGGGCTTGCCGACCAGCGCCACCGTCTCGCCTCGCCGCAGCGTGCCGGCGTGCACGCGCCCGATCGCGAGGCGACCGAGGTAGTCGCTCGCGTCGAGGTTGGTGACGAGCGCCTGCAGCGGTGCGGTGGCGTCGCCCGCGGGTGCGGGGATCGTGTCGAGGATGGCGTCGAGGAGCGGCACCAAGTCGGCGTCGTGTCCGGGCATGCCGACACCCTTCATCGAGCGGCCCTCGCGCGCCACGGCGGAGATGACGGGGAAGTTGAGGTGGTTGTCTTTGTGCGCGAGGTCCAAGAACAGATGCTCCACGTCGAGCAGCACCTCGTCGGGCCGCGCGTCGCTGCGGTCGACTTTGTTGATCACGAGCACGACCGGCAGGTCTTGCGCGAGCGCCTTGGCGAGCACGTAGCGGGTCTGGGGCAGCGGGCCCTCGGCCGCGTCGACGAGCAGCAGCACGCCGTCGACCAAGGCGAGCGCGCGCTCCACTTCGCCGCCGAAGTCGGCGTGGCCGGGCGTGTCGACGAGGTTCACCTTGGTGCCGCGCCACTGCACGCAGGCGGCCTTGGCGAGGATGGTGATGCCGCGCTCGCGTTCCTGGTCGTTGTTGTCCATCACCCGCTCCACGACCTGCTGGTGCGCGGGGAAGGTTCCGGTCTGGCGCAGCAGTTCGTCGACCAGCGTCGTCTTGCCGTGGTCAACGTGCGCGACGATGGCGACGTTGCGGATGGACTGGTTCAGGCGGGTGAGTCCTCGCTGTCGTCACCGGCGATCTCGCCGTCGTCGTCGAACACCACGCCGTAGCGCTCCGCAATCTCGGCGAACTCGTCCTCTTTGCTCTTGGTCGATTTCTGGGAGGTGAGTCCGAGGTCGTCGGCGGTCGGACCGGACTGCTTCAGCCGGCGTGCTTCTTCGAACCGACGATGGCGTCCCTTTTTCATTGCTGGGCTCCGATTGTGACTGCGGAGCCCGGGCGGGCCATCCGCCTAGGCGATGGACATTGACCCTCAAGTTTACTCGCTGTCAGGGCGTTTCGCAGGGATGAGCCGCAGGCGCCCCTCGCGGTCGAACGAGAGTCCGTACTCCCCCGCGAGCAGTCGCTCAATGTCGCCGCCGACGAGCTCGCGCCGCCAGCCCGTCGAGAGCCTCGACTCGCCGCCCGCCAAGAACGCCACGATGTCACGGTTGGTGGCGACCAGCGTCGGGTTGATCTCGCGCTGGTTCGCCAGTTCGCCGATCCACGCGGTGACGAGCGTGACCGCCGGGCGCAGGCGCTTGTCGAGCGGCTCCTGGCCGTTGGGTTCGGGCTCCACGAGGCGCTCGCGACCCTCGCGCACGGCGCCGAGGATTTCGCGGGCGATCGACCCGTGCAGGTAGCGGTCGTCGACGCCGCGCGAATGCGCCAAGGCTTCCGTGCTGCCGGGCAGTGCCTGCGCGATGCCGATGAGGGCGATGTCGCTCATCACCCGCCGCAGCGGCACGTTGGTGGCCATCGCGCGCCGTTCGCGCCACGCGGCGAGTGCCTGGGCCGCGCCGCGCGCCGCGCCCTTCAGCGAGCGGGCGTCCTTGATCCGCAACCAGGCCGAGTCGGGGTCGTTCTCGCCCCACGGACGGCGGCGCAATTCTTCGCAGGCCTCGGCGACCCACGATGTGCGACCGAGTTCGTGCAAGCGCGACGAGATTCCGGCGTGCAGCTGCTCGAGGTACGCGACGTCGCTGCGCGCGTAGTCGCACTGGCTCTGGGTGAGCGGCCGGCGCATCCAATCCGTCAGCCGGTCGCCCTTGGAGAGACTGACCTTCAGCATCGACTGCACGAGCGACGCGAGCGACGGAGTCGAGTAGCCGATGAAGCCCGCCGCGAGTTGCGTGTCGAACATGCGCGCCGGCACGCAACCGACGGCGTACTGCAGCACCTCGAGGTCCTGGTTGCAGGCGTGCAGCAACGCGAGCGAAGCCGACTGCAAGAGCGGCGCGAGCCCGCGCGGATCGACGGCGAGCGGGTCGATGAGCACGTTGGTCGTGCCCCACTGCAACTGCACGAGCGCCAGCCGCGGGAAATACGTGCGCTCGCGGTGGAACTCGGTGTCGAGGGCGTACATCGGCGCGGCTGCGGCGGCCTCCACCACCTGGGCAAGGCTGGCGTCATCGTTGACGAAGTGCTCGGCTGTCTTCACGCCGGCACCCCTGCGGTCACGGTTGGTCGCCGGTGCTGAGGTCGTGGCCGAGCGCGGCAAAGCCGGCGGTGCCGCCGGCGACGTTCACCACGTTGGTGATGCCGGCTTCGTGGAGGAATTCGCAAGCCCGCATGCTTCGGGCACCGCTGTGGCAGATGACGTACACGGGCACCGCTTTGCGGAAGACATCGAGCGAGTCGGGCACCGTGCCGAGCGGGATGAGCCGGGCGCCGGGAACGTGGCCCTCGCGGTATTCGTCGGGTTCGCGCACGTCGACGACCGCGCCGCCGCGCTCGATGAGGGTGGCGAGGTCGCTCGCGGAGATCTCCCTGATCGGCACGGCGCGACAGCCTACCCACGGGGCGGCGAGGCATCGGAGATGCTGCGCAACGTCGCGACGTCGTTGGCGTTGGTCAACTCCCGCTCGTCGACGCCGACCCGGGCGACGCGCAGATGCGACATCGCGCGGTGCACGGCGCGCTCGTCGCGCGCGAGCGCCTCGGTGAGTCGCGCGACCGTTCGGGTGCGCACGGCGAGACACGACCAGTGGTCGCGCGCGGCGTGCGCCACTGCGGCATCGATCTCGGGGTCGCGCAGGTTGCTCAGCACCAACGCGGCGGCATCAGCGGTGAGGAGCGGCACGTCGCAGGCGACGATCAGCGCGCGATCAGCGCGGATCGTCTCGGCATGGCGGAGCGCGGCGATGACGCCGCGCAGCATGCACGGCGCCATCGCGTCGTCGTCGGCCACGTGGTGCGCGGTGCTGTCACCGTGGCGTTGCCGGCCGCCGACGTACGCGAGGTGCGTGGCGCCGGCGTCGCGCAGCGTGCGCAGCGCGTGGTCGAGCAGGGTGCCGTCGTTCCACCGCGCGGCCGCCTTGTCGCTGCCGAAGCGCGTACTCGCACCGCCGACCAGGACGGCGCCGAGTGCTTGTGCCGACCCGGGTTGGCGCGTGGCGTTCAGCCGCGGCCCCGCGGATCGCACTGGATGAGGAATTGCTGGCAGCGCAGCGCCTCGTTCTCTTCGCCGATCACGCCGGCGTTCACCGCGAGACCCTCGAGACATTCGAGGAAACCACGGTTCGACTCGTGCTGCCAACGCACGAATCCCGAGCCGCGCCAGCCGTTGGCCCGCAGTTGGTCGAGCCCGCGGTGGTATCCGACGCGGAACGCCATGTAGGCCTCAATGCCCGGGGTGCTCGCGCGTCCGAGCGCCGCCCACGCGTGCGGCGAAGTCGGGTGGGCGGCGGCGACAGCCGAGTAAGCCGCTCGGCGCGAATCAGCGGGTTGTGCCGCGGCCTGCCGCAACTGCTGCACGATCACCGGGTCGAGCGCCGGCAGCACCGTCTCGGGTGGTCCGCTGCGCGACATCGACACGCCGTGCGACGCAGACGCAGGCTGGTCGCTCATATGCGCAGTCTATGAAGCAGGCGCTGGCAGACTCTTGAGCGCATGGACCTCTCGTCGTTCGATGCCCAGAACGCGCGTGATGCCTCGCTCGTGGCGATGGTGGTTGGCGTGCTCGGCGTTCTCTTGGTGCTGAAGTTCGTGTCGTCGGTGTTGAGCAAGCTGCTCCTCGTGGCGGTGTTCGCCGGCGTCGTCTGGTTCGGTTTCACCCAGCGCGACTCGCTGTCGGCGTGCATCGCCAAGATTCAGACCCGCGTCGAGCAGGGCGACCGCAGCGACGTGACCTGTAGTTTCTTGGGTCGTGACGTCACGGTCCCGATCTCGCTCGAAAACCAAGACGCCTGAGGGGCGCCAGGCGTGCGGAGTGTCTGACGTGCCCGACCTGCCGATCACCGCCGGCGCCTTCCTGCGCGGCTAGTCGCCGCAGCGCCGTCGCGCGTCGTCGAACACGACCTGCAGCGCCGCGGAGAGTTGCGCGGTGATCTCGGTCATGCGCGCGCGGTCGACGCGCCCGCTGCCGCCGTGTTCGACGGCGATCGGCCTGCCGATCGTGACGTGGCACTTGTGCGGCCAGATCATCTTCGATCCTTTGCGCATGACACGCTGCGAACCGCCGATGCCGACGGGCACGATCGGCACGCCGCGCTTCAAGGCGACGTAGGCGGTGCCCTCGAAGAGTTGGTGGACGACCGGGCCGTGCTGGCGAGTGCCTTCGGGGAACATCACCAGCGGCTCGCCGGCGTCGAGCACCGCCACGCAGCGCTTCAGTGCCTCGAGGTCGGCGGCACCGCGCGTGACGGGGAATCCGCCGAGGAGCGACAGGAACGCCCCGATGTACTTGTCCTTCCACAGCGAGTCCTTGCCCATGAACCGCACGCGGCGGCTCGTCACGAACGACGAGAGCGGCGTGTCGATGTTGGAGCGGTGCACGGGGGCGATGATGTAGGCCCCGGTGCGCGGCAGGTGCTCTCGCCCGCTGACCGAGACGCGGAACCAGACCTTGCACAGCAGGAGGAGCAACCCGCGCACGAACCCGTAGAGCAGTCGGGTGGCGAGCGACTGGCCGACGAGCCGCGCCTCGTATTTCGTCATGACGATTCGGACCGCTGCGCGACGAGCCGCGCGATCTCGCCGACCACCTGTTCGACGCTGCGGTGGCTCGTGTCGACGATGACGGCGTCGGGCATCCGGCGCAGCGGGCTGTCCTCGCGCGTCGAGTCGCGCTCGTCGCGCTCGGCGATCGCCCGCGCGATCTCTTCCACGTCGCCGCCGTGCTGCGCCACGCGGCGTTGCGCGCGCACCAACGGCGACGCGACCAGGTACACCTTCAGTGTCGCGTCGGGGAACACCACCGAACCGATGTCGCGGCCCTCCACGACTCCCCCGCCGTGGTCGGCGATCCAGCGGCGCTGGCGTTCGCGCATCTCGATGCGGACTGCCGTGTTCGCTGCGACGTGGCTCACCGCGGCGTCGACCTCGGGCGCGCGGATGGCCGCCGTCGCGTCGCGGCCGTTCACGTGCAGCGAGTCGCGCGTCTGCACGAAGTCGATCTCGCGTGCCACGCGAGCGACGGCGTCGATGTCGGTGGCCTCGAGGCCGCGGCGCAGCACCTCGTGGGTGACGCCGCGGTACATCGCGCCGGTGTCGAGGTACTCGATGCGCAGCGCCACGGCGAGTGCCTTGGCCACCGTCGACTTGCCGGCGCCAGCGGGGCCGTCGATGGCGACGACGAGCGGCCGCATCACCAGCTGGTGTCGATCGGGCGTCCCTCGTCGTAGCCCGACGCGCTCTGCACGCCGACGGTCGCGCGGTCGTGGAACTCTTGGACGGTTCGCGCGCCGGTGTAGGTGCACGCCGAGCGCACGCCGGCCACGATCTGGTCGATGATGTCCTCCACGCCGGGGCGCTGCGCGTCGAGATACATGCGCGACGTGCTGATGCCCTCTTCGAACAGCTCCTTGCGGGCGCGTTCGACTGCTCCCTCGCTGCGAGTGCGGTTGCGCACCGCGCGGTTCGACGCCATGCCGAAGCTCTCCTTATAGAGGCGTCCCTGCGCGTCACGCAGCGTGTCGGCGGCGGATTCGTAGGTGCCGGCCAAGAGCGAACCGAACATCACGTTGCCCGCACCAGCGGCGAGACCGAGCGCCACGTCGCGCGGATACCGCACGCCGCCGTCGGCCCACACGTGCTTGCCGAGCGCGCGGGCAGCGTCGGAGCACTCGACCACGGCGGAGAACTGCGGGCGTCCGACGCCCGTCATCATCCGCGTGGTGCACATCGCACCCGGCCCGACGCCGACCTTCACGATGTCGGCCCCGGCCGCGATGAGGTCGCGGGTGCCCGCCGCCGTGACCACGTTGCCCGCGACCACCGGCGCGGTGTCGACGCTGCGGCGCACATCGGCGACGGCGTCGAGCATGCGGTCTTGGTGCCCGTGCGCGGTGTCGACCACGACCACGTCGACGCCGAGGCCGACGAGTGCCTTGGCGCGGGTGGCCGGATCGGCGTTGACTCCCACGGCGACCGCGATGAGCAGCCGTCCGTCGGCGTCGACCGCCGGCTTGTAGATGGTGCTGCGCAAGGCACCCTTGCGCGTGATGCAGCCGCGCAGGCGGCCGTCGGTCGCCACGACCGGCGCGAAGTTGAGGCGGGCTTCGGTGAGGCGCTCGAACATCGTGTTGGCGTCGAGGCCGTCGGGCAGCGCGAACAGCTCCCGGCTCATCACGTTGGCGATCTGCGTGAAGCGGTCGAAGCCGGCGGCGTCGTGCTCGGTGAAGATGCCGATCGGCGCCCGGTCGTCGTCGACCACCACGATCGCGCCGTGCGACCGCTTGTGCACGAGGCTGAGCGCTTCGCCCACCGTGTCGTGGCCCGACATCGTGATCGGGGTGTCGTACACGGTGTGCCGCGACTTGACGAACTCGACGACCCCCTGCACGACGTCGAGCGGGATGTCCTGCGGCAGCACCACCACCCCGCCGCGTCGCGCGACCGTCTCGGCCATGCGCCGCCCGGCGATTGCGGTCATGTTCGACACGACGACCGGGATGGTGGTGCCGATGCCGTCGGGCGTGGTGAGGTCGACCTGCATCCGCGACGACACCGACGAGAGATTGGGGACCAGAAAGACGTCGCTGTAGGTGAGGTCGTAGTCGGGGCGCCCGTTGACGAACTGCATGGCTGACCTCCTTGCTGCCGCGCGACACCGGACGAGCACGGCCGACCGAGTCGCAGCGACCGTCCAAGGCTACCGAGTCGCCGTGCCGCAGTCAGCCACGCCGTGGCGCGAACTGTAAAAATGTACGAGTGATGACCGCCGTGCGCCCGCTCGTTCTCGTGCACGGCTGGGCCGGATCGTTCGACCGCACGTGGCGACGCTCGGGGCTGGTCGACTTGCTGGCCGACGCCGGCCGCGTCGTCGCGCCCTACGACTTGCCTGGGCACGGCAACGCACGCAAGTCGCACGACCCGGACGACTATCGCGACTTGGCGGGCGACCTGCGCGCGCACGTCGGGACGCTGCGCGGTGCTGTCGCGCCAGACGCCGGGCAGGGCGCCCGCCCGGTCGTCGATGCGGTCGGGTTCTCGCTCGGTGCGATCACGCTGTTGCGCGCTGTCGTGCGCGAGCCGCACTCGTTCGGATGTGTGGTGCTCGCCGGCATCGGCGACCGCGTGTTCCACGCGCACGACCCGTCGCGAATGGAGCACATGCTCGCGGGGCTCGAAGGTCGTGCCGAGCCGGGCGACGTGACGGCGCGCATCTTCGGCAAGATCGGCAACGAACCGCACAACGACCCGCTGGCGCTCGCCGCCGTGCTGCGCCGCCCGCGCGAGGAGCCGTTCACGCCCGGGCAACTCGCCGCGATCGACAACGAGGTGACGGTGGTGCTCGGCGACGAGGACTTCTCCGCGCCGGCAGACGCGCTGGCCGCGGCGTTCGCCAGCGGGCGACTCGTCACGCTGAAAGGCGTCGACCACTTCCGCACGCCGGAGGCGTTCGAGTTCATCGACGTCGTGATGGAGACGTTCGCCGCATGAGTCGTGCGGTCGCGTGGCACCAGCCGTCGGCGTGACGCGCATCGTCGCTGCCGACGACGCAGGCATCGCTGCCGCCGCGGCCGCTCTCGCGCGCGGTGAAGTCGTCGGTCTGCCGACCGAGACGGTGTACGGACTCGCTGCCGACGCGAAGAACGACGACGCACTGCGGCGCGTGTTCAGCGTGAAGGGTCGGCCGGTCGACCATCCGCTCATCGTGCACGTCGCCGATGCGTCGTGGCTCGACACGCTCGCCGAAGAGGTTCCGCCAGCCTGCCGCGCGCTCGTCGAGCACGCGTGGCCCGGGCCGCTCACGGTGATCGTGCGGGCGAACGACTCCGTGAGTCGCGTCGCGACCGGCGGGCGCGACACGGTCGCGGTGCGCATGCCCGCGCACGATGCGGCGCTCGCAGTCATCGCGCGGCTCGGGCGACCGGTCGCGGCTCCGTCGGCGAACCGCTTCGGCGGGGTCTCGCCCACCACGGCACGCCACGTGGCCGATGACCTCGTCTCAGACGTGGCGCTCGTGGTCGACGGTGGCGCGTGCGCGATCGGCGTCGAGTCGACCATCGTCGACTGCACGCTCGCGCGGCCCGAGATCCTGCGGCCCGGCGCCGTGACCGACGACGACGTGCGGCGCATCTTGGCGCCGAGGGGCACGAAGATCGGCGACGGCACCACCGGTGAGCCGCGCGCACCCGGGATGCTCGCCCGCCACTACGCCCCGGCGGCGCGACTGGTACTGCACGAATCCGCCGCGACGCTGCCGCCCGACGGCGCCCCCGTGCTCGACTGCACTGGCGACCTCGTCGAGAGCGCGCGAATGCTCTATGCGCGGCTGCGTGAGCACGATGCGGCCGGGCACGCGGTCCTGCACGTGCTGCTGCCGCCCGCCCGGGGGCTCGGCCACGCCTTGCGCGACCGCCTGCGCAAGGCCGCCGCCCCGTGACTCTCAGCCGCTAGTATCCTCGTACCCAATCGGGGCGGTCAGATGCCGCCTCACTCCTAGGGGGAGAAACAATGAAGACATCCAACAAGCGTCGCTTCGGCGCGCTCGTTGCATCTGCGGCACTCGTGCTCGCGGCCTGCGGCGGCGACGACGAAGAGGCGACTGAGGAGGTCACTGAGGAGACCGAGGCACCTGCAGAGGCACCTGCAGAGGAGACCTCGGACTGCGCAGTAACCACCCTCAACATCGGCACCATCCTGCCGGTGACCGGATCCCTCGCGTTCCTCGGACCGCCGGAAATCGCGGCCTCGGGCTTCGCAGTGGACGACATCAACGCCGCTGGCGGCGTGCTCGGCAACCAGGTTGTGCTCAACCAGGGTGACTCGGGCGACGCGACCACCGACACCGCCAACACCGAAGTCGACCGTCTGCTCGCAGCCGGTGCCCAGGTGATCATCGGTGCGGCCTCGTCGGGCGTTTCGCTGACGGTGATCGACAAGATCACTTCTGCTGGTGTGGTGCAGTTCTCGCCCGCCAACACGTCGCCGACGCTGACCGACTACGCGGACAACGGCCTCTACTTCCGTACGGCTCCGTCGGACTTGCTGCAGGGCCGCGTGCTCGCCAACCTCGTCATCGAGGAAGGTGCTGCAACGGCTGCCGTCTTGTACCGCAACGACTCGTACGGTGTCGGTCTTGCCGAAGCGTTCAAAGCCAACTTTGAGGGCGCCGGCGGCACCGTTCCAGAGTTCATCGAGTACGCGGAAGGCACCGAGACCTTCGACGCTGAAGTCGACAAGGTCGTCGCGGCCAACCCGGAAGCGATCGTGATCGTCGGATTCGCCGAGACTGGCCCGATCCTCAACACCATGCACGAGCGTGGTGTCGGACCGACCGCCAAGAAGGTCTACGGCGTCGACGGCAACATCTCCGGCCTCGACAAGCTCGTCTCTGACGCGTCGATCCTCGCTGGCATCAAGGGCACCGTGCCCTCGGTCGACCTCGGCACCATCAAGGAGTTCACCGCCCGTCTCGATGCCGCAGGCGTCGACGGCGTGTACGACTACGGTGCAGAGACCTACGATGCGATCGTGATCTCGGCCCTCGCGGCTGAAATCGCCGGTTGCGCCGACGGTGTGTCGATCGGTGCGCAGATCAACGGCGTCACCAAGGATGGCGAAAAGTGCACCGACTTCGCGTCGTGCCTCTCGCTCGTCCAGGCTGGCACGGACATCGACTACGACGGTCTTGGCGGGCCGTACGAGTTCGTCGATGCCGGTGAACCCGCGGCTGCTTCGTTCCGCATCATCACCTACGGTGCGGCCGGTGCAGATTCCTCGCTGGACAAGTACGTCTTCGCGAGCTGAGTTCGTCTCAGAAAGGGAAGGCCCCGCCCGGGAAATCCGGGCGGGGCTTTTCTTTTGTATCCAGTCCCCCGCCCCGCACGCCGCGTGCGGGGCCGGCGTGCGACGCGCACGCCGCGTGCGGGGCCGGCGCGCGACACGTCAATAGTCTGACCGCGTGGATGCCAAGCGTCTCGTAAAGGCGCGCGGCGATTTTGCCGATCGCAATCCGCAGAGCCGACTTCATTACGACGAAGCTCGCAAGTATCTGCCGGGCGGTCATACTCGCACCGTTCTCACGCACGCACCGTTTCCGTTGACATTCAAGTCCGGGCGAGCATCGACGCTCACGGATGTAGACGGGCACATCTACGTCGACATGCTCGGTGACTACACCGCCGGCTTGCTTGGTCATGGTGACCTGGGCGTGCTCGATGCGGTGGCGGCGGCGCTGCGCATCAACGCGAGCGTCGGCGGCATTCACCCGGCAGAGAGTCGACTGGCGCGACTGATGTGCGAACGGTTCGAGATGGATCGTGTTCGGTTCACGAACTCTGGCTCAGAGGCGAACCTGATGGCCATCACCACTGCCCTGCAGGCGACCGGTCGCGAGAAGGTGATGGTGTTTCACGGCGGCTACCACGGCGGCCTGCTCTATTTCGCCAGCGGCACTGCTCCATGGAACGCACCGTACGACTTCGTCGTGGCGCCGTTCAACGATGCGAGCCGCACGCGCGAGCTGATCGACGAGCACGCCGATTCGCTCGCTGCGGTGGTGATGGAGCCGATGCTCGGCTCGGGCGGCTGTGTTCCGGCCGAAGCCGACTTCGCATCGCGCGTGTTCGAGCGTGCGCGCGCGGTCGGCGCGGTGGTGATCGCCGACGAGGTCATGACCTCGCGACACGGACGTTCGGGCATGTTCAAGATGCTCGGTGTGGCTCCAGACATCGTGACCTTCGGCAAGTACATCGGCGGCGGCTTCTCGTTCGGAGCGTTCGGCGGACGTGCGGACTTGCTGGACTACTACGACACGAGCCCAGAGGCAGGTCGCACGAAGGTGGTGGCTCATGCCGGCACGTTCAACAACAACATTGCGTCGATGACTGCCGGCTGTGTGGTGCTCGGCGAGGTGTTCACTGCGGAAAAAGCCTTGGCCCACACGGCGCGTGGCGACGAGTTCCGCAAGTCGGTGGCCGTCGTGCTCGCCCGCTCGGGTGCGCCGGTGTGCGTGAGCGGGTTCGGTTCGATGATGTCGCTGCACGCGCTGGTGGCACCGCCCCGTGACGCGCACGACGTGGCGAAACGCGACGCCGACCTGCAGGAACTGTTGTTTCTAGGACTTCTCGAGCGGGGTGTGTACACCGCGGCGCGCGGCATGATGAATCTGAGCCTCACGGTCACCGATGACCAATTGGCCCACGTGCTCGACGCACTCGGCGCAACGCTCGATTCACTGCGGGAGTAGCCGCAGGTGTGCGGCGGGGTCGCGCGCGCCACGACGCGCGCTCTACGACGCGAGCGTGCCGAGGTACAGCTCGATGACCTTCGGGTCGTGCAGCAGTTTGTCCCCCGTGTCGGTGTAGGCGTTGGTGCCCTGGTCGAGCACGTAGCCGCGGTCGCAGATCTGCAGGCAGCGCCGCGCGTTCTGCTCCACCATCACCACCGACACGCCCGCCTTGTTGATCTCGCGGGTGCGCACGAACACCTGGTCTTGCAGCACGGGTGAGAGCCCCGCCGACGGCTCGTCGAGCAGCACCACCTCGGGGTTCATCATCAGCGCGCGGCCCATCGCGAGCATCTGGCGCTCGCCGCCCGACAGCGAACCGGCGCGCTGGTTCTTTCGTTCGGCGAGTCGCGGGAACATGTTCTGCACGAACTCCGAGCGCGTGCTGAACTGCTTGGGCTTCAGGTAGATGCCCATCTCGAGATTCTCCAGCACCGTCAGCGAAGGGAACACGTTGTCGCGCTGCGGCACGTAGCCGATGCCGCGCTCGACGAGTTCGTGGGCGTGCTTGCCGACGATCGACTCGCCGCGGTGCGTGATGCTGCCCGACTGCACGGCGAGCAGTCCGAACATCGCCTTCAGCAGCGTGCTCTTGCCGGCGCCGTTGGGGCCGATGATGCCGACGATCTCGCCGCGCTTCAGCGTGAGCGAGCAGTCGTTGAGGATGTTCACCCCGGGCGTGTAGCCCGCGGTCACCTGCGACGCCTCGATCAGCACCTCGCCGTCACTCGTGCTGCCCGCATTGTGTTCCGTGGTGCTCGTCACGACAGTTCCATCTTCGACAAATCCTCGCCGTGGTGCGCGCCGAGGTACGCGTCGACGACGGCCTTGTTGTTCTTGATCTCCGCCTTCGTGCCTTGCGCGATGATGCGACCCTCGGCCATGACCACCACCCAGTCGCTGATCTCCTGCACGACGTCCATGTTGTGCTCGACGAAGATCACCGTGCGTCCCTCGCCGGGCAGCAACTTGATGAGCTCGAGCAGGCTCTGAGCCAGCGCCGGGTTGACGCCGGCCATCGGCTCATCCAGCATCACCACGCGCGGGTCGGTCATGAGCGCGCGCGCCATCTCGAGCAACTTGCGCTGCCCGCCCGACATCGTGCCGGCGTACTCGTCGCGCATGTGCGTGAGGTTGAAGCGCTTCAGCACCGCGTCGGCGCGCGCCTCGATCTCGCGCTCTTGTTTCGTCCACGAGCCGGGGATGAGCGCCGACCAGAACTTCTCGCCCTGCTGGTCGAGTGCGCCGAGCTTCATGTTCTCGATCGTCGACAGTTTCGCGAGCGCCTTGGTGAGCTGGAACGTGCGCACCATGCCCTTGGCGGCGAGGCGGTGCGGCGGCGTGCCCGTGATGTCTTCGCCGTCGAGCGTGATGACGCCGGAGTCCACCTTGTCGAAGCCGGTCAGCAGGTTGAAGAACGTGGTCTTGCCCGCACCGTTGGGGCCGATGAGCGCGGTGATCTTGTTGCGGCGGATCTCGAGACGCTCCACGTCGACGGCGCGCAGGCCGCCGAAGGTCTTCACCACGCCGTTCGCGACGATGATCGGCGGATCCGCCGCCTGCGTCGTCGCGCCGTCGGCTCGGGCTTCGCTACCGGCGGTCAAGGGCCATCTCCTCTCGCGAACCGAAGATGCCCTGCGGCCGGAAGCGCGCGAGCAGCAAGAGCCCGCTGCCGACGAGGATGTAGCGCAGCATGCTGATGTTCAAGTCGGACAACTGGATGGTCGCCTCGAGCGTCTCGCGCGTGTCGGCGGGCAGCTGGCGCAGGGTGTTCTCGACGAACACGATGAGCGTCCAGTAGATCGTGGAGCCCGCGATCGGCGACCACACGCGACCCGGGCCGCCGATGATGAGGATGGTCCAGATGGTGAACGTGATGACGGGGTTGAACGTGTCGGCTTGCACCGATGATTTCTGGATCGACTGGATGCAGCCGGCGACCGCGCCGATGAGCCCGCCGAGCATCAGCGCCTGCATCTTGAAGAAGTAGGCGTTCTTGCCGAGCGCGCGCGCGGCGTCCTCGTCTTCGCGAATCGCGCGCAGCGTGCGACCCCACGGCGAGCGCATCAACTGCCGCACCATCATCACGACGAGCAGCAGCGTCGTCCACCCGACGACGAGCACCCACACGTCGCGGCCGAGGTATTTGAACGGCCCGACGGAGTAGAACTCGCCGAGTTCGAAGGGGCTCAGTTCGTAGAACTTCTCGGCGAACTTGTTGACGCCCTCCACGCCGCCGGTGATCGGTCGCATCACGCGTGAACGCGCGATGAGCCGGATGGATTCCGCCGCGGCGATGGTGACGAGCGAGAGGTAGTCGGCGCGCAACCGCAACGTGGGGATGCCGAGCAGCAGCGCGAGCACCGCACCGTAGACGAACACGAAGCCGATGCCGACCCAGAAGCTCCACTGCAGCCAGTACACGGTGACGCCGATGCCGTACGCGCCGGCCGCCATGAAGCCCGCTTGCCCGAAGTTCATGAGGCCCGTGTAGCCGAAGTGCACGTTGAGGCCGACCGCCGCGAGCGCGTACACCATCACCTCGACGCCGATCGACGCCGACAGCGTGCGCTCGAGGATGAATCCCCAGTCCATCGTCAGCCGATCCGCTGTTTCTTGCCGAGGATGCCCTGCGGGCGCAGCAGCAGGGCGAGGATGAGCACGAGCATCGCCGTCATGTTCTTCAGTTCGGTGTCGATGACGAGCGTCGACCAGTTGATCGCCACGCCCACGATGAGCGCCCCGACCAGCGCTCCGAACGCCGTGCCGAGGCCGCCGAGCGTGACGGCGGCGAAGACGAGCAGCAAGATGCGCGCGCCGAGCTCCCACTTCACGCTGTCGAACCCGAAGAACACCCCCGAGAGCGCCGCGAGCGCGCCGCCGAACATCCACACTTGGGCGATCACGCGTTCCACGTTGATGCCCGACGACTCGGCGAGGTCGCGATTGTCGCTGACCGCGCGCATCGCGCGACCGGTGCGCGTGAGCGTGAGCCCGATACCGACGCCGACGAGAATGACGATCGAGACGAGCATCGCCACCGCGTCACGCGTGGTGAGTTCGAGACCGAGGAACACGTTGGCGCGCTGCGCGCCGTACTGGCTGTACGAGCGGTAGGCACTGCCGAAGAAGTAGACGAAGGTGTAGCGCAGGAGGATCGAGAGCCCGATCGTCATCACCATTTGTGCCAGTAGCGACACCCCGGCGTCGCGCGCGGTGCGGAAGACCACGCGGTTGAGCAGCCACCCGAGCGCCGCGCCCATCACCATGGCCAGCACGGTGGCGACCACGAACTCGCTGCCCCCGCCGAGCGGTGGCGGCAGTCCGGAGAGAAAACCGAACACTCCGACGAGTCCGTAGACGTTGAAGAAGTACGCCATCAGCGTGCCCCACGTGATGAGTTCGGCGTGCGCGAAGTTGACGAGACCCGTCGTGCCGAAGATGAGCGAGAGCCCGATCGCCGCCATCGCGAGGTACAGGCCGAGCTTGATGCCCTCGAGCGTGAGCTGGCCGAGCCGCCGCGCCGAGAAATCGCTCTCCGTGGCGGTCGCGACCGCACCGCCGACGACGAGCGGGAAGATCACCCGCTGGTCGCCGTTCACGCTCACCTTGGCGACGAGCGAGGCGCGTTCGGCGTCGCGCAAGCCGATGCCCGCGGGGAGCGTGGACGTGTCGAGCGTGATCGTGTAGTCACCCGGGCCGGGCACGGGGATGCGGAAATTGCCCTCGGCGTCGGTCGTGGCGCCGCCGACGTCGTCGATCGACAACTCGGCTCCCTCGACGAACACCTTGGTGCCCTTCTCGTCCTGGTACTGCAGTTGACCGATGACGCCGAGGTCGTCGGAGGTCTGGGCCGTCGCGCCCGAGGCCGACCCGAACGGGATGAATATTGCGCAAGACAAGACGACGGCGGCCCGCCATCCCCTCAACGGCATTCGTCTAGTGTGCCACAGTCCCCTGCGCTGCCGAAACGAGCGAACATCGGCGTGCGGTGAGCGAGAGGTTGAGCGCGGCCAACCACACCGCGACGCTGAGCGCGATGTGGGTCGCCACGAGCACGACCGGCACGCCGGTGAAGTACTGCAGGTAGCCCACGCCGCCCTGCAGGACGGCGAGAAAGAGGAACGCCTCGAACGCGTTCTGCAACTCGCGCGTCGCCCCGTCGCGCCACAGGACGACGCCGAGCAACACGGCGAGCGCCACCGTCACCAGCACGGAGGCACCGTGGATGCGGGCCACGTGCGAGATCGAGTAGTCGAAGCGGGGCGAGATCTCGTCGCCGGCGTGCGGGCCCGTGCCGGTGACCACGGTGCCCGAGACGATGGCGACGAGCGTCATGAGCGCGATGATGCGGCTGAGGCTCCGTGCGCGCGACGGTGCGCGCCACGACCAGCCCGCAGTCCCGATGAGCGACTTCCAATGCGGCGCCGGGGCGTACCTGTCGGTGTCCGCCAGCCCGCGCGCGCTGATTGCATCCACCAACCAGAACGCCCATGCCATGAGCGCGATCGACAAGAGGAAATGCCCCATGTTCGACAGCGGATGAAGCCCGGTGAGCACCACGATGCCGCCGAGCACCACTTGTCCGACGGTGCCGGCGACGAGCAGCAAGGCGAGGCGCACCGCGCGCGCGTCGCGCGGTCGCACGAGCAACGCAGCGAGCATCGCGGCGATCACGCTGGCCGCGACGACTCCCGTGAACAGTCGGTTCACTTGCTCGATCGCCGCGTGCGGCGACGACACATCGACGAACCGTTCTTCGTTGCACGCCGGCCAGTCCACGCAACCGAGGCCCGAGCCGGTGAGCCGAACGAGCGAGCCGGTCACGATGATCACGTAGAGCGACGCAAAAGCCAACCAGGCAATCACGCGGTAGCGGCCGAGCGTGAGGCCTCCGCGCGGCACGCTCGTCAACGCGGTCACGACCCAGACGCTACGCAACCACGCCGCACCTGTCGTCGCACAGGTCGCAGCCG
>Ga0233424_10000627_pt1 | contig 41252 bp, 30 predicted proteins | sample Watercolumn_Towu_FD_181011 | JGI IMG/M metagenome (GOLD analysis project Ga0233424, IMG submission 181011) | Freshwater microbial communities from Lake Towuti, South Sulawesi, Indonesia - Watercolumn_Towuti2014_125_MG | ecosystem: Environmental > Aquatic > Freshwater > Lake | place: Indonesia...
CGTGCTTGGCCGCCTCACCCAGACGCCTGGCGTCAAAGTGAAATTGACCAAGCTCGGCCACGAGAAGCTCGTGCAAGCGGCCCTGGGCCTTACCGTCGCTCAAGCCCAGCGAGTGTTTGCCAAGGCCATCGTGGCGGACCGCGTCCTGGATGACCGCGTCATCGACCTGGTCACGCGGGAGAAGAAGCAAATCATCAGCGAAAGCAAAGCGCTGGAGTTTTATGCGGTCACGGAAACGCCAGACGACGTGGGCGGTCTCGGCGTGCTCAAGGATTGGCTCCGCTTGCGCGAACGCGCCTTCACGCAAGAAGCACGCGATTACGGATTGCCCGCGCCCAAAGGGATTGCGTTGATCGGAATCCCCGGCACGGGAAAAAGCCTCACCGCAAAGATGATTGGCGGGTTGTGGAGGCTGCCGTTGCTCCGCCTGGACGTCGGCGCGTTGTTCGGAAGCCTGGTTGGCGAATCGGAAGAGAATGCGCGGCGGGCCTTGCGCCTCGCCGAGACCGTCGCCCCTTGTATTGTGTGGATCGACGAAATGGAAAAGGCGCTTTCCCAGGGCGGGATGGACGGCGGAACGAGTTTGCGGGTGTTCGGGACGATCCTGACTTGGATGGCGGAGAAAACTGTGCCGTGCTTTGTCGTCGCCACCGCGAACGATATTTCGCGGCTTCCGCCGGAGTTGATGCGCAAAGGCCGATTCGACGAAATCTTTTTCCTGGATTTGCCGACGCACGCCGAGCGCAAGGAAATCCTCGGCGTTCATCTGGGCAAGCGGAAACGGCTGCCCAAAGATTTCGACCTGGAGCGATTGGCCCGCGAGTCGGAAGGCTACGTGGGCGCCGAGATTGAGCAGGCCATCGTGGACGCGATGTATGTCGGCTACAACGATCAGAGGCGCGAATTCACGACGGAGGACATTTCGGCCGCGCTGAAACGCCAAGTGCCGCTCTCGGTCTCGCAGCGCGAAATCGTGGGCATCCTGCGAAACTGGCTCCGCGAGGGACGGGCGCAGTCCGCGTCCTTCCAGGAAGTTCGGCAGGCGGAAGAGCAGTTTGTGCGGCTACAAATCGACAGCGATCGGTGAAGGGGCGATTCGAGTTACTGCTCAGACCGTGGGATAGGATACACTTTGCCAGGCGGGATTTTGGCCAGCCGCGAGGAGTGAGCGAGGCGGTGGATCCAAGCGATCCACAACGAGCGAGCGACGAAGCGGTTGGCCAAAAGACCCCTGGCCCTGCGGGTTGCGCCGCCTTTGGGCTCTGGCTTCGTGGCTCACTCGCGGGTATGCTCCGTCGTTCGCACCTCGCCAGAGCCCAAAGGCGGCGCAACAAAGTGTATCCTATCCCACGGTCTGAGCAGTAACAGGAGGCAACAGACTAAACAGAGATAGATTGGGGCAGGGGAGGGGCAGGGTGGGGGCAGGGTGAGGGGAACGGACGTCAACTTCGACCGCGCGCCGAACGAAGTTTTTGTTGTCCCCAGACATCATTTCACGGTTCAATCCCGTTCCGTGCAGCGCAACCTGGACGCAAGGCAACTGGAGAGACGTCATCGCCGACTTCATTGCGCAACGCCTCTGATTGGCCCCTGGCTGCAACGGGAAGCAATTCGAGCCTTGACTCAGGACGGTTCCGTCACGGCCATTCGCATTCTGGCCAAAGCGCTGACGACCCATCCGGACTTCAACCTTCGCCGTCGAGTCGCCATCTCCCTGCGCCACTTGCAGAGCGCCGAATCCATCAACGCCTTTTGCGCCGCCTGGCAGGAGACGCGCCACGACGCGTTGACCGCGGTTTTGCGCGAACGCCGCTGGCTCGCGACCAGCCCGCTCGAATTGCGCGTGCTCACCGCGCTGAAGACCGGACAGAAGAACGCCCTCGCCAAACCGGATCTTCGGTCCGTCACTGCGCTCATGCACGCCTGCAGCGATGCAGATACGGACGTCCGTTCGCTTGCGCTGAACCTTCTGGGTGAATTGCAGACGCCCGAGGCGATCGAGCAATTTTGCGATCAACTCGCTGCCAGTGAATTCGCGCCCTCCCTGCAGAAGCTGGCCGCGGAGAAGGCTTACGCGCCGCGAGATCCCGGCCAGCGCGCGCTGTTCTATTTTTTGACCGGCCAGGTCCAGCGCTACGACGCCCTGGACTTCGATCACCGCTTGCTGCGCGCGGGTTACGAAACGGCCGAACCCGAACTGCGCCACCGCCTCGCCGCCCGGGTCCGTCTGAGCGGCCGCCCTGAACTGGCGAAAGCGATTCAGTCCGGACCGCAGAAGCGCATTCTGGCGGAGATGAGCACGCGGGAATGGGAGTCCATCGTGACCGTGTTGCGGGAGCACAAGCGCCACCACGATCTCTGGGCGCTGCTGTTCGAAACCTTTCCCGAATGGTCTTCCGAAGTTTTGGGGGTTTTGAAGCAAGCCGGATATCGTCCGCCCGCGGACTCAGACGCCGCGGTCTTCGACAAGCTCTGCAAGCTGCGTCCGGTCGAAGGCAAAAGGCTCCGGTTGTTCCTGCCCACGCCGTTCTGCCGATCCGTTTTGCGGATGCCCACCCAGGGCGTGCGCTCGCTCGCCTTCGCGCCGGACGGACGGACGTTGGGAACGGTTTGCAGCGACACGACCGCGTTTCTCTGGGACGTGCCCGCGGCGCGGCTCAAGGACAATCCTGGCAAACGGATTGGGCTGGCGGTGTTGCTGGCGTTTTCACCGGACGGACGAACCCTGGCGGTCGCGAACACGGATCATGCCGCGCGGTTGTGGGATTTGAATTCCTGGCAGTTGAAAGCCACGCTGGCCGGACACAACGACAAAATCTCCGCGTTCGGCTTTTCGCCAAACGATCAGGCATTCGCCACGGGCAGCTACGACAACACCACGCGAATCTGGGATTTGTCGAACTATGCATGTCGCGCGGTCGTGAACGGCCATCGTGGCGCGGTGCTTTCGCTCGCTTTCTCGCCGGACGGCCAGGTGCTCGCCACGGGCGGCCACGACGAGACCGTCCGTCTGTGGTACACGGAGGCCGGCGCGAGCAAAGCGACCCTTACCGGGAATTTGAGTTCCGTGTGCACGCTGGCGTTTTCTCCGGATGGCCGAACTTTGGCCGCCGGCAGTTCGGACGGCACCGTGCGGCTCTGGCACGTCGCCAACGGAGAAATGAAAACCCTGTTTCAGGGACATCGAACATCGGTGATGTCGGTGGCGTTTTCGCCGGATGGAACAAGGTTGGCGACGGGAAGCCTCGACCGCAAAGTCCGGCTCTGGGAATTGTCCACGGGGCAACTCAAAGCCAGTTTGGAGGCGCATTCGGATGAGGTCCATTCCGTGGCCTTTTCGCCGGACGGAAAACGGCTGGCGACCGGCAGCCGCGATAAGACCGCTCGCATCTGGGAGGTAGCCCTGACCAAGCCGTTGATCGGCATGAATCGCGGAGACCTCTTCCAAATCGAGCAATGGGCTGCCGGCACGACGCAATCGGAAGAAGCCCGGCCCTGGCATTTTCTGGCGGCATTGCTGCGCCATCGATTTCGGTTTGATATTGAACTTGGGGAAGCTGCGGAAAAAGTCTTCGACGAATTCGACATTGAGATAGAAGGGTAGGGCAGGGGCAGGCATCCGGCCATCCGGCCTGCCTTATGGAAAGCGTCCGTGTTCCGATCGGATCTGCACACGGCCCTTGAAGTGGTCATGGTAGGGCGGTGCTGCTCCGCCGCATCGACGGAAGACCGGCTGTGCGGCAACGCAGCCCTACCGCCGGGTTCCTGGAGAGAGGGTTCCCTTTTCCGAAAGGCGTGCTTTCAGCGCCTGTAACCACTTGCCCGGAGGAATAGTCTCATGTTCCGACAGCAGACTCAGACAGCAAACCACCACCATGAACTCACTCTTTGCAAAAACGTCCTGTTTCGGTGCCACGATGCTTGCCGCGTTGATCTCAATCCCTTCAACCCAAGCGCAGCGCAGCCGCGGCGCGCAAGGCCCGCAAGTCCTTTCCCCTGAAGTTTCCGCCGACCGCAAAATCACTTTCCGTATCCTCGCGCCCAAAGCCGAGGCGGTGCGGCTGAGCGGCAGCGATATTCCGGGCAACGGGCAGGGCGCAGCGATGGCGAAAAGCACCAACGGCATTTGGGAGGCGACGCTTGGCCCCATCGAGCCCGGGGCTTATCGCTATAATTTCAACGTGGACGGCGTGTCCGTGATTGATCCGCGCAGTCCGGCCATCAGCGAATCCAACAACAACGTCTGGAGCCTGGTGCATGTTCCCGGCCAGGAATTCATGGACACAAAAGACGTTCCGCGCGGCGCGGTTTCGGCTGTGACTTATTACTCCAAGTCGCTGGGCAAATTCCGCCGCATGCAAATCTATACGCCGCCCGGTTACGAATCTGGCAAAGGCAAATATCCGGTCTTCTATTTGTTGCACGGCGCCGGCGATAGCGACAGCTCGTGGTCCTCCGTAGGCCGCGCGGGTTTCATCCTCGACAATCTCATCGCCGCCGGGAAAGCGAAGCCGATGCTGGTGGTGATGCCCGCCGGGCACACACGCGCGACCGGCTTCAGTCCGCGCGCAGCTGTTTCCACCAACGCTCCCCCAGCCCGGCCATCGGCGGACGAATTCACTCAGGATTTTGAGAACGACCTCCTGCCATTCGTGGAAGAGCATTACCGCGTTCGCACCGATCAGAAGAGCCGGGCACTCGCTGGCTTGTCCATGGGCGGCGCGCAGACTCTGAACATCGCCATCCGCAATCTGGACAAGTTTGGATATGTCGGCGTCTATAGCTCCGGAGTGTTCGGGATTACCGGCGGAGGGCGAGGCGGCGCTTCGACGGCGCCGGCCGGGCCGAGCTGGGAAGAACAGCACAAGGAAGCCTTGGACAATCCCAAGCTCAAGAAAGGTATCAAGTTGCTCTGGCTGGCCACGGGCAAAGACGATTTCCTCATCGAAACGTCCCGCGCCACCGTCGCGATGCTCAAGAAGCACGGATTCAATCCGGTGTTCAACGAGACTGCGGGCGGGCACACCTGGATCAACTGGCGAAATTACCTCCACGAGTTCGCGCCGCAGTTGTTTTGAGTCACCACCTGCGCGGCGCTTTTTCATTCACGGCAAGTCGCGATCGTTCTCATCCTCACCCAGCGGGAGAGGCCGGGTGAGGAGAGCGGCCCCCAAATCTTCAGGTTCCCGATTTGTCGCTGGTTTCACCCTCACCCTGACCCTCTCCCTCAAGGGAAAGGGCAATCCTCGCGCAACTGACCAGTCTTAGCGATGAGCGACGCGTTCGGCGTTCTGCCGGCGCAGAGTCAGCGGGCCGACCCAGCGGGTGTTGTACTTCTTCGTCCACCACTCGCTTCCGGGCTTCGCGTCCGGGAGTTCCGCGTAACGTTGATCGTCCATACCGTTGAAGGGCAGGGGTTCCACGGTTGTGCCGCGCGCGACGTGGAAATCCGCGTCCTTGTCCCATCCGACGGTGAAGAGGAAGAAATCGCGCACATGGCCGGGCCGCTTTTCCGGCAACCGCTTCGCCGAAAACGTCAGCGTGAGTTCGTCGCCGCCGTTCAGGATGGCCAGCGCGTCGTCGCGTTTGACAATCAATTCGCTCACGTCACCGTAACGCGTGCACCAGCCCGACGGCGTGATCCGCCAATTCGCGCGCGCGTTGGCCCGGTCATAATTCGGCGTTAGCGGCAGAGTCCAGGGCGTGTCATCGAACTCGCTGAAGCCTCGCCAGTGCAAGTCGGTCCCATCCGGCAAGAGCGAAACCACGTGGGCGGCGCTCGAATCCGCGCGTTCGAAGAGCGCCGCTTCATCCCAATGAATCTCAAATGCCGCGCTCAACCGCAGCTTGTGGCTATGGGGAGGAAGCTTTCCGGTGAGATCGACCATCATGCGTTTGGTTTTCCCGGCCGGCGCGCCGACCGCGACGTCCACAGTCTTCCATTCCGCGCCGCCAGTTTGCACCTCCAGCTTCGGGAATGGGAACGGCAAGCCCGGTTCCAAGGATGCCGCGATGTTCGCCATGCCGCCGCCAAACCGCAGCCAGCCCGTGAGCGCGAGCACGAGCGGACGGTCCGCAGGCAAGGGGCCAAAATCCAACGTCACGCTGTAAGGTTCGGCCAGCCCGCGGAGTTGCGGCGCCCGCAACTGAACCGGCGACGCCATCTCGCCGTCCGCGCGAAGCAGCGCGCGCGTCACGTCCTGGCCATCGTGGCGGACGGCGCCCCGGAGCGGTTTGCGATTCTCGAGAAGAACCAGTTCGCTCGGAGGATACGGCTTGCCAGGAAGCAGCTTGTCGGTTGGATACACCGCCGTGCCTTCAGGATGATCCACCACGACCAGCTTGGCCTCATCCAGATAAAGAACTTCGCGTAGTTCCTCCGTGATTTGAACGACATAGTTCATTCCGCGCGGTTGAACCGACTTCTCGTCACCGAGCCAGACATATTCATCCAGGTCGGCCTCGATGTAGCGTCCTTCCGCGATCGGCAAACCCACGGGCGAAGCGCCCAGGATGTCCGTGATGAATCGGAACCGGCTGCCGTCCCACGTGTAGAGGTACGGGCACGAGCCCGTCGGCAACATGATTTCCAAAACAGGCAAAACCGTTTGGCAATCTACTTTCACATCGACCACATTCCAGGCTAGGTCGAACCAGTGGACGGTCATGGAATTCAATTGCTCGTGCCGGCCCACCCCAATCTCGATGGGAAGCTGGCGAACAGTCCGGATCGCGCGCAAGCCGCCGACCGTGACTTCGATCCGCGTGCCCAGCCCGCTGGGATTGGAACGGTTGCCCAAGAGCCGGAGCTTGAGTTGGCGATTCTTGTTCCCGCCGTCGTTGCGGAACAGTTGCAGGCCCGATCCCTCCACGTCCAAAAGCAGGTCTGGGTCGCAATCGTGGTCGAAGTCCGCAATAGCAATTGATTTGATCTTACCTTTGAAGTTAGCCAGGCCAAGTTCCTGGGACGTCTCCTTGAATCCGGCGCGGCCTTGATTACGCCAGACGCGCAAGCCCTCGCCCGCCGCACAAATGTCCAGCCAGCCGTCGTTGTCGTAGTCCACCAGCGTCAAGCTGGTGATGGCGGCGTTGCCGGTCGGGATGATCGTCCGATTCGTCAGGCCGTTGAAAAAGCATTCAATCTTGTCCGACGTGGCCGTCACCAAGTCCGTGCGCAAATCGTTGTTCAAATCGCCGAGCGCCACGACTGCCGCGTTGGAGACATCCGGAGGGAGGTTCGTGGAAACGAATGGTCCGCCGCGCTGCTTGGCCAGCAACAGGGGCGGCTGTCCGGCCTGTGTGATGAACAAATCCATCAGATCGTCCTGGTTCCAATCGTCCAGGACCAACGCGCGCGCGAGGGAAAGCGTCGCGGGCACGCCCGACGTCGCGGTGATGTCCTTGAAATACATTTGGCCGAGGTTGCGGAAAACCTGCACGGTGTTCGTACGGGTCACCGCCACCAAATCCAGGCTCCCCGTGAAATCGAGATCCGCCAGGGCGCCGTCGATGGCGGAAAGCGTGTTCAGCCGTGAGAACGCGGACATGTCCGTCACCGTCCCGTTCGTCGCGAGTTTGAAGACGTGCGTGCCTTGCGGGCCCAGGACGATGACATCTTCGACCCGGTCGCTTTGTAGTTGCGTGTTGTTCAGGTCGCCGACCAAACATTTTGTGAACGTCGCGCCTGGAGTGGCTGGAATGACTTCGCCCAGCGCCGTGAACGAGCCGTTCGTATTCGTCAACAAGCGGAATCCATTCGTGCCTTCCATGACAAACAAATCGAGGTGCCCGTCGTGGGTGAGATCGACGATGCCCACGGGTCCGCGAAACTTTTCTACGCCCCCGGCGCCCGCGAAGGATTTTTTGGTTGCGTCCGAAAACTTGACCCGAATGCCGGCCAGATCCGGTTGCTCCAGCTTGAAGGGCAAACGCGCCTGCGTGTGAACGCAGCGTTCGTAAGTCGCGGAAGTCGGACTCGGCCCTTGCGCTTTGGCCGCGATTTGACGGTGCAACTCCAGATGTTGGTTCGCCTCCTCCTGCCGGCTGGCGCGAATCAAGGCCTGGCTGAGACTGTAGTGCGCGGCCGGATGATTGGTCTGGGAGTCGCACGTGAGTTGAAAACAGGCGATCGCGTCATTCCAGTTCTTCAAGTTCTGGTGGGCCAGCCCAAGCTGAAAATGCGCCGCCGCCACCGTTTGATCGATCTGCACCGATTGCTGGAGGGCCTTGGCCGCTTCTTCAAATTGATTGAGCCGGAGGTGCGCGCAACCCTTGACGTAGTGCGCCGCCGCCGAGTTGGGATCCAGTTTCAACACTTCTTCCGCGTGTCTGACCGCGTTCGATCCCTGGCCGGCCAGAAGATAAGCGTTAGCCAGATTCAAATGCGCATCCGGATGCGTGGGATTCGATGCAACCGCTTTGGCAAAGACGTCGATGGCTTTGTTGGCGTCGTCCTTGTCGTAATAATTCTTCCCGACGTTCATGAAATTCGCGAACTCGTCTTCCGCTGATTCCTTCATTCGGCAAGAAGCGAGTCCAGCGATCAAGATTGCGAAGCCCAGGAATTCGAGCCAACGCGGGCCGAATCGAGGCTCGAGGCGAGGCTGTTCATGGATGTGCATGCGGCGAAGGATAAGTTCAAAGTTCAAAGTTCAAAGTTCAAAGTTCGCTGCACCAGTGCATCCAGGAGTTGCGGTGAACCGGGTAGCGCAGAGTTGCACTCGAGTTGCATTCTATCAGTATCCTTTGGTTGCGGCTTTGCCGCGTTGCTCTGTATCGCCGGTTTGCAATCTGCATAACTAACATTGTGCGAATGAAATGAGTTGTTTGCGGACCCGCAAATCGAGACTCCTGTCACTTTCAAAACCTCAAAAACGCATTACCTTGGTTCGAGTTTGAGGTCCAGTTCTCCGGCCTTTTCGAGGCGGATGATCTCAGCCGTGTAACCTTGCCGAAAGGTCGGGTACTTGAACCGATAACTCAGTTCCATTCTGAGCTTTCGATTAGAGACTTTCTTGTGGGTCAGACTTCGCTTGCGTGCGGTGTCTTCTTCTCCGGACGCAAATGGCGGCATCCATTTGCCGAGTGTTTCGGAAAGCCAGCGGAAAAAGTGGATTTGCGGCACGGGTTCGTCGTCCACGGCATTATAGATCTCGCCGGGCCGTCCATCTTTCAAAGCGGCGAGTATGATTCCGATCAGATCGTCGCGGTGGATCATGTTGATGAGACGCTCGCCTTTGCCGGAAATGCGGGCTTCATCCTTCAGGTATTGCTGGAACAAATGTCCGCGACCCGGACCGTAAATTCCTGCGACTCGCAAGATGACGGCCGGGAAGTTACCGGTCTTATTCGCGGCGAGAAGCAATTGCTCGGTTTCGACCAATAGGTTCCCGATTTCCGTTTGAGGCTCAACGGGGGAAGTTTCTTTGACCAACGAACCGTCAGTCTGTCCATAGACACTGGTGCTGCTGGTATAAACAAATCTCCTGGGCGGCGCCTCGGACAGCCACTCGATCAAGTTGCGCGTCCCGTTAAGGAAAATGTCGCGATACTCCTTTGCGCCGCCCTTGCCGGAGGACACCAAATTGACGATCCAATCGAATGGTTTCGACAGGTGTTCCATCTCGGATCGCTTGGTGATATCGGTGATAAGCGGCAGAATTCCAGCCGCCTTCATTTCATCTGCACCGACAACCGAACGTCGAACGCCAAAGACCTCATGCCCAAGTCGAACCAGCTCAACGCCGAGCGGCATTCCGACGTAACCGCAGCCGATGATCAGGACTCGCATGAAGCAATCCTAACGGCGCGATTGCACGCGAGCGATAGAAAAGACTTAAGATTGCAGTTGGCCTGACTGCGGGTAGCTTTGCTCCAACGAAAATGTCCGCATGACGGCCGTTGCAAGTGAATCGATGAATCCGCAGGCAGGAGCAGGCGCGCAACACCTGGCGCCCTCCCCTGCCCTGCTCCGCCCAGAGCTTCTGGCGCCAGCCGGCGACTGGGAATGCGCCCGGGCGGCCGTCGAGAACGGCGCCGACGCGATCTACTTCGGGCTGACGCGATTCAACGCCCGGATGCGGGCTCAAAACTTCACGGAGGCCGACCTGGCGGAACTCATGAAGTACCTCCATTCGCGCGGCGTGAAGGGCTACGTCACGTTCAATACCCTGGTGTTTGCGGACGAGTTGACCGAAGCCGAGCAATACTTGCGCTCGATTATTTCCGCCGGAGTCGATGCGGCCATCGTGCAAGACGTGGGCATTTGCCGATTGATCCGCCGGCTTTCACCAGACTTCCCGATTCACGCTTCGACACAGATGACGATCACGAGCGCCGCTGGCTTTGCGTTTGCCATGGAACTCGGCTGTAACCTGGTCGTTCTCGCACGCGAATGCTCGATCAGCGAGATCGAAAGGATCGTCCTCGCATCTGAACCTCCAGATCTGCAAACCGACCACGGCGCGGTCGCGCTGCAGCCTCCACGCTCCACGCTCCCGATCGAGGTCTTCGTCCACGGCGCACTTTGCGTGGCCTACTCCGGACAATGCCTGACCAGCGAAGCGCTCGGCGGCCGGTCAGCCAATCGCGGCGAATGCGCGCAGGCGTGTCGGATGCCGTACGAACTGATTAGCGACGGCGTGCGTGTTCCGCTTGGGGACCGGCGTTATCTGCTCAGCCCTCAGGATTTGGCCGGCCTGGAAGTGTTGCCGGATTTGATTCGCGCTGGAGTGGCCTCGTTGAAAATCGAAGGGCGGCTGAAGAGTCCGGAGTATGTGGCGAATATCACGCGAGTTTACCGGAACGCGCTGGATCGCCTTTTCTCCATTCCGGCAGAGTCTGCCCAAATTGCTCCGCTGGTCCGCGAATCTCGCTATGGCATGGAGATGGCGTTTTCGCGAGGGTTGGCCACGGGGTGGCTTCGGGGCATCAACAACCAGGAGTTGGTCCACGCGAGGTTCGGTAAGAAGCGCGGGGTGTATTTAGGCGCCGTCACTCGTGTGGACTGCGATGAAGTCAGGCTGAAATTGGAAGCGCCTCTGAAACCGGGCGACGGGATTGTCTTTGACGCCGGAAAGCCCGACGCCAAGGAAGAAGGCGGTCGGGTCTATCGGGTGCGACCAGAAAAGCAGGAGTGCGTGATTTCGTTCGGTCACTCCCAGATTGATTTTCGCCGCGTCCATGTCGGCAACAAAGTCTGGAAGACGAGTGATCCGGAGCTGGATCATCGACTCCGCCAAACATTCTCCGGCAGCCAGATCAGGTTTCAGCGGCCACTCGACGTTGAGATTCACGGATGCGCCGGGGTGCCGATGATAATCCTCTGTCGCGACGATCTGGGGCACGCAGTCGAGATTTCATCGGAGACCTCATTGTCCCTGGCGGAAAAGCAGCCGCTCACCACGAAACTGTTGCGCGAGCATCTGGGCCGTCTTGGAGGCACTCCGTTCAAGCTCCGCAAGCTGGAGAATCACCTCAGCGGGCCTCTGATCCTCCCACTGAGCGAGATCAATCGAGCTCGCCGGGACGCCGTCAGGGCGTTGAAAATTCTCCGGACCCGTCCGAAGCGTTGGACGCTGACCGCTGAGAACCATGACTCCCCTGCCCTCGCCCGCACGGCGGCGGGAGTTGACGTCGCGCCTCCCGACAACTCAGCCGTGGAACTCGTCGTCCTGGTCCGCAGCCTGACGCAACTTGAGGCCGCGATGCGGTGCGGCGTTGGAACGATTTACTGCGAATTCGAGGACCCCAAGAAGTATCGCGAGGCGGTGCAACGATTTCGGGCCCAACAGGCGGCGGCCATCGATCTGCCTTCAAGAGATCTGATCGCCACTGGGCTAGCGCCGATAGCCCATCGCCCGTCGTCCAGCCGCGATTCTGCCCCCGCTATCTTCGTGGCCCCTCCGCGAATCTTCAAAACGGGCGAAGAATGGATTCTGAGCCAGGTGCAGTCCTGCGAGGCGGACGGCTATCTTGTGCGCAACTACGATCACCTCACGTACTTCAAGGGCCGCCGCCTGATCGGCGATTTCTCGCTGAACGTTGCGAATCGGCTGAGCGCGGAGTATTTCCGGGTGCGCTTCGCTCTCGAACGCTTGACCGCCTCCTATGATTTGAATTTTCAGCAACTGGAAGCGCTGCTCCGATCGGCTCCGCCGGAGTGGTTCGAGGTGACCATTCACCAGCACATGCCGATGTTTCACATGGAGCACTGCGTTTTCTGCGCGTTTCTCTCCCACGGAACCGACTACCGGAATTGCGGCCGCCCCTGCGACAAGCACGAGGTAAAGCTGCGCGACCGCGTGGGCGCGGAGCACCCCCTGAAGGCGGATGCCGGCTGTCGAAACACCGTATTCAACGCTCTGGCGCAAACGGGCGCCGAGCACATGAAACGCCTGATCAACCTCGGTGTGCGGCGCTTCCGCTTGGAGTTTTTGAATGAATCTGAAGAGCACGTGGCGACCACGATTGAGAAGTATCGTCAACTGCTCCGCGGGGAGATTGCGGGCGCGGAGCTGTGGCGCGAACTGAAGTTGCTGAATCAACTGGGCGTGACCCGCGGTCGGATGTGAACGGCGGCGCTACAACAAGCCGCGTTCTTCCAGATCGATTTCTTCCAGGCCGAGGTAGTGGCCAAGTTCGTGGAGGTAAGTGGTTCGAATCTCCTCGCGGTAAGCCGCCTCGTCTTCCTCAGCGAAAAGCCAGATATTCACGAGGAAGAGAATGATCTGGGGGGGCAGGTTGTCTCCTTCTCCCAAGCCATCCAAATGCGAAGCGCCAACGAAGAGACCGAGCGTTTCATCGAGATCGTCCTTTCTCAGTTCTTCCTCGTTACGTGAGTCGTAACTGATCGGTAATCGTTCGGCTTCGCGCTGGAGGTCTTCTGGCAGCGAAGCGATTACGCTTTTGACCTCGGCCTCGGCGAGAGGCAGAAGCGATTTCAAGTCAAGCGAGGCCATGGGCGAATTTCGGCGTCATGAGGATGGATTTCGAATCGCAAACTCGACGAAATTCGTGCCGCGGGCGGACGGATAGAATCGCACTCGAACGATCCATCAGGCAATTCACGAATCGAAGAATGTCTCTTTTGACCGGTGATTCCGAGCCACGACAAGAAAGCCAGAGTTCCAAGAGCTGGGATCCAAATCCACCTGCGTCGCTTCATCCGGACGAAGCATGTTTCGCGGATGCCGTCAGTCAAACGCGATGATGTTTTTGATGCCGGTGCGGTCGCTGAGAAGCAGTTCCTGGTAAGAATCGATGCGGTTGCGGCTCGTGATCAACGCGCGCAGAGCATCCGGCCAGCGGTAGAGAAACGTGCCGAGATCGCGGATGGCCGCCTGAAACGCCGGGCGGTCCGCATTCACGGTTCCAACCAACACCTGATTCTTCAGCACGACGTTGCGCATGATGAGGTCGGCATCCACGTCGATGGCCGGGTGCGGCGCGGGAATTCCTGTGAAGATGAACACCCCGTTGGTGCCGAGAATTGTGAGCACCTCGAACGCGATTTTGGAAACACCGACTGCTTCATAGACCAGATCGATCGTCCCCACACGCTGGGCAAACTCCTCCAGCGGGGTCGTCACCGAGGAAATATATTTCGCGCCGATGCTCTCCAGTAATTCAGATTTCGGATTCGGCGCCGGCGAGCGCGAATAGACATAAGTTTCAAACCCATTCACCAGCAGCGCCATGGCGCCGAGGATTCCCACGGGGCCGGCACCCAGCACGACCGCGCGTCTTCCTAGGCCGCGGCCGCCTTCCGCCCCTTCCGGAGCGGCCCAGGGCAAGCGCTGTTGGATTTGCCAGACTTGAGCCAGGCCTTTTTCCGCCACGGTGAGCGGCTCGACCAGCACGGCTACGTTGCGCAACTCCGGCGGCACAAAGGTCAGGAATTCCTCTTCCTCGACATAATAGTCGGTCATGAAGCCGTGGGTCATCTTGATGCCGCGCTCGGTGAAGTCGCCGGTGAAACAAAAATCCTGAAGGCCGTGTTTGCAGGGCACACAATGGTTGTGGGGACAAGGCCGCCGGACGGATGGCACCACGAGGTCTCCCGGCTGAAAGACCGAGACACCGCCACCTACCTCCACAACCTGCCCGATCGATTCATGCCCTAGCACCAGGTAGTCCGATCCGCTCGGCGGCGAGCCATACACGAACGTGCAAATCTCTTTGTCGGTCCCGCAGATCCCAACTTCCAGCGACCGGACCTTCACGTCGTACGCGCCGGTGATCGCAGGCGCCGGATGTTCAACGAGACGGACTTCGCGTTTGGACGGGATCACTCCGACAGCGCGCATCGTTGTTTTGCTCATGGGATTGCTTGATTGCGTTTGCTTCGGGACCACAAGTAACTGCCCCCCGGAGCGAAGTCGAGCCAAATGCGCCAATCCTCCCTATCGCTCCTATCGTTTTGCGCGAACGACCAAACGCAGCCGCAGCGCGTTGCCGATCACCATGAGATCAGACAAACCCATCGCCAACGCGGAGATAACGGGACTCACAAACCCGAAGACCGCGAGCGGAACGGCCGCGGCGTTGTAGAAGAACGCCCAAAACAGGTTTTGCTTGATCGTGCGCAACGTGGCTCGAGCCACGTGCAGCGCTTCTGGAATCGCGCGCAGGTCGGACCTCAACAAAATGAGGTCGGCCACCTCCTTCGCGACATCGCTCGCGCGGCTCACGGCGATGCCCAGGTCTGACTGCTCCAACGCGGGCGCATCGTTGATTCCGTCGCCGACGAAAGCGATGCGCTGGCCGCGTTCCTGAGAGGCTCGCACGATGGAGGCTTTCTCCTCCGGCCGAATTTCCGCGAACACATTCTCCGGTTCGATTCCCACGGATTTCGCAATTGCCGCGGCGGTGAGTTTGTTATCGCCGGTAACCAGGCTCGCAGTCATACCTTGCCTTGTCAGTTCTGCGATGACCTCTTCGGCGTCGGGTTTGATCTCGTCCACCAGAGCGAATGCCGCGGCCAAACGATTGTTGCGGGCCAGGCCGAGAATGGTGGCGCCTTGAGCAGACCAGGCTCTCGCGAATTCCGTCGCCGGGAGAATCTCGACGCCCACATCTTCCAGCCAACGCAACGACCCGAGACGCCAGGTCGCTTCTGCGACGTCAGGCTCAGGGGCTTTCAACGTGCCTTCGACACCGGCGCCGCGGCGCTCCTGCCAGACGTCCACAGGAAGCGGACTTTCTGAGAGCTTCCCAACCGCAACGCTGAGCGGATGCTGAGAAGGCCGGGCCAACGATGCCGCGATTTGCTTCGCGCCGCAAACGCCACGAGATTCCGATGTAAACTCCTGCACTGCGCTCACGGTCACTTTGCCTTGTGTCAGGGTGCCCGTTTTGTCGAAGAGGATTGCGTCAAGATGCCCGGTTTTCTCCAGGGCAAGTCCATCGCGGATGAGGATGCCGCGCTCCGACGCCGCGTTCGTGCCGGCCATGATCGCGACGGGTGTCGCCAATCCCATCGCGCACGGGCACGCGATGATCAGCACGGCCGCGGCGTGATAGATCGCGGAGGCAAGCGGACTTTCTGGGTGGTGGCCAGCCCAAAGGAATTGGCCAAGCCATTGGCTCGCGGCCAACGCGGATTCCGGCGCAAGCCCCCACCAATGTCCGGTGCCCAGCGCAATCAGAATCACAACGGGAACGAAAATGCTGCTCACGCGATCGCCCAGTTTCTGAATGTTCGCCCGGCTGCTCTGGGCGCGCCGCACAACCTCGATGATGTGCGCGAGGGCGGTCGTCTCCCCGGTTTCGGTGACGCGCGCCTGCAACAGGCCGCTCGCGTTGAGGGTGCCGGCATAGACCCTCCCTCCCCTGCCCTTCTCCACCGGCAACGATTCGCCCGTCAACATGGATTCGTCCACCGAGGAAGCGCCATCCAGGACTTCGCCGTCGATTGGAATCCGGTCTCCCGGTTTGATCAGCAAGGTGTCGCCGATTTGAAGTTGCGCGACTGGGATTTCCTTTTCTTCTCCGGTCCCGGAGAGCAGCCGTGCGGTTTGCGGCGCGAGGTTGAGCAATGCCTTCAAGGAACTCTCAGCTCTTGCGCTGACCCGTGTTTCGATCCAATGGCCCGCGCTGATCAGCGTGATAATCGAAGCGGACTCCATGAAGAACAAATGCCCGTGCACGCCGGCCAACAGGCCCCACGCGCTGTAGGCGAAGGCCGTGGTGGAGCCAAGCGCCACGAGCGTGTCCATGTTAGAACTGCCCGCTTTGAGTTGATTCCAGGCGCCGCGGTAGAATCTCGCGCCGCAGACAAACTGGATGGGCGTCACGAGCGCAAACGCCGCCCATTGATAGGCTCGTTCCGTGCCCCACCCAAAAATCCACTCCGCAATCAACAGCGGCGCGGTCGCGATCGTTCCCGCGATCACGTTCAATCGCCAACCGCTGAAGGGCGACCAGGGGTTGCGAACCTCTGCGCGTTCGGAAGGAGCCGGCAAGGCGGCGCCGTAACCCGCACGTTTGACCGCTTCGATCAACTTCCCCGCGTCGTGAGATTGAGCATCGGCCCACGTCACGCGAGCGAGGCCCGCGCTCAAGTTCACGTCTGCGGTTCGAACTCCCGAAACGCTTTCCAGGGCTGCACTCACGGCGCGCGCGCAGGCGCTGCACGTCATCCCTTGAACCTGGATCTCAGTTGCAGGCGGGCGGACTTTCGTTGAAGCCGCCGATTGGTCTGCCGCGCTTTGGATCATGCACGTGACTCCGCTTTAACGTGCGAAGAAACGCGCGCGAAGTCAAATTCGCGTTGACCCTCGCTTCCTGGTTTTGTACGTTTAGCTGGTTCAGTTCCGAATAACAAGAAACTACCTATGAATACAATTGTCCCTCTCATCAGCTCTGGCGTTGCCGGCCCCCTGGGTGTTTTGCATCTGCCGCGTCTTTGGCTCAAACTGCTTCTGGAGTCCACCGGCAAACTCGCTCCCGGCTATCCTGGCGCCGGCAAAGGTTACGATCAAATGGTCATCGACGGGATCGGGCTGAACCGCGATGCAGTCATCAACCACATCAAAACCAGCAAACCCACCTATCCGCAGTTCGAAGCGTGGATCAAGAATCAAGCCGGAGTCAAACTGGACAAAGGGTCGATCGAGCAACTGAACGCGGCGATCCGCGGCTACAATCACGACGACGCCACGCGCAAAGGCATCCTGTCCGCCAACGGATTGCCCGACGACGCCCGCGCCTTCAAGGACGCCATCAATCTGAACAACCTGGATGATTGGAAGGAGTTCCACGACGCAGTTTCGAAGTGACGCCGCACTGCGCCAATACAGAATTCACCTTCACAACGCCACAGGTTCACCCAATGCCTGTGGCGTTTTTGTTTCCAACGTTTCCAGCCTGTCCGTGGGAAAAACCCCAATCGGAGTAATGCTTCAGTCAAACACGGGTAGGGATGAGCCGCCGGCTCGTCCGCGCCGCGTTCAGCGGCGCTTGACCGGCTGTGCAATACGGCCAACGGTTCCGGCGCTGGACGCGCCGGCGACGCGCGGGGCCGCGCGTCCCTACCTTAGCTGAGGGGTTACCCAATCGGATCGTGCCTGCCTTGTCCATCGTCATTCCCACATGGCGCGAAGCCGGCGAACTGCCGGGGACCTTGCAGCACGCCCGTGCGGTTCGTGAAGTCTCCGAAATCATCGTGGTGGACGCAGGCAGCACCGACGGGACTGCAGCACTGGCGAAACAGCTGGGCTGCCAGGTTTTGACGGCCGCACGAAGTCGCGGAGGCCAGATGCGACTGGGCGCGGCGCAAGCGACGGGCGAAGTGGTCATGCTGTTGCATGCGGACACCTGGCTGCCCGAAGAGGCAGGGCGCGCCATTCATGATTGCCTCCTGGACCCTGAAGTTGTCGGCGGCGGATTTCGGAAGACATTTCGCGAACGGCACTTCTTGCGGATCGGCGCGAAAGGGCGAAGCGCCCTGCTCTTTCGGCTCGGCGGGCCCATTCTCGGCGATCAGGCAATGTGGGTTCGCCGCGAAGTGTTGGAACGGATTGGCGGAGTGCCGAACATGCCGTTGATGGAGGAATTCGTCCTGTGCCAGAAATTGCGCGCAGTCGGCCGCTTGACACTCGCGCGCGCGACCGTCACGACGTCGATGAGACGCTTCCAGAAACGCGGCATCGCGCGAACGTACCTACGAATGTGGCGCGTGATGTTCCGGTACTGGCTTGGCACAAGCACCGACGACCTGGCCAAGCTTTACGAGGCGAAGTAAGAATCTGCCGGCGCTCCATGCTTCAGGTGTGGCGCTTCGATCAAATCAAAGCGTGACAACGGATGGCGGACCAGGAAACTTCCGCCGCGATGGTTCCCGCATTTCTGTCCACGATTCTCTTTTCGCTGTCCGCCGTTTCGGCCAATCGTCTGGCTAAAATGCTCGGCGGTTTGGAGGCGAACTTTCTGCGAATCACTCTGGCGGCCCTGTTCCTGGCCGCCTGGGCGCACAGTTTCGGCCAGGGGGTGTCGGGCGAAGCGCTGCCGATGTTTCTCTTGAGCGGGTGCGTGGGTTTCGGGTTGGGCGACACAGCGCTCTACCAGGCATTGCCTCGGCTGGGCTCGAGACTTTCGGTGTTGCTGGTGCACTGCTTTGCGGCTCCGTTTGCCGCGCTCACCGAGTGGCTGTGGCTGGGAACCACTCTCACGCCCGGGCAAATCTGCTGGAGCCTCGTGATCCTGGGCGGGGTCTCGATGGCGCTGGTGCCGGGCACGCACTTGAACGCCACGCGGCGCTCGCTGTTCCTCGGGATTCTCTACGGCCTTCTCGCCGCCTTTGGCCAGGGATTCGGTGCCGTGCTCAGCCGCAAGGCTTACTTGATCGCGAAAATGGCCGGCGATCCCATCGACGGCCTGACCGCGGCCTATCAGAGGATTCTCGCTGGCTGGCTGCTTGCGGCGGTTTTCCTGTTTGCTGTGAGACATGCCGCCAAGCTCAAGACCGCGAGCGATCTGCCTAGCGCCGCGGGTGGCGCGCTGCGGATTTGGAAACAATGGCGCGGTGCGGGCCCCTGGATTCTCGTCAATGCGCTGAGCGGTCCTACCCTCGGCGTGGGCTGTTACCAATGGGCCTTGTTGACGACGCCGACGGGCATTGTGCTGCCGATCGTCGCGATCGCGCCGTTGGTTGTGATCCCGTTCGCCCGGTTTATGGAAGGCGAGCAGCCAAGCCTCCGATCGCTCTTGGGAGGCGGCATTGCCGTGGCCGCGGCAGTGGGTCTTGCTCTGGCAAGATAACTCAGCCTGGCGACAGGATCCTTTTTTGAGCAGACCCTCATTCCACACTGTATGGGGAGCACACGCGCCCCCGCGTGTCCCCGTCGGCGCCTCGCCGACGGGTCCGGCGTCGGCAAACACCTCAAAGGTTTCAAATTGCTTCAAATCCCAGGTGCCAGATTGCGGCGAGGCGCCGCAATCTGCACGCGAGGCGCGTGCGCTCCCCGTGAGGGAGTGTGAAATATCCGGGTTAGGCTGAGCGAACCGCCGCTACTTCTGCGGATTTGCACTTCCGATCTGCAGCGCGAGAGGTTGCTCGACTTTCAAATCCTGGTTATTGAGCTTGAGTGAAGCTTGCAGGGTGCAGCGGTGTTGGCCTGGCTTTACATCGCCTGCGGCTTCCAACACCAGGTTTGCTTCGGTCTTCTCCTTCTCGATGGTTGCGGCAGCGGCCTTCAAGCCGCCCAATTCTTTAGGCAGGATCAAACTCAAATTCACCGGATCGCTGAAGCCGTAAAGCCGGGTGATCTTGACCGGGATCTCTGCCTTCGCTCCCGGAGTCAAACTCGCAGACTCTGTTGCCAGCGAAAAAGTGATGGGCGCAGGTGTGACCTTGACCTGGATGGGGACAGAGAGAGCGGTGAGGCTGATATCGTTGGGTTTGGCTTTGTCCATGACCTGCTTGGCCTCTTTCGCGCGCCTCCCGGCCAAATCCTTCTTCGCTTCGGCTTCTGTGGCTTTTGCGGAAGCTCCCTGGAACGCCTTTTCCGCGACGAGTCTTGCCTCGGTTAGACTTTTGGCGCGTGCGGTTGCCTCCGAGGCTTCCTTCTCGGCTGCAGATCTTGCAGAAGCCAAGTCCTCATTCGAGGAGGTCTTTTCTGTGGCAGTTTTCGCCGAAGCCAGCTTTTCGCTCGCGGCTTTGGCTTGAGCCTCAGCTTCCTCGATAGCCTGCTTCGCGGCGGCCAGCGCTTCGCCGGCTTTCTTGGCGGAAGCGGCGAGCTCAGATGCTTCCTTGTCCGTTTGCTTCACCGCGTCCTCAGCAGCCTTCAATGCGGCTTCGGCAGCCTTGGCTTCATCGGAGGTCAATTTCCGATATTTTCCTTTGGTCTGCGCCTGCAAGTGAATCGTGTGCGTGCCGACGGGAATCTTCACTTGCGTCAGATCGAGCGTCAGCACGGTCTCGTTGGTCTTGTTGGTGACGTCGATTTCTTTCATGGGATCGACTTGAGGAATCCCCGCGGGTTTCAGTTTGACGGCGTCGTTAAAATCCCCCCGCCGAAGCACCTTGACTGGAATCTGCAGTTTGCCCGCCAGGCATGTTTCCCAAATCTTATCTTCCACGCTCACGGAGATGGGGGCAGTTTCCTTGTCGCTCACGGCGAGCATGAGGCCGCCTTCGATTCGCGCTTGCACCGGCTCGTTATTGTAGTCCGGGATCGTCCAGACAATGGATCCTTCACGGGCCTGGCGGACGATTTCGTCCGATCCGATTCGGGCCTTGCCCAGCACTTTGATCGCGCCAACCCAACTGGCGGCTTTCTCCGCCGCCGTGACCAGAATCATGGCCGAGCTTTTGCCCGCGTCGATCTTGGTCTCGCTGAAATGAACGCCGGGCGGAAGCCCTTCGAGAGCGAGCTGGATGTCGCCGTTGAAGTTGTGCCGGCGGTACGCGAGAACCTTGATCGCGATGGTCTCGCCTTTCCTCAAGAAAGGCGTCCAGGGCAGCGCCTCCTTTTTGTCGCGATTGATCGGAGGCGGTGGCTGCGCGAGAGCGACGAGCTGGAAATCCGGGGCTTCCTTGCGCAGCGCGAGCCGATAGACCATGCGCGGATCATTCTCGGCGGAGTTGAATAGATCGCGAATCTGAAGGCGGTAGGCGCCGTCTTCTTTGATTTCCACGCGCCCTTCAAGATCGCGCGTCGCCGTATTGAATTCCGGCCCGCCGATATTGGCCGTGAGATCCGACAATTCCTGGAGGTCCGACACCTGTTCTTCGCCTTTGTCATTCTTGGTGACGCGCTGGATGACCACAAACGGATCGGTGGCAGAACCGAGCCGGTGCGAGAATACTTCAACCCAATAAACGTCGCCCTTCTTGGCCTCAAAGGTGATCCAATCTCGGTCGTTTCGGGGATAAAACTGTCCAACATACTCGCAAGGAACTGCCACGCTCTGGGCCGTTTCCGGTTTGTCGTTCGGCGCCTGCTCGGCGATGACCGGCGCGGTTGCGTAATTGATCAGCACGGGGTTGGAGAGGCCTTGCGCGGTACGCAGCCGGTACGGGAAAGCTTCCACCGGAGCATCGGACGGTTTGGCCACGAAATCCAAGGAGGAGGTTGCTTCACCGGTTGGATTGGCGGGGAGTTCGATCTCGACGCTCAGTTTGTCCAGAGTTTTTCCATGCACTTTGAACTCCGAGGGAGTTGCGCCGGGAATGTTCCGGCCGTAGAGCGTGAATTGGCTCCTCGTGCCGGGCTGGCCGGAAGGCGGAAAGACGAAATCCAGATACGGACCGGTGCCGACGCTAAGTCTGTAAAAATAGTCTTCGCCGCCGCGAAAGAGGAAATCATGCACCTTCAGAACAAGCTGACCATCCGCGAGTGCCGCGTAGTCAAGGAACCCCCCGCGGCGGTTGCGGTCCAGTTCGCGCCCGGAAGCATCGTGGAGAATCAGGACCGGATCCATTCGCGAATCGATCTCTTTCGCGAGACAGTCCACCACGATCCGCTGTCCCTTCTTCACCGGAAACTTGAAATAATCGAGGGCGTTCGCATTGGCGCGTCCATTGACGACTGTGTCCAGGGCGATTTCGGCAGCACTGGAAAAAGCCTGGTGGTCTGAGGACTCACTGGACTCCGGCCGATCACCGACCACGAACAAACGCGGATTCGATATGCCAAAGCGGCAAACGATCCGGGCTTCATAAATCCCGGGCGGCACGTTGGATGCGATGGTTATCGCGAATTTGTTGGGATCGGGGAGGAGGCCTTCGTGGGACATCTTCGGCTTCGCTTCAATCCCCTTTTGCGAAAAGTGAATCTGGGCCGCGTCATCGAGATCGACTCCCGACACGCTGACTTCGACGCTTGATCCCGCCTTCCCGCCGGGCGGAAAGATGGAGGACAGTCGCGCGACCGGAAGTTGGGCTTGCGCGGCCATGGAACCAGCCAGAATCAAAAAGGCCGCCATCGCGGAAATCCGGCTGCGCGGCAGGGCAGCCCTACCAGGAAGCAATCCACACGTTCGTATGTCAAAAACTCTGTGCATCATGGAACGGAATCAGAACAGTTCTTCGATCGGGTTACCGGACGGCAGGACCGGGTGCGGACGGCCCGAATGATCGGCATATTGCGCGGTCGTGTCGATCCCCAGATGCCGGTAGATCGTCGCGAGCACGTCTTGAGGAGTCTTTGGATTCGAGGCCGGTTCTGCGCCTTTCGCGTCTGAGGATCCGACGACACGGCCGCCTTGAATTCCGCCACCGGCCACGGCCGCGCTGAAAACGTTTGGCCAGTGATCGCGGCCAGCACTGGCATTCACTTTTGGGGTTCGCCCGAATTCACCCCAGGCTACGACCATCGTGGAGTCCAGCAAGCCGCGTTGATCGAGGTCTTGAACGAGCGCGCTGAAAGCGCGGTCCCATCGCGGCAGGAATCCATTCCGCATCGTATCGAAGCCCTGCACGTGGGTGTCCCACCAGCGAACATCCACCGTCACCAACCGCACGCCGGCTTCGACCAAACGGCGCGCCAGCAAGAACCGCTGGCTCCAGGCCGGCACGCCGCAACGATCGGGAGTCGGCGCTTTGAATTCCGGAATGAATCCGTATCGCTCGCGCACCGAACGGGGCTCGGCATCGAGATCAAACGCGTCGCGGGCTTCTTTTCCAGAGAGCATTTCCCAGGCACGCTGTTCAAATTCATCCATGGCTTGCATTTGTCCGCGCCGATCGGCCTCGCGGCGCAGAGAGTCCAGTCCTTCGAGCAACGCGCGGCGCCCATCCAGCCTTTGCATCGAGATGCCGGAGGGAAAACCCAGATTGGGCACCGTGAAGGAACCGCCTTTGGCCGGATCGGCCATGGTTTCAAAAGGGCTGCATCGCGATCCAAGGTAAGCGGCGCCGGTTCCAGGCACGATTTTCGGAATCATCACATAAGCCGGAAGCCGGCGGTTCTTGTCACCGAACTGTTTCGCGACAATCGCACCGCAGCTTGGCATGATGTTTCCCGCCCCTTCGGCGGCAACCTCCGGCGCTGCCGGATACCCCGTGAAACAAATCTGATCGGCCGAAGAATGCCCTGCGTCCGCGTGATGGAGGCTGCGAATGATCGACCATTTGTGCATGAGGCGGGCGCTCATTGGGAGCAGATCGCAAATCTGAATTCCGGGAACGCTCGTCGAAGTGGAGCCAAACTCACCGCGATATTCGAGGGGTGCCTCGGGTTTCGGGTCCCACGTTTCGTGCTGGCTCGGCCCGCCCCGCATCCAGAGAATGATCACCGAATTCTCGCGCGCGATTTCGCGGCCCGCCGCCGCGGCCTTTGCCTCACGACGCAGCAAATCCGAGAGCGCAAGCCCCGCCAGGCCAAGAACGCCTGTCTTGAGAAAACTGCGGCGTTCGAGGGCCAGGAGCCGGCGAAATTCCGGACAGCCCGCTCGCTTCAGGTTATGCAATGTTTTCAGAAGCCCAGGCCTCCAACGGTTTCCAAAGCAACCGCTTCTTGTGCGTCGCCTTCCCCCTCACCCTGGCCCTCTCCCTCGGGGAGAGGGAACGTGGTCTGCCGCGCTGGAGCAAGTCTTCGCGCGTCGAACAGCCAATTCCGCGAAAATTTGTTCTCCTTCTCCCTGAGGGAGAGGGTTGGGGTGAGGGGAAACGGTGCGTTCATCCGTGGCTCTCATTCAGTGGTTGAAGAGAAACTCCTTGGTATTGATGAGCGCCCAGATGAGGTCCTCGTAAGCTTCCCGCCGCTTTTCGGCCTTCTTTTCGAGATAACCTCTGGCCAATTTCAGTTCCTTCTCCTCCGGCTCCCGCGCATATGCCCCATAGTACAGTTCACGGATGTTTGCTTCGTCCGGCCGTTTGTTCGCGGCCAGGAACGCCGCGCGGCCTTGGTCGTGCGCGAGTTTTTCCTGAATGTCCTTCGCGTTCAGAAGATGAAGGCTCTGCGCGAGACTGGCGTCCTGCGACCGTTCGCATTCGCACGAGCTCGACATCTCAGGCCGGCCAAACACGGTCAGGAAATAGGAATTTGCGTTGAAACTGTTGTCCGGCAGTTGAATGGCGCGCGTGCCCGCCGGCAAACCCTCGAAGCGGTTCTCCGACTTCGTCACGAGATTAATTGCATCGAGCAACACCTCGGCCGTGAGCCGCTTCGGGTAGTAACGAGAGAAATTCTGTTTATCGACCTTGTTGTGCTCATTCGGCATCGAACTGAGCTGATAAACTTTCGAGCGGCAAATGGTGCGCACAAGATCCTTCAGATCAAATCCGCTTTCCATGAAATGCTTCGCCAACGCTTCCAACAATTCCGAGTTGGTCGCGGGATTGGTTTCGCGGATGTCATCCTCCGGTTCCACCAGAGCCCGCCCGAAGAAATGTTTCCAGTAGCGATTGGCCAGCGATCTCGCGAAGTAAGGATTGTCTTTGTTCGCCATCCAATCCGCGAGCGCCTGGCGCGGGTCTTCGTCCGGCGTCAACTCGAAGGGCTTTGCCCCCAAGCCGGCGGGTATGACGGCCTGTTTGGTTTTCTTGTTCGTCGCGATGGGTTGGCCGCGCTTGTGGAAAATGATCTCCTCCCCCGGTCGCGCGCCGGCCTTCCGGCCAACCTGGCTGAAGAACGCCGCGAAGCTGTAGTAGTCTTGCTGGCTCCAACGCTCAAACGGGTGGTGGTGGCATTGCGCGCATTGCAGCCGCGTGCCGAGGAACAGTTGCGCCGTGTCCTCCAGTTGGACGGTCATGTCTTTGACCTGGCGATACCAGGCCACGGCGGGGTTCTGGCCGATCTCTCCCGAAGCGGCGACGACTTCCCGAACGAATTGGTCGTAAGGCTTGTTCGAGAGCAAACTGTCCCGAATCCAGGCGTGGAAGGCATACGTTCCTCGGACGTGAGTCGGCGCGCCGCGCTTGTTCCGGAGCAGCGCGCTCCACTTGCTTGCGAAGTAATCCGCGTAATCCGAACTGTCTGCCAGAGCGTCGATCCAGCGGTCGCGTTTATCCGCGCTCTGGTCTTCGAGGAAGCGCCCGGTTTCCTCCGGCGAGGGAAGCCTTCCGGCGATGTCAATCGACGCTCGGCGCAGGAAAGTGGCGTCGTCGCAATTCTCCGAAGGCGGCATGCCGATGGTCTTGAGTTTCTTGAAGACCAACTCATCGATGAAACTCCTCGGGGCAGGCAAACTGGCAACCGGTGCGCCCAGCGGAATGGTAGCCCGAAACACCGCGACCTTTGCCTGATATCGAACCATCACCGCGACGTCGCCGGGTTGATTGAACAACTGCACCTTTCCCGATTCTTCGGTCCGGGCCATTTCCTTGTCGTTCGGTTCGTAGAGCGCGCTCCGGGTCACATCCTCCGTCGAACCATCGGTGTAATGAGCCAGGACCACGAGTTGTTGCTCGCCGTCGAAAGACATCGTCCGTTCTTTGGGAAGCACCTCGATGCGGGCGACGGTCGGATCGGTCGGCTTGCCATAAGGCATTCCCTGTTTGATCCAACGCACGAGAAGGCTGTAATCGTTGGAATCCGGCTCCAGTCGTTTGCCGCCGCCGTGAGGCAGAGCGCCCACGGACTTGAGTAGCAAAAGGCTGTTTTCGGGAGCGGAAGGGAACAATCTCCGACCGCGCGCCTCTTTGACGAGGTGCTCGTAATCTTCAGTCGGTTCGAAACCCAACAGCGAAAGTCGGAATCCGTTTTGTCCGCTGGCTTTTCCGTGGCAACCGCCGGCGTTGCACCCTGCCTTCGTGAAGATCGGGACGATCTGGTTTGGAAAATTGATCGGCGTGACCGACCCAAAGTCCTTCACTTCGACCGAAAGCGTCGAACTCGCGCCATCTTTGGTGCGAGCCGTGATCGTGGCCTGGCCGTCGGCCTTCGGGCTGACCACGCCGTTCTTGTCCACCTGAACGATGCCTGCGGGCGCAACCGAATAAGCCACCCGATGCGTGAAATCTCGCAAGCCGCCCGCGTCCAATGTCGCCGAGACGAGCAATTGCTGCCGCGCGTCGCTTCCTTTCAATGACAGCGTCTTGGCGCCCTGGCTTCCCACGTCGCTGGCAAAATGGATTTGCAGATTTGAAACTTTATCCTCGGCTTTGGGCGCCGGCGCATCGGATCGGGAACTGAGCGAACCAGGGCCGGCCAAACCGAACACGGCAATCGCGGTCCAGAGACTATCGGGGAATCTGCGCAGGGTCGTTTTCATAGGTCCTAAATCAGTTCGTGGATCGGGGCGTGCCCGTCCACCAGGTAACGGGGCCGGCCCGACAAATCAGTGATGGTAGTCTTGTTCGCGTCGATCCCCATATTGTGATACAGCGTGGCGAAGACTTCCTGGAAATCCACGGGCCTTTCGTTGGCTTCACCGCCGAGCCGATCCGTCGCGCCGATGGCCTGGCCGCTTTTCATCCCGCCGCCGGCCAGCAAGGCGCACGAGACTTTCGGCCAGTGATCGCGGCCCGCATCTTTGTTGATGGTCGGTGTGCGGCCGAATTCCCCCCAGACCACGACCGAAACGTCCTTGTCCAATCCGCGCTCGTGCAAATCCTGAACGAGCGCCGTGACGCCTCGATCGAGCAATGGCAAATCCGCTTTCGCGTGTTTATGGTTGTTCCCGTGGTAATCCCAGAATCCAAAAGCGACTGTCACCACGCGGGCTCCGGCTTCCACCAGGCGGCGCGCCACGAGGAATTGTTCCGTGAGCATCGGCGCGGCATCGCCGTGCGGTTTGGGATCCCCCTTCCCGTAGCGGTCAATGATGCGTTGGTCTTCCTTCTGAAAATCCAAAGCTTCGAGCAGTTTGCTGGAAGTCAGCACGCCCAGAGCCTGCTGATTGAAGGCGTCCAATCCCTCCATCAAACCCGTCGCGTCCACCTCGTGGCGGAATTGGTCGAAGCGGGAGAGGAGCGTGCGCCGGTCCGCGAGTCGTTCAAGCGTCACGCCGTTCAGGGTCATGTCCGACTTGCCCTCGCCTGCGGGCTTGAATGAACCAGTCCGCGCCCCGAGAAAACCGGGATTGGCCGCGTTGTATGGCCGGTGTTGCATCTTCGGCTCAAGACCGACAAACGGCGGCACGGCGAGATCGGTGGGCCCCTGCAGCTTCGAGATGATCGCCCCGAACGACGGCCAACCGCCGGGCGGTTGATCGCGCGAAAGCCGTCCGGTCATGCACTGAAAATCGCTGTGTTCATCCCGCGCGCCGACGACCGAGCGGAGGATTGCCAGTTTATCCATCATCCCCGCCATGAGCGGAAGATGTTCGCAGATTTGGAGACCGGGAACTTTGGTGGAGATCGGTTTGAATTCCCCGCGGATTTCGAGCGGGGCATCCAGTTTGAGATCGAACATGTCCTGGTGCGGCGGGCCGCCAGGAAGATAAATCATGATCACCGCTTTGTGCGAACGGCGGATTCCCGCCAGGGATTCCACCTCCAGGAGTTGGGGCAGCGCCAATCCACCGAGGCCCAGCGCGCCGATCTTGAGAAAATTCCTCCGCGAAACTCCGTCGCAAAACCGCGCTCTCTGACCGTAGATCGTCAGCATGCTTCAGATCAATTCCCGCATTGGCTGATAGCCGTTCTCCACGAGGTACTGGGGACGGCCCGTCAAGTCAGGCACGGTGACTTTGCTCACATCAATCCCAAGATTGTGATACAAAGTGGAGAACACTTCGCCGAACTGAACCGGTCGTTCCACCGCTTCTCCGCCAAGCCGGTCCGTTGCGCCAATCACCTGTCCCGTCTTGATCCCGCCACCGGCCAGCATCGCGCAAGAAACGCGCGGCCAATGATCGCGCCCGGCATCCTTGTTGATCACAGGCGTCCGGCCAAATTCTCCCCACATCACCACCGAAACGTTCTTGTCCAGTCCCCGTTGATGCAGATCTTCAATGAGCGCGCTAACCCCTTGATCGAGCAAAGGCAAATCCTGGCGCAGGGCGCCAAAGTTGTCCCCGTGATGGTCCCAACGGCTGAAGGCCAACGTGACACAACGCGCGCCGGCTTCCACCAATCTTCGCGCAATCAGGAAATGCTCCATGAGTTTCGGCCCGCCGTCGTCCCGGTTTTTGGGGTCGCCCTTGCCGTACCAATCGCGGATTGTTTGAGCTTCCTTCCCGACGTCCAGGGCCTCGAGCAATTTGCTGGAAGTGAGCACTCCGAACGCTTGTTGGTTGAAAGCATCCAACCCCTCCACCAGGCCCTCCGCGTCCACCTGGCGGCGAAATTGATCGAAACTTGTGAGCAATGATTTCCGGTCCGAAAGCCGGTCCAGTGTCACGCCGTTCAGCACCATGTCGCCCTGCGCCGAGCCCTTGTTCGGCGTGAACGGCGCGTGCGCGACCCCGAGAAACCCTGGCGTGCCATTGTCGGACCACGGCACATGGCCCATCTTCGGCGACAGGCCGACATAAGGCGGGACGGCGTTGTTGATCGGCCCTTCTAGTTTGGAAAGCACCGAACCCAGCGCCGGCCATCCGCCGGGCGGTTGACCGCGCATGTGGCGGCCAGTCAAACATTGGAATGCGTAATGATTGTCTTCCGCGCCCACCATGGACCGAATGACCACCAGTTTGTCCATGAGCGCGGCCAGCTTCGGAAGATGCTCGCAGATTTGAATCCCGGGAACTTTGGTGCGGATCGGTTTGAATTCGCCGCGGATCTCCGACGGCGCATCCATGCGCAAGTCGAACATGTCCTGGTGCGAGGGGCCTCCCGGGAGGAAAATCATGATGATCGCCTTGTGGGAGCGCCCTACTTTCGCGATCGCTTCGGCTTGCAGAAGTTGGGCCATGCTCAGGCCGCCCAGGCCGAGCGCGCCGATTCTCAGGAAGTTTCGTCGTGAGATTCCGTCACAGAAACGGGATTGATTGCCGTAGATGGTCAGCATACATGTCGTCTCGGTTGAGGTAGGCTTCGCAGAATTTTAGGGATGGTTGTTCTGGCAGAATCACTTGTCAAGCATCAAAATCAGGGTTTTCAGGCTCGGACTAGGCTTGCGCCGTACATTTTCGATTTCTCCAGCCACGCCGATCACAACCACTCCTGCAGGAGAGGCACCAGCGCTATTCTAACCGCAAAGCGAGGACTTGAAAACTTGAAATGTAATCGTGCCAAACGGAATTTCGTTTCCTCAGAGGAGCAACAATAGTAAACGCTTTCGTGTTCATATGCAGGAAGGAAAGTCGTTGCATCCCGAGCTTCATCCGGAGAATTCCTGGTCAGAGTAAGAACCATGCTGTCCCATGCCCAGACCTTCGGCACCCATGTCACCGATGCTCTGATCGTGGTCGGAGCGTGCTACGCGCTGGGTTGCATCACGCTCGGTTACTACCTGGTTTGGTTGACCAAGGGTCAAGACATCAGGCACCTGGGCAGCGGCAATGTCGGCGCCAGGAACGTGAGCCGCGCGCTTGGTCTATGGGGGTTCGCTATGACTCTGGCCTGGGACATGGGCAAAGGTGGACTCGCGGTTTGGGGAACGGAACGCGTCAACTCCAGCGAATCTCTAAAATGCCTGGCGATGCTCGCCGTCGTCATTGGGCATATCTGGCCCGCGCAACTTCGCTTCCGTGGCGGCAAAGGCATGGCAACGGCCGCCGGGGCGGCGATGGTTTTGAATCCGTGGGCGATGGCCGGAGCCGTGGCGTTGTTCATCCCGCTGGCGGGCGCTTTGAAAGGCATGACCTTGCCTGGACTGGCTGCCTTCGCCTCCCTTCCTTTTGTCAGCGGGCTCTTGAGAAATCCGGAGTGGCAAACACTTGGATTCGCTCTTCTGGCTGCTCTCGTCTTGTTCGCGCACCGCACCAATATCCGAGAAGAGCTCGCGGCTCGGGCTGCGGCTCGGAACAATAGATCCGGATCGCCCCGTTCGCATGAAAGACCTCTATGAAACCGCCTGCACCGATCGAGTTCAGAATCGCGACTGAGGATTGGGAGTTTGAGCAAATCCACCGACTGAACTACCGCACGTTTGTGGAAGAGATTCCCTAGCACCAGCCAACTCCATCGGGCTCTTTGATGGACAAATTTCACGCGGAAAACACCTACATCATCTGCGTGTCTGGCCGGCAACTCATCGGGATGCTCGCCGTGCGCGGCAAACGGCCCTTCCCCCTGGACCAAAAGCTGGCTCGCCTGGACGATCATTTGCCGCCGGGACGGTCCGTTTGCGAAATTCGGCTCCTGGCGGTGGAGAAGAACTATCGTATGGGCCAGGTGTCGCTCGGTCTGCTCAAGTACGCTGGCGATTATTGCATCAAGCAAGGCTACGATATGGGCGTGATTTCAGGGACCACGCGACAGCAGAAGCTCTGGGCTTTGTTCCGTTTGGTCCGCTCGTGGGCAGCGGCGAGGCGCTTTTCCAGCCGATGTATCTGACCCGGGAGGCCTTCGAAGCCAACACAAAGGATTTCTCTCAAGATCGGGAAACCCAGAACAATCGTCCACCACCCGTGTAACGACCGGATTCATAGACAAAGCGCAGTTCCCGATCGGGTTTGGTCAGTTTCTTGATGACCTTATCCAGGGCGTCGAGGGTGCAGAGGAAATCGCAATGCATTCGGACACCAAGAAATACAATTCGGCTCAAGCGCCCGTCGATCGGGAGATCTGTCAACTCCTGGCAGAGCAGATTGGTTGGCTGAGTCCCGAGAAATCCAGCGGGACTACAAGAACATCGTCCGTCGGGGCCGGCTGGCGCGGTTGAAGTAGAAGTTCCCGTCTCGTTATGACTGGCGATATCCGTGAACATGATCGGTTATGAACTGCCCGACTTGCAGCAACAAAATGATCACGGGCACTCTTGCCTTGAATGGCGTGTCCGGCATTCGTGGCCTCGGAGTTCCCGGACTTTTCTTCATTCGAGAGCAACAGGACCGGCTTTGCATCCTCGCGGTGGCGCAAGCCCGCATCGCTTATTGTTGCGAGGAGTGTGGGACCGTGATCATCAGCGGTCGCGATGCTACCGAATCACATTGCCTGGACTGTGGAGAGGCGATGGCAGCGGGCATCACAGTTTGCCCAAAGTGCGGCTGGACGTACAAACAATAAGATCCACGGAAAGCCGAAATAGCGGGGACGTTTATTTGCGCTTATTTGCGCCGCGAAGACGATGGTTTTCGTGACATGTTCGCCGCGTTTAGCGCGCCGGGCATTGTGACGCGCCGGTTGGAGCAGATGCCGTATGGACCGCCCGCATTCTGACCTTGCGCGCGAGGCCGCCAATGGGCATGAGAGACGGAGATAGTGTCAGACAGTATGAAAGTTACGCCGCCAGGACCTGATGTGAAGACCGTCAACAACTCCCGTGGTCTGCGGAAATCGCTCCGCATCCGCCCTGCCTCGCCATTCGCCATCGGCCAGTCGCCATTCATCCGTTTGGATCGCCTCGGTTGGCGCCAACTTGCCGAGACGCTCTTGCTGGCCGCGGTTCTGTTCTCGGCCCTGCCGGACTTGGAGGCGGCGGCGGTATTTCAAGGTCCGGACACGTTGCTGCGCCCAACCAATTACCGCGAGTGGGTTTTCGTCGGCAGTTCGATCGGCCTTGAATACAGCCCGGAAAGCGACAAGCAGAAGTCGGGGAAGTCCGAGTACAAAAATGTTTACCTCAACCCGTCCGCCTACCGGAAATTTGCGAAGACCGGAAAATTTCCCGAAGGCACGATTCTGGTTCTCGAAACGGCGTCCACGGAAACGAAAAACGAGCCGGGCCTTCAAGGGTCGTTTCAGAAGGAATTCATCGGGCTTTCCGCGGCGGTGAAAGACAGCAAACGTTTCAAGGAAAGCTGGGCGTACTTTCGATTCAGCAAAGGCGCGGGCAAACTGAAAGCGTCGGCGCAACCTGCTGAAAAATCAGCCTGCTACGATTGCCATCGGGAAAAGGGCGCGACGGACCACGTTTTCACGCAGTTTTATCCCGTGCTTCGGGCGGCCGCGCCCGCAGTTCCGCCTCCTCGATCGAGGCCTTGAAACGCACTCGATTCGCGCGCGTCGTTGGGATGCATAGTGCCGGATGAAATCTTCGCGCGGACCTATTGTCCCCGTTGTTCGATGCGAGCGGGTGTGGCGTCAGAGCCGTGGCCACCGGTCTCGAAGGCGCCAATCAGAACTGACAGAGCCAGCCCCGAGAGCAGCGCGATCGAGAGTTTGACGCGGTCGTGGGAATGGAACTGAAGTTCCGGCAACAAATCGCTGCTCGCGATGCACAGGAAAGTGCCCGCGGCAAACGCCAGGGCCGAACCGATGTAACGCTCGGCCTCGCCGGAAAACTGAACCGCCCCGAGATGAAACAGCAACACGCCGACAGGAATCGCCATCGCGAACAGACCGTTCACCAAGTGCCGTGACAATCGGGACGAGCCGCCCGCCGCCATCAAAGTCCCAATCGCCATGGCGTCAAAAGGCTTGTGGAGGATGATGACCAAAAACGTCCCCAATCCGAGGAGCACCGGCGCGGGGTTGTTCAGAGAATCCGCATGAACACTTGAAGCCAGAGCGAAGCCATCGATCAGCGTGTGCAGCGTCAAACCCAACGCCGCGCCGGTCCAGGTCAGCTTCGAGGCCGACCGGTCCGCCAGCGTCAGGGTATCATCAGGATCGTGGACAGGGTGTTCGGGGTGGTGGTCATGGCGGTGGTTTGGGGAAGTGTGGCCGTGGGCGGGCCTGGTTTCGGCGGCGTGATTCCCCGATGTTTCCTCACCGGACACATCGTGATGATGGAAATGGAAAAAGCGTTGGATGAAGAACATCATCAAGAATCCTCCCAGCATCCAACCCGCGATCCCATCGATCGATGGCCAGTGATCCAGGGCGTGTGGAAGCAAGTGCAAGACGCCGACTCCCAGCATGAGGCCCGCGACAAAACTCGTCGCCACTTGCATTTTGGTGTGCGTAAGCCGCAGGAATAGCGGAATCCATCCCCCCGCCAGCGAAGCCAGGAGAATCAGCGCGCAATAGACGGTCAGGAGGACGCCCGGAGCCATCGCGCTCTTCATCTCCGCTCTTCCCGAATTTGGCAAAAGAATTCTTCGTCCCGCTCCCGACGTAGATCGAAAGTTCTACAAGGAATTCAGCCGATTGACTTCGTGACAATCGCGCGGCCGAGGCCAATCATCTGCCGCGTTCCAATTGCCACCCAGAACCGTGCGCCTGCGAAATGCCCAGCGGCACCCCGCGGTGCGGGCGGTCCGGCCAGGGCATCAGAATGACAAAGCGCAAACCTTCTGTGCATCTGCAAAGACGATTGAAAACGAAAGGATCCCCATGAAACCACGCTGGCATCTTGGCTTCCCCACCCGAGCTATTCGGGGAATGGCCGTGGCCTTGTTCTTCACACTCCTGGGCCAAATTCCGAACCAGGCGGCAAAAATTCTCTACATTATCAACGCCATCGTGGATCCCGTGACGACGGCCAACGCCCATGATCAGGAAGTCCGCGACCGCTTGGCAGGACAAGGGCACACTGTGACCCTGGCCGATGATACAACGGTGACTCCAGGGGAAACGACGGGCATGGAACTGGTGCTCATCTCGTCAAGCGTCGGGAGCGGCGAGCCCGGAATTAATCCCCTTTGCCGAAATATCCTTAAGACCGGACGAATTCCGGTGATTTCCTACGAGCCGGCACTGGCGGACGAATTGGGCTTGCAAACCGCCGACACCTACGGAAACGCCGCCGGCCATACATCGCTGGGCATCGTGGGAGCCAATAAGAGCCATCCGCTCGCGGCGGGAAAATCGGGCGTCGTCGATATCGTCGCGTTGGGTGATTCCGCCGTGGTGAGCTCCTCGGCGTTGCCGTTGACCCTTGGGAAGGAAGCGCTCCTCATCGCGACCAATGCGACGCCGACGGTGGATGAAGGCCGGGTCGCGATTTGGGCATATGACACAGGTTCCCGTCTGGCGGATAACACGACGGTCGTGCCGAGCCGCCGTGTGGAAATGTTTTTCAACGCGACCACGGCGCCAGGTAGCTACAACGACGTCGCCTACGCGCTCTTCGACGCCGCTGTCAAATGGGCGCTCGAAAGCGCGCCGAAAGGATTGCCGCCCACGGTCACCCTGACCAGTCCTGCGACCGGCGCCAAGTTCGCCTCGGGCGCCTCGATCAACCTGGCTGCGACAGCCTTCGATCCGGACGGCACGATCAAGCGAGTCGAGTTTTACGAAGGTGGCAATAAGATCGGAGAAGCGGCCACCTCGCCTTACACCTTTGCCTGGTCAAACGCTAAAGACGGCCGATACGTGGTGACGGCCAAAGCCATCGACAATACGGATAATCAGGGCGTATCGACGGAGGTCGATATCACGGTCGGCTCGCCTCCCCCTGTCATCACCTTCGTAATAGGCGCTCTTCCGGGCAACGGCAGCGAAACCGCCATCATGAACCGCCTGCGGGCGGCTGGTTTCGTGGTCACAGCCGTAGATGATGACAGCGCGCTGCCCGCTGGAATCAACGACTCGTCTCTCATTCTCGTCTGCTCGACATCCGGTTCTGGGAACATCACCAAGTATCGCGACGTGCCCGTGCCTATCCTCAACTGGGAATGGGCCGCCTACGACGGCCTGGGAATGACTGAAGCGGACGGACAAACGATCGATAACAGCGAAACGCAAATCGAAATCGTGGACCCCAAGCATCCACTGGCGGCGGGTCTCCCGGCAGGACTCCGAACCGTGTTCTCGGCTCCCGCGGCTCAATTTGCGTCCGCCGAACCGGTTCCGACAGGGAAGATTGTTGCGCTGGCGGCAGACGGTTCTGGCCGGGCCGCGCTCTTTGCGTTTGAGAAAGGGGACGCCCTGTCTGAAGCGGTGGTCCCTGGCCTGAAAGCACCGGCTCGTCGTGTCGGATTCTTCCTGGGCGGCGACACCTTCAATACATTGAACGCCGACGGGCTCAAACTTTTCGACGCTGCGGTGAGCTATGCCTTGAACCTTCCGCTCGGCGGCGCACAACCTAAATTCAATCCTGTGACCCGCCAGGTAAGCAATCTGACTCTTTCATGGACCGGGACCGGCAAGCTGCAACAAGCGGACGCCGTGTCTGGACCATGGACCGACGCGCCCACCCAAACTAACCCTCAAACGGTCTCGATCCCGGCGGGAGCGAAGTTTTATCGCATTCGTCAGTAAGTCATCTTCCTCCTCGGTCGGGAACTAGTGTCCCCCTCGCGCTCGGGCTTTCATGCGGCGAGGGGGACCATTTGTTATGTCGGGATATGTGGGGTGTCTGGATGATCTTCAACGCGATCGGTTGATTGGCCTGTCTTCGCTGGCGTTGAATTGAGATTGAAAACTCTCCGACTCATCCGCAAATTCCCGTTCATGCAATCCGTGTTTACAGGGCCCGTTTATGTCGTCGGAGATAATATCGACACCGACCAGATCATCCCGGCGCAGTATTTGACGCTCGTGCCGACGATTCCGGACGAATACGAGAAGCTGGGCAGCTACGCTATGTGCGGGCTGCCGGATTCCCTTTATCCCATCCGCTTCGTTGAGGATGGCCAGGTGGACAGCCGGTATCCTATTGTGGTTGGCGGCAGGAATTTCGGCTGCGGCAGCTCGCGGGAACATGCGCCCATCGCGCTCGGTTCGGCCAATTCCAAAGTCGTGCTGGCCGAGAGCTTTGCTCGCATCTTCTTCCGCAACTGTGTCGCGACCGGCGAGCTTTATCCTTGCGAATGCGTGGATCGGCTGTGTGAAGTCCTCAAAACCGGAGACGTGGTGAAAGTCGATCTGGACGCATGCTCCGTAACCGCCGAGAAAACCTGCAAGGTGTATCGACTCAAGTCACTGGGGGATGTGCGGCCGGTCGTGGACGCGGGAGGCCTTTTCAATTACGCGCGCCAGAGCGGGATGATTCAGGCGCAGGTTTAGTCCATTCAGTTTCGTTGGGGTGCGCACGCGCCCTCGCGAGCGGTGTTTGGGGCCCTCGCCGACCACACAGATGCCATCGAACGTCCACCTTTGGATGACCATTCGACGCGCTCCGTTCAACCGGCGAGGCGCCGGTCGAGACACGCGAGGGCGCGTGTGCTCCCCAATTCCGACTGCATCCTTACGGCTTAAGCAACTCAACCACCGGTTCCATTCCGGCATTTCGCAATTGAAGATCGACCGCGCGCAACGGGCGGCCGTAATTGATCCGCATTCCCCAGGCCAAGCGCGGTTCTATCGCGTCGTCACTCCACCCCGGTTTTGAATTCCAAGTTTTCTCCGAACCAAATCGCATCCCGGGCGTTCAATCTAATGAACGCATGAAAACCTCGATCCTCGACTCGCAGGACGCGGAGAAAAAACGACCAACTACCATCCTTGGATGTCCAAAGACCGGATCGCGTTCACTGGTCAGACGCGTCCCTTCCCCTCACCCTGTCCCTTTCCCCAGGGAGAGGGAATGCCTTCGGCAGTCGTGGAGCAGTCCGAAGCCGGGCCACTTCGCCCAAGGCGGCCATGGGTTCTCCCTCTCCCCAAGGGAGAGGGCCGGGGTGAGGGGAAGGAACGCTTCCATTTATCCGCGGTTTGAAAGTGACCGAATGGCTTTCTGCCAACCATGAACCGCTCGCTCCTGTCTCCCCTCACCGCGCTCTTCTCCATGACGGACGAACAGGCGATGTGGCGCGTGCAGATGCACGACGATGCGGAGGCTTTCGCGCGCTTGGTCCGGCGCTGGGAAGGCCCGATTCAACGGCTTTGCACGCGGATGATCGGCGATTCGCATCGCGGCGAAGATCTCGCGCAGGAAGCCTTCACTCGCGTCTTCACCCATCGCAAGGCTTATCAAGCCTAGTCCAAGTTCTCGACGTTCCTCTGGCGGGTCGCCATGAACCTTTGCTACGACGAACTGCGGAAGATCAATCGCCGTAGTGAAATCTCGCTCCACCGGGACGGCGAGGAGGCGCTGGACGGCCTCGAGACGGTGGCAGTCGATGAATCCGCCCCCGACGCGCGACTGGTCGAGGACGAGCGCGCCGAGATGGTGCGCCGCGCCATTCTGCGGCTTCCGGAACCCTACCGGGTGGTCGTCATCCTCCGCCATTATGAGAATTTGAAATTCCGCGAAATTGCGGACGTGCTGGAAATTCCCGAAGGCACCGTCAAGTCGCGCATGGCCGAGGCGTTGACGCAGCTTCAGAGGTTTTTGACCCATACCCTGGTGGAGCAAGAGCCGCCCTAGTCGAGACAGCAATCGAAACGCATCGAAGAAAGTTTTGTCCTATGAATCATCCCACGAGAGAAGAATGGATGTCGTATCTCTATGACGACTTGCCCGGCTCCGCCAAGGCCGAGCTCGTGCAGCACCTCGATTCCTGCCCCGCTTGCCGCAAGACCGTCGGCGAATGGCAAACCGCAATGAAAAGCCTGGATCGATGGAAACTCTCCACGCGCTCGCTTCCGCTTTTTTTTCTGCGGCCGGCTTTGAAATGGGCCGTGGCGGTCGTCGTTGGAACCGAGACCGCGTCCCGCACGCGGCCGGTGACAGTGAGATTTAGACCGGGGGGCGGCGGCGAAAACAAAGACCTGGACGTCTTTCTCCAAGATGACGTGAAAGCAGTCGACGGCAGCCATGGCTTCGCCACGGCCACGACAGGTGCGCGACCGGCGGCGGCCATCTTCCGGTCATTGACGGGCAACACGGGCGAAACGGTCATGACCATCCGCGCGAAAAAGGCTGATGTGGATGCGTTCGCCAAAGGCGACCTCAAGCTGGAAGATTTCCAAAAGAAGGCTTCGATCACGACTTACTGAGCCGCGACTTTCGCAGTCGGGGCCCACGCGCCTCGCGTGTTCCGGTCGGCGCCCTTGCCGGCCGGTTTGCGTCCTGGAGGCACGTCCCTGAGGCGATTTGCCGATGCTCCGGTGGTTGGCTAGGGCGCCAACGACTCCACGCGAGGGCGCATGCGCTCCTGATCCGAACTCAAACGCGAGTCGTGCCCTCGAAGTAGCGACTGACTCGGGGTGGACACGATTTGCACGAATTCTCGCAAATTAGTTGGGAAATGGAATTCAACCGCCGATGCACGCAGATCAACGCAGATGCGAAGAGGCTGCAAATCGCCGGATTCGATTCCGTCCATTCGTGGAAAATTCGTGAAATTCGTGGCGGCTGATTTTCCACATCGGGGCTTGGACTGGCGAAATCCCGTGTCACACTGCGCGTGCCGCTTCGCTCATCAGTGCCAGCAGGTTGTTCTCTGAATCGCGGAAGAGCGCCGCAGCCCAAACCCAGCGCCGCGCGGCGTCCGCCGAACTTTGTACTCATTCTCACGGACGATCAGGGTTATGGCGATGTCGGTTGCTATGGCGCGCGCGCCTTGGCCACGCCGAACATCGACCGTCTGGCGCGCGAGGGAATGCGGTTCACCAGTTTCTATGTGGCGCAAGCGGTCTGCTCGGCCTCGCGAGCGGCGCTGTTGACGGGGTGCTATCCCAATCGCATTGGCATCCTGGGGGCGCTGGGGCCGGCGTCGAAGATCGGGATTCGCGCGGATGAACTGACGCTCGCCGAAGTGCTCAAACAACGTGGCTACGCGACGGCGATTTATGGCAAATGGCACCTCGGCCATCATCCGCAATTCCTGCCGATGCGCCACGGTTTCAACGATTACTTTGGCCTGCCTTACTCGAACGACATGTGGCCGCACCACCCTGCTGCCAAGCCCGGAGCGTATCCGCCGTTGCCTTTGATGGAAGGGGGCAGAATCGTCAACGCGAACGTGACCGCCGAGGACCAGACCCACCTCACAACCTGGTACACCGAACGCGCGGTTCAATTCATCGAGAACAACAAAGATCGTCCCTTCTTCCTCTACGTGCCGCACAACATGCCGCACGTCCCGCTGCACGTGAGCGACAAGTTCCAAGGCAAATCCGGGCGCGGCCTTTACGGCGACGTCATCATGGAAATCGACTGGTCGGTTGGGCAAATCCTCGGCGTGCTGAAAAAGCACGGCCTGGATGAACGCACGCTCGTGGTTTTCACTTCCGACAACGGGCCTTGGCTGCTCTATGGCGATCACGCCGGCTCGGCGGGTCCGTTGCGCGAAGGCAAAGCCACGGCATTCGAGGGCGGCGTGCGCGTGCCCGCTCTCATGCGCTGGCCGGGAAAAATCCCGCGCGGAAAAGTTTGCGACGAACTGTCCGCGACCATTGATCTCTTGCCGACGTTTGCGAAGCTCGCCGGCGCGGAGTTGCCGAAAGACCGCACTCTCGACGGCAAGGACATCTGGCCGCTCATGTCCAGGAAATGGGGGCGAAGACTCCGCACGAAGCTTACTTTTATTATTGGAGCGAGCACCTGCAGGCGGTTCGCAGCGGCAAATGGAAACTGCATTTTCCGCACGCCTATCCTCGACCGTCCCCGCCCGGAGGCCAGGCCAAACCGGGAAAATACTCGAACGAATCGATCGGCCTGGAGTTGTTCGATTTGAAGAATGACTCGGGCGAAAAGGTGAATCTCGCCGCAAAGCATCCGCGAGTGGTTGAGCGTCTTCAATCGCTGGCCGAGAAGGCTCGCGAGGACCTGGGCGACTCGGAAACCAAACGGAAGGGGAAGAACGTCAGGCCCGCGGGCAAGCTCGGCACGGACTGACTTCTCGTGAAACCTGCGTACAGATTCCCATGACTTACCGCCGCGGCACGCTTGAAATCCTTGAGACCATTGACAAACTCAAAAAAAATAAGCCCCGACAGCGCGGCATCTTCGCCTTTTGAAATCGGCTCATGATCAGAGCCAGAGTTTCGGCGCCTGGGAACGACCAGGATGCCGCCCCGCCCGGGCTTAAAGCTTCAACGTCTGTCCGTCACCTCCGAGACCGAGAAACAGCCGCCCGCCTGGCGGCAATTCTCGGCGGCAAGTTGCCGCTGAGCCGTATCTATTCATTGAAAATGTGAATCGCCCTCACCCTCTCCCTGGGGGAGAGGGCCGGGGTGAGGGCGAGCTTTTCATCGCACTGAATTGTTACGGCTGAGACGGACTGGCAGCTCGTTCCACCTATTTCTCAGAGGCCTAACCGGCTCGAAGTGCGCTCGGCGAGCCAGATCATGTCTTGATTGTTGGGGGAGGCGACGTTCAATTGCAAATTGTTGTTGTTCCGGACCGGAGGTTTGGTGCGCGGGTCTTTCCACACCTTGATCTCCGCATGGCCGTCCGCGAATGAGATTCCGCATGCGCCATTGTGGTAACTGGCAGGAAAATCAATGATCCGGGCCTGGGCGGCATTCTCCACCATTTGATTGGCGAAACCGCCCGCGTTGATGCTGTCCGGATGTTCATCGAGCAAGACATAGAGCTTGGCGGGGGGCGGATCAACCATGTCCGCGGTCTTGTAGTATGCGCGGTAGCGTTTGTGCGCCTCATTGTAACTGCCCGGTGGGAGCCAGCCTCCAGGTCCGCCGAGCGCCTGGCTCATCCCCATGCTGCGCACCCGCGAAACTCGCGCCCCGCGAATATTCACGTAACTGAAGTCTGCCGGGCACTTGTAAATCTCGACCTCCGTGAGATAAGCCGCGAACTTGGATCGGATGGGATCCCGAAGAATCAACGTATTGGTGTTAGCCGGATTGCTGCCGTTGAAATCCAGCCAGCCATCCACCCAGGCGGTGGGTTCGACCGGGTTCTGATAAGCGGAGGAAGTAATCTTGTCGTTGTTGTCGTCGGCGTAGAAATGCCACGCATACTGCAATTGCTTGAGGTTGCTCATGCACTTAATCCCTTGCGCCTTGGCTTTCGATTTGGAAAGCGCCGGGAGCAGCATGCTCGCGAGGACCGCGATGATCGCGATGACCACGAGCAATTCGA
>Ga0233424_10000628_pt1 | contig 41250 bp, 36 predicted proteins | sample Watercolumn_Towu_FD_181011 | JGI IMG/M metagenome (GOLD analysis project Ga0233424, IMG submission 181011) | Freshwater microbial communities from Lake Towuti, South Sulawesi, Indonesia - Watercolumn_Towuti2014_125_MG | ecosystem: Environmental > Aquatic > Freshwater > Lake | place: Indonesia...
CTGGCGTGCGTAGACTCTGACTGCTACGCAAGTTCAACGGGGCTGACAGGTTTCGACGTCAGTGTCGCTGGTCGAGCGTGCGACCCGAGTTGCTCAGACTCGAAAAACGGGGCAACCAAACAACTGCCAACAAGCAGTTCGCTCTCGCCGCCTAATCACTTAGGTGTCGGAGAGCACTCGTGAGCCGCAAGGTCGCACGGGGCCGATCCACCGCAGCCCGGCAACAGAAGCGGAGGATGACAGCGGGAAAGCACGCTGACGTCGGGAAAGACCGGTGGCATCTCGGAAAGACGGGACGCGGCCTAGGCAACTAGGTAGTCGACCCGCCGACGGTGTTGCGACAGCACCACAGCGGGGATGGTCGTATCGCGAGCGCTCAACGGCTGATGGACGGGGGTTCGATTCCCCCCAGCTCCACCAAGAGGTGTGCACATGAGTCGCACCCTCACATGCACACAAACTCCCGACTCGAGGAACTAAATGGTCCTCTGGTCGGGAGTTTTGATGTTTGAGGCGCGTTTCTCTATGTGTTCTCCCACATCACCCGTTCATCTATGGGCGGTGCTTACTCAAGGATCCGCCATCATGCGCGAGCTGGACGAATGCGTACATATTTTTGGGTATGACCAGGACCCGCGCCTCCGCACTCCTGGCACTCTGCGCGAGGACGGCTCTCCGCACTGCTTGGGTGAATGTGCCGGCGGAAACTGGCTACAGTGTCAGCGATGACGGCCCGGTTGGGGGCATCGTGTTCTACGTGCATCCGAACGGCACTTTCGCCTCGCCGGGCTCAGACTGCGACACGAGTTGCAGACACCTGGAGGTCGCCCCAGCCGCGAGCGAGGAGGAGCGGTCAAGGTTATCGGCCCACCAGGCACGCACGTCAGAGCACGCCGAGGACTTCGTTGGCAGCTCTCTCTCCCGCCGACAGCGCTCCCTCGATCTCATTCGGAAACTCCGTCGCCGTCTCCGTCCCGGCCCAGTGGATTCGGCCAACCGGCTTGCGGAGGAACTGTCCGAGCGAGGTCCAGAACCCGATCGGGAACACGGCCAGATCACCGCGACTCCAGGGATCAGACTCCCAGAGCTTCTCCTCGTAGTGGGTCGGCGTGAGCGCTCCCAGACCTAGGTGGGTAGCGATGGCTTCGAGGAACAGGGTTCGCCGGCTGTCAAAGGTCATCGCCTTGTGTCGGGACCACTCCGAGTTGCCATACCCGAGGACGACCCCGGGTGCGCCACTCGGGGGCGTGACATCGACCGATGCGGAGATGGCGAGCGAGGTGTCGAGGAACGAGCCAGACAACCCGGACAATCTCCAGAACGGTGTTTCGTATACGGCGTGCACCTTGTAGCCGGTACCGAACTGGAGATGCCGATGGATGAGATCGCGCTGAGCGGGGAGAGGAGGGTCGAAGGCGATCGAGGCCGCAAGCGACGGTGCGAGGGCCACGATGACGTGGTTCGTCACGATGCGCAGGTCGGGTGTCTCGACGACGATGCCGACCTCGCTCTGCGTGATTCGCTTCACCGGCTGGCCACATCTGACGACCTCGCCGAGACTGCGAGCGAGCCGTTCGGCGAGACCGAAGGTGCCGCCGCGCAGGCGGTGGGTGTCCTTACCCCGGACGAGCTCTGCGAAGCCACCCTTGATTGAGGAGAAGTAGGCGGCATGCAGGAGCGAGATCCGGTCGAGAGCGGCGCAGAAGAATCCTTCGTAGCTGAGCCGAACGAGGTCGACCACGATGTCGCTGACGGGCCGTGAGTTGAGCCACGAACCGAACGAGGTTGTGTCGAGCGCACGCGCATCGTTGGCATCCCAGGGACGATCGTCGGGGATCGTCGATGCGATCGCCGCGAGGTCGTGGTCGATCGCAATCAGCTCGCCGACGTGCTCCTCTCCGAGCTCGACCCGACGTCCCCCGAGCACGGTGATCGAGTCGCCTGCCAGATGTGGTTCCACCAGCTCGACGTCGAACTCCGATGCGAGCGAGTGCAGCCGTTGCTGCCCTCTGCCGGTCCAGCCTGCGCCGAGGTCGAGCGTCCAGCCGTCGTCGCCACCGGGTAGCGCGGCGTTCTCACAGCGGCCGCCAACACGATTGCGGGCTTCGAGCAGCACCGTATCGACACCTGAGGCCAGGAGCCTACGGGTGGCCGCGAGGCCGGAGAACCCGGCGCCGACGACCACGACCTTCGAATGTTCCGGCTCGCGCTCGGGTTCCATCTCGGGCTCCATCACGAGCTCGGGTGCCTGAGTTCGGGGAGGACGTATTCGGCCAGGATGTCGAGCCCCTCGATGGTTCTGCGGTGTTCGAGCATGCCGACAGTGTCGATGTTGAGCACGACTTCCTCGATGCCGATGTCCCGAGTGCGTTCGAGAATGGCCCGGGCAGCTCCTTCGGGCGGCCCGACATACGAAGCGACGTGTGTGTGGTACTCGATCAGTTCCTCTGGTTCGACGCCGATCTCGGCGGCTCGGCGGGTGAGGACGCCCTCGACGTCGTCGCGGGCGACCTTCGTCTCGGTGAACAGCACCTGGAACAGCCGTCCCATCACGATCTCGTCACCGGAGCGTCCTGCCTTCTGCGCCTCGTTCCGGATGGCATCGGCGAGTCGGCGGACGGCGTCGTCGTCGTTGCCGAGCAGGTTCGCCCGGTCCGCTAACCTGCCGGCGACGGGTGCGAGCAATCGAGCGTTTTTCAATGCGACGAGCACTTCGGGGCGGCGCCCTCCAGCGCCCTTCGGAGAGCAGATGGCGTCGGTCACCGAGTGGTGCTCACCGGCGAAGGTGGTGCGATTCTCGGTCCACATCGATTCAAGGATGGTTAGCTCCTCGACCAGCATCGCCACTCGCTCGGCCGCTGGGAGGAAGGGTTGGTGGAGGGAGTGCTGCTGCTCCTCGGCGTTGCCCGCACCCATCCCGACGACGAGTCGTCCGCCGCTGATCTGATCGACCCCGGTGGTGATCTTCGCGAACAGCCCGGGGTGGCGGCGACCGGCGGGCGACACCAGGGACCCCAGCTTCATCCGCTGTGTCAGGGCCGCAACGGCGGGGAGGATCGTCCACGTGTCGTAGACCGTTGCGTCGAGCTGCGGATGGGGGAACAGATCGTCGCCAAAGTAGCAGATGTCGAAGCCCAGACGCTCGAGCGTCTGGCAGCCGTTCGCGATCTCCGGGTAGGTCCAGCCCCAGCCGGCGAGGAGGTAGGCGATGTCCATGGTGCGCTCCGCTCAGCCGGCGTGGTCTCGGACGAGCGGCAACACCGTCGCGCCGATCTCCGCGATCGCATCGGTGGTGGATTGGCCCGGGCGTTTGCCGACGAGGAGCACGAGATGGTCGAAGCCGAGGTTGCTCTGCGCCACCAGCTGGGACGCGATCTGTTCGGGGGTGCCGAGGCAGTGCTCGTCGTATAGCCGGTCCGACAACTCGATCTCGGAGCGATCGATGCCGGCGGCGACCATCTCGTCGGCCTCACGCCGTCGAAAGGCGTCCTTCGTCTCGTCCGTGATCGCCACGCGGACCACGCGGGAGAAGACGATCTCGCGAACGTCGCGTCCGATGGCGTCGCACTCCGCGCGCACCCGATCGATGAGGTGCTGTGCTGCATCGTCGCCGGCAATGTAGATGTTGACGTGGTCGGCGTAGCGGGCCGCCACCTTCGGCATGAGTTGCTTGCCGAAGTTCACGCCGATGCAGATCGGGAGGTGCGGTCGCGCCACCGGCTTCGGCTCGAGGACCGCATCCTTCAACCGGTAGTAGGTCCCTTCGTATGAGGACGTTTCCTGCGTCCAAAGCAGTCGCATGATGTTGAGCTCCTCGCGAAGACGCGCGATCCGATCCTTCGGCGGGTCGAAGCTCATGCCCCACGGCGTGAAGTACTGCTCGTGGTCGCCCGGGCCCATGCCGAGGATGAAGCGTCCGTCCGAGATCTGGTCGAGCGTGGCCGCCATCTTGGCTAGGAGTGCAGGGTGGCGTCGGTTGCACGGTGTGATCAGCGTGCCGAGCTGCATCGTCGACGTGCGCGACGCCACGGCCGCTAAGAGGGTGAAGGCTTCGTAGGTGGGCAATTCGGGGTGGTTGTGCACCGGGCCAACGACGTTGTCCATCGTCCAGGCGGTCTCGAAGCCGGCAGCCTCGGCGGTCGTGAACTGCTCGAGCAGTTCGGCCCAGGGAGTGGCGACACCGTTGAGGAACGCGCCGAAGGTCGTCAACGGGGTTGGCTCCGTTCGTCGATGGTCAGATCGTGTGCGATGAGTTGGTGGAAGTGCTGGACATGCTGGTCCCAGAAGGGCGCGTAGAACGTGGCGGCGAGAGCTGGGCTGTGGCGACCTCGTTGCGTGGCCGCGCAGACGACGTTGTCCTCGACGCGGGTGTGCTCCCATGCGGCTGCCACAACCGCGGTGATCATGTGATCTCCAGCGCACGATTGGTGCACGTAGTAGGCGACCTCGTTGTGGGACGCGGCCGGACCCTGGGGACGGTAGAAGCCGAGCGTGAAGTGGTCGGCTCCGACGCCGATCTGCACGTTGGGATACAGGTCGTAGATGTGGAAGCGATCGATGTGGTCAGCGCCCTCGACCGGGATGACGGGGAGCGGAGTGCCCTCGGGATCGAAGTACTCCGAGATCGGGGCGGCGAGGCCGAACAGCCCGCGGTCGGCCACGACGAGACACGTCATCGAGCCGGCGGCATCGACCTTCGGCGAGTACGGCGAGGCGCGGTAGTTGTCGTGCACGAACGACTCGTGCAGGATCTCAACATCGTTTTCGAAGGCGATCTTCCAGTTCGAGGGCACGACACCCGACGAGATCCGCGGGTGGCCGTCCTCGCCGCGGCAGACCTCGAAGTCGGACAGGTCCGCTCGGGCGAGCCGCTCGCGAATGGGAGCGGTGACCTCGTCGAAGTCGGGGGGCGATGACGCGAGGCACACGAAGACGAGGTCGAGCCACGTAGCCACGGCGATCGGCACGAGATCACCTCGTGTGGACAGATGGTCGACACTCGGCTCCGGCGTGCCGTCGAAATAGGGGGTGGCGACGAGGCGACCAGTTAGGTCCCATTGCCAGCCGTGGTACGCGCCTACCAGCCGCTCGACACCCGTCGCCGGCTCACTCGCCACCTCACACGCGTCGTACGCGCACACGTTGTGGAACGCTTGGACCTTGGCTGCTGCGTCGGTGACGAGCAGGACGGGACGGCCCGCGACCACGACCGGTCGAACCGTGCCTGGCGCCGCCATCTGGTGGAGGAAGCAGACCGCGACCCAACGCCGACCGAAGATGCGCTCCTGCTCCGCGTCGAACCAGGCGGCGTCGACGTACGCGCGCGACGGAAGTCCCGTTGCGTTCTCGATCGGTCGGTGGAGCGACATGAACTCGCTGTCCGTGAAGAGTGTCATCGGTTCCCTCCGGGTCAGACACCACGTACATAATTAGTTGCGAAGGGCGTCATGGATGACTATAGTAGGCGACGTGCAACGAATTACAAGTCCGATCTCAGCATGAGCAACGAAAAAGTCGTCATCGACGCGATTGACCAGGAGATTATCAAGATCCTCCAGGAGGACGGCCGGATGGCGTTCGGTGAGATCGGGTGCCGCGTCGGCTTGTCGGAAGCGGCAGCTCGCCAGCGAGTACACCGGCTTCGTCGCGACGGCGTGATGAAGATCATCGCTTTCGCCGACCCCGTGGCGCTCGGTCTCCGCCGGGCCTTCATGCTGTTGATCGACGCGGACGGAGACCTTCGTTCCCTCGCTCGACGTATCGCCCGCCACGACCAGGTCGAGTTCGTCGCCATCACCGGCGGGGGCCACGACCTGCTCGCAGAGGTCCAATCGGCTTCCGACGCCGAAACGCTCGATCTGCTGAGCACGATCCGTGGCGAGGAAGGGGTTCGTCAAGCCGACGTCCTCACGTACTTCCACATCGAGAAGCAAGACTTCGAGTTCCTTCGCCACGGCGAGGCCAGGCATCCGGAGTGATCGTGCTCGGAGCTGCTCGGGGTCCTGACCACCGCCACACGCTGTTCACATCTCGACGAGAGAAAATTGGGAGGACTCATGGTTGACCGGCTTCAAGCAGCGCGAAACGCCTACATCGCGCAGGGCACTTCGCGTCGGGAATTTCTCCAGCGCGCGGCGCTCAGTGCGCTCGCACTCGGTGTGGCGCCCCCGCTGTTCGCAGCGTGTGGGAGTGACGACGACGCCGACACCGCCAACTCGAAAGGGAACTCCACCTCGACCGGGCTCCAACGCTTCACCATCCCGGCCCAGGCGCCACAGAGCATCATCCCGGGATTCGGGTTCGACCTGGGGAGCCAAATGGCGATCCTCGCCGCATGGTCGGGTCTATACGCTTGGGATCCCACGACGTTCGAACCGGTGCTGGCAGAAGCCGAGGCCTACGACGTCTCCGACGACGGCCTCACCCATACCCTGACACTCAAGCCCGACCTGGTGTGGTCCGACGGGACGCCCCACGTCGCCGGCGACTACGTGTTTGGGATCAAGTACCGCTTCGACAAGGGATTGCTGTTCGATCCTCCCTGGTTGGTCGGCATGCTGGAGGTCTTCGAGGGCGCCGGCTTCGAGGCGCTCGGTATCGAAGCACCGGACGATCGCACCGTCGTGTTCCGAACCACGAACCCCGTGCCGTTCTTCACCAAGTGGCTCGCCGGCGAGTACAACTACTGGGCGCTGCCGCCCCATGCACTCGCCGACCAAGCAGCCGAGGATGCACTCAACCGTGCAGAGCCCTTCGTGGGAAACGGTGCGTATGTGATCACGAAGCTCGATTCGACGTCAGTCGTCTTCGATCGCAACCCGTCGTTCGCCGGCGAACCCCCGGCGGCCGACGGGCTTACGTTTCGTGTCTTCCCGAGCACCCGTGACGCGACGGCGTTCACCGCGTTCCGAGCCGGAGAAGTCGATGTGTCCACCTTGTCGATCGCGGATCTCTCCAACGTCCAAGCCGATGAGGAGCTCTCGGACCGACTGAGCATCCTCGTCTGGCAGAACCCGTTGCTGATCGCGCTGAATCACGCATCGGGCCCACTGGGCGATGTTCGCGTTCGGCAGGCCCTTTACGCGGCTCTCGACCGGGAGAGCATCGTCTCGAACCTCTTCCGCGGCAGCGCGACTCCGGCCTATCAGCTACTTGGCCCGACCTATGCCGGACACGACCCCGAACGGCGACCGTTCGACGCGACCCCGGACCAAGCACGGGCGCTGCTCGCCGGAGCCGGCTTCCCCGGAGGCGAGGGATTCCCACGTCTCACCTACCAAAACCTCGCGATCGCGGGACTGCAGGAGCTGTCCCAGGTCATCCAGGCGATGTGGAAGGATGTGCTCGGCATCGACATCCAGATCAACGGTGTCGACTCGGCGACATATTTGGAGAAAATCTTCGGTCCAGAAGGCGGTTGGGGCGACATGAGCGACCTCGCCTGGCCGGAGTACTTCCGAGATCCGGCCGACTCCTTGTACAGCCTCTACAGCTTCGGTGGTCTGTACGTGAAGACGGGTTGGCAGGGCCACGACGACCAGTTGCAGGCTCGTCAGGACGAGGCGGTGTTCGAACTCGACCCGGCTCGCCGTCACCAGCTGCTGGCCGACTACGACTTCGCCGTGCTCGACCAGATGCCGATCATCCCGGTCGTCTTCATCAACGACGCGCAGGTCCGCGCCGCGGATGTGGACGGCGCGTTCGTGTCGTACGGTCCGGGATTCGCCGGCGCGTTCGCGATGCGTCGAGGTGGGTGACGTGCGTTCGAACGAAGCTGCGATGGACCTCGTGGTGGCGCTGTATCGCGGACAGGACGTCGACGTCTCGCTCGATCAGCTGCTCCACCCCGACGTCACCTGCCGCGACTGGACCATTCCGGGGCGGATCTTTCGCGGGGCCGAGGAGGTGTGGAATGAGTGCTTCCTCACGGGCGCGTCGGCGTTCGACGACACCACCGAGGAGATCATCGAGGTCATCCGCGACGACTCCAGGCTCTTCATCCGGGCGACGTTCCGTGGCGTGTTCGTCGGTCCGTATCGCGGCATCTCCCCGCACGCACAGGGCGTGAGCTACGAGGTGGTCGACTCCTACGAGTTCCTCGACGGGGGGATTGTCGGGATGCGGTTCGGTGCCGACACCCTGAGTCTCGGCGTGAGCCTCGGTGCCATCGAGGTCGCCGACGCGCCATGGTGAGTGAGCACGGACGCTACGTCCTGCGGCGCATCGCCGAAGCCGTCCCTCTCGTGCTCATCGTGTACACAATCACGTTCGTCCTCATCCGTTCGACGCCCGGCAACCCGTTCGCCGCGCGTTCGAATCGGACGTTGACGGGCGAAGCCCTTGCCCAGATCGAGTCGTACTACGGCCTCGATCGGCCGTGGTACCAGCAGTACCTCGGCTACCTGACCAACGCCGTGCGCGGTGACTTCGGGCCGTCGTACTCCAAGCAGGGGCAATCGGTCTCGGAGATCCTCGGTCGAACGATCGGGGTGAGCCTGACGCTGGTGCTCGCTTCGCTCGTCGTCGCCGCAGCAATCGGGATCACGGTCGGTGTCCTCGCCACGCAGCGCCGAGGTTCCGTTCTCGATCGCGTCGTGAGTCTGGTCACGAGCATCGCCTTGGCGACGCCCGCATTCGTGATCGTGCCGGCACTCACCATCCTGTTGGGCGTGTACGGCGGTCTGGTACCAACCGGAGGATGGGACGGTCTGTTCTCGGCTTCCGCCGTCGTCCCGATCGTCGCCCTCGCGGCATCTCCAGCCGCAGTATTGACGTCGTACACCCGTGCGTCCTTGAGTGACGCACTGTCGTCGGACTTCGTGAGAACAGCCTGGGCACAGGGTCTGCGCCGTCGAACCATTCTCTGGCATCGCTCACTCAAGAACGGGAGTGCCCCGGTGCTGGCGGCGTTCGGAACGGAGGCCGCTGCGGCCTTCGCGGCGGTCCTCGTGGTCGAAACAGTGGCGGGAATCCCAGGGTTCGGCTACGAGATGGTGGCCGCGTTCGGATCTCGCGACTACCCCATCGTCATGGCAGGAACGCTGTTGCTCGCCACGTTGGTGGCGGCATCGAGCGTCGCCGCCGACGTGGGGTACGCGATGCTCGATCCGAGGGTGCGAGTCGGGGCGAAGGCGTGAAGCGGCCACTCATCGTCGGCGCAGGTGGTGCCCTCGCCCTGCTCGTTGCGTGTGCGATCTTCGCGCCGTTGTTGGCATCGCGACCGTACGCGGAGCAGGACCTCGCCAACTCGTTCGCAGGGCCCGGAGACGGAGTCGGCTGGCTGGGTAGCGACGCGCTCGGACGTGACGTCTGGGCGCGACTGCTGAGCGGCCTGCGCATCTCGCTCGCAGTCGCAATCTTCAGTCAGATCGTCGTCGTCGTGATCGGGGTTCCGGTCGGCCTCCTCGCGGGGTACCTGGGCGGGCGTGCCGACCGGTTGCTGATGCGCATCGTCGACTCGGTGATGTCGTTCCCCGTGCTCCTCCTCGCGATGGTGATCTCCGCCAACGTGAGAGGTAACTCGGCCAGCGGAACCGGGATCTGGTCGGATATCGTTCGTCAGGTCGACGAGCAGACCAATGGTCTGACGCCTGCGTTGGTGGTGATCTCGGTGCTGTTCTGGGCACCCACCGCGCGACTTGTGCGCTCGAGCGTCATAGGACTAAGAGAACGTGACTTCGTCCGAGCCGCGAGGTCGTCCGGCGCGACCCATCTCCACGTAATGCGACGACACGTGCTCCCACACATCTGGGGACCTGTCATCGTCTCCGCAGCGATAGTCGTGCCGTTCGCCGTCCTGACCGAGGCGGCACTGAGCTTCCTGAAGCTGGGCGTGGAACCGCCCACGCCGTCGCTCGGTCTGATGATCGCCGAGGGCGCGACATCGATCAATTCGTTCCCGCTGCAGGTGCTGATCCCATCCGCATTCCTCATCGCGGTGACCCTGCTCGCCCAGCAACTGGGCAACGGCCTGCAGCAGGTGTTCGAGGAAGGACCCCAGCGATGAGCACCCGACCGTTGCTCGAGGTTCGCGCACTCACCACCGTCCTCGATCGACCCGGCGGTGCGGTGCCGGTGATCAATTCGGTGTCGTTCGACGTCGGCCGGGGCGAACGTGTGGCGATCGTCGGGGAGTCGGGCTCTGGGAAGTCGACGACGGCGCTCAGCATGATCGGCCTGCTGCCGCGGGGCCTCAGACACCAAGCAGGCCAGGTATTGCTCGATGGCCTCGACATCACGGAACTGCGGGGCGAGCAGATGCAGGCCGTCAGGGGGCGCCGGGTGGGCGTGGTGTTCCAAGATCCGCTGCACTCCCTCGATCCCGTCGTCACGATCGGTGTCCAGATCGCAGCGGTCGCCCGCAAGCACGAACCGCAACTCCGCAGACGTGAGGTCCAGGAGCGAGTAGTCGAGCTGCTCTCCGACGTCGGCTTCGCGAGCCCTGCCGAGTTCATGGGTCGATATCCGCATCAGCTCAGCGGCGGCATGAGGCAGCGGGCGATGATCGCGGCGAGTCTTGCGGGGAGGCCGGAGCTGCTCATCGCCGACGAACCGACGAGTGCCCTCGACGTGACCGTGCAGGCCCAGATCATCGATCTCCTCGAGCGGCTGTCCGAGGGGCGGGGCCTGGCCGTCGTGTTGATCACACATGATCTCGGCTTGGTGGCCGGTTTCGCGCATCGAACCGTCGTGATGTACGGCGGAACTGTCGTCGAAGTCGGTGCGACGGCCGAGCTGTTCCGCAGGCCGCTCCATCCGTACACGGAAGGGTTGCTGGCCTGCGCACCCAGGATCGACGGGCCGCTCGATGAACTGCTCGTCGCGATCCCTGGCAATCCACCCACGGTCGCGAGCCTCCCCGCGGGGTGCACCTTCGCCCCGCGGTGTCCGAAGGTCCACGACCGCTGCAGCGCGCAGCGGCCCGAGCTGCAGTCATGGCAGGGGGCCGCCGTCGCGTGCCACCTCGTGGAGAAGGGCGTTCGATCATGAGCCCGGTGCCGCTGCTCGACGTCCACGGTCTCGTCAAGGACTTCGTCGTCCGCCGGAAGAAGCTGCGAGCCGTCGACAATGTCAGCTTCGACATCTCGTCCGGTGAGACGCTCGCGCTGGTCGGCGAGTCCGGCAGCGGAAAGAGCACGGCTGCGCTGTGCGCGACCTTGCTTGAGAAGCCAACGGGAGGTTCCGTCCGATTCGACGGCACCGATATGGTGGCAGCCAAACCCTCGATTCGACGTCGCCTTCGCCGTGACATCCAGTTCGTCTTTCAGGATCCGTCAAGTTCACTCGACCCGCGGATGACCGTCGAGGAGATCGTTCGAGAACCTCTCGACATCCATCGGGTCGGTACGCCGGACGAGCGTCGGCAGCGCGCCATGAAGTTGCTCGATCGCGTCGGCATCGACCCGGCTGCGGCCCAGCGTCGTCCCGCGTCGCTCTCGGGTGGGCAGCGTCAACGAATCGGCATCGCTCGAGCGCTGGCACTTCGGCCGAAGCTCATCGTGTGCGATGAACCCGTGTCGGCACTCGACGTGAGCGTGCGGGCTCAGATCATCAACCTGCTGGTCGAGCTGCGGGCACAGGAGTCACTGTCGTACCTGTTCATCGCACACGACCTCGCCGTGGTCCGCCACATCGCCGATCGGGTCGCCGTGTTGTACCTCGGCACGATCGTCGAGACCGGATCGAAGGCCGAGGTGTTCGGCCGGCCGGCGCATCCGTACACGGCCGCGTTGCTGTCGGCTGTGCCGTCTGCCGAGCCCGATCGCACGCTGGAGCGCATCGTGTTGGGAGGCGACCCCCCGAGCCCGTTCGATCGCCCCGAGGGTTGTGTGTTCCAGCAACGCTGCTGGCGGGCAGACGAGCTCTGTCGGCGTCAGCGACCGGCTCTGGTTGAGTTTCGGCCGGGACAGCAGACCGCATGTCATCACCCCATCGACGACCCAGGAGCCACCACATGAGCCGTGCCCTCTCCGTGCATCGAATGGCTGATGAACCGCACCTCGCAGAGAATCTTGAGTTGGCGGTCGAAGGAGCATTCCCGGCGTTCTTCGCGCACGACCGGTTGTGGAACGAGGTCTTCCCCGAGGTCGTCACGACGTTCCCCGATCTCCAGCTCCTGGTCGCTGTCGACGGTGAGATCGCCGGAATGCTCAATTCCGTGGCGTTCTCGTGGGATGGATCCGTCGAGGATCTGCCGCGCGGTGAGCACGATGTCATGCTGCGCAGCATTCGCGAGCATCGCGACGGAGTCGTGCCCAACACCCTGTGCGGCATCCAGGCGGTCCTGTTGCCGGCGTTCGTCGGGTCCGGATTCGTCTCGGAGTTCCTCGACGCGACGAGCGCTATGTTGCGCGGTTTCGAGCACGTAGTGTCCGCGATTCGACCGACGCTGAAGGAGCGTTACCCGAACGTCGACATCGACGAGTACCTCGCCTGGTCCTCCGACGCCGGCGAGCCGTTCGACCCCTGGATCCGCGTGCAGCAACGGCGCGGCGCGACTGCGTTGGCGGTCAGCCGCGACTCACTCGTGATTGAAGGTTCCGTCAGCGAGTGGCAGCAGTGGTGTTCGATGGCTTTCCCCGCGACCGGCGAGTATGTGATCGCCGGAGGGCAGTCCCTCCTGCAGATCGATCGCAGCGCCGATCGAGGGGTGTACAGCGAAGCGCATGTCTGGATGCAATTGCCGGGACGGCCCACGTGAGGGCAACGCTCCCGGTCGCCGCCCGATGGTTCGAGATCACGCGATACGACGATTCGGTGACGCACATCACCGAGCCACACGTGCACCCGATGCTGCGCTGCAATGTCTGGCACGTGAGGGGCCGTGACTCCGACCTGCTCGTCGACACCGGACTGGGTATCGCGTCGTTGACGGCGGCGGCGCGTGATCTCTTCCTCCACGAAATCACGGTCGTGTTGACGCACACGCATTACGACCATGTCGGAGGTGCTCACGAGTTCTCGGGCTGCCTCGTCCACCGCCTCGAGGCGGACAAGGTGTCCGACCCGACACTGGAGAGCGACTGGGTCACCCTGCTCGGCACCGACTTCCCCCCAGGCGAACGGGCAGCCCTGTCAGACATCGGATATGCGCTCGACGACGTGCTCATCGACCATCTGCCCGATCCCAGTTTCGACCCGGCGTCATTCGCCGTCGCACCGGCTCGTGTCACCGGCACGATCTCCGAGGGCGACGTCCTCGACCTGGGAGACAGAGCCTTCGAGGTCCTGCACCTCCCCGGTCACTCGCCTGGTTCGATCGGACTCTGGGAAGCGCGAACCGGCACCTTGTTCTCCGGTGACGCGGTCTACGACGGGCCACAGCTCGACGCGATTCCCGGCGCCGATCGAGATGCGTATCGGATCACGATGGAGCGGCTGCGTTCGCTGCCCGTGAAAGTGGTGCACGGAGGCCACGAGCCATCGTTCGGCCGCGAACGCCTCGTCGAACTCTGCACCAAGCATCTCAACGGAGTTCGGCCAGTATGAACGAGCATCCACAGCCGCTCGGCGGCAACCAGATGCCGAGGTTCGGTGGACCGGCCACCATGATGAGGTTGCCGGGAACCACAGACCCCAGCCGCCTCGATGTCGCGTTCGTCGGTGTGCCGTTCGATGTCGGCACGTCCAACCGGGCGGGGGCTCGATTCGGCCCTCGGCAGATCCGAGCGGAGTCGAGTCTGCTCCGGCCGTACCAGATGGCCACGGGCGCTGCCCCGTTCGACGACCTCGTCATCGACGACATCGGAGACGTGCCGATCAACACCTTTCACCTCGGCAAGAGCATCGATGCAATCAGGGACTTCTACGTGACTGCACTCCCCGAGAAGACTCGGCCGATCTCGCTCGGTGGCGATCACACGATCACCTACCCGATCTTGCAGGCGCTCGCGCAACGGCACGGCCCACTCGGCGTGGTTCACGTCGATGCCCACGCCGACGTGAACAACTCGATGTTCGGCGAACCGGTCACGCACGGAACATGGCTTCGTCGTGCCATCGAGGAGGAGTTGGTCGATCCCGCGCGCATCGTACAGGTGGGTGTTCGCGGTACTGGCTACAGCGCAGCGGACTTTGACTGGCTCTCCGGTCTCGGCAGTCTCGTCGTGCGGGCGGAGCAGTGCTGGCACCGATCTCTCGAGCCGTTCATGGACGAGGCTCGCGAGCTCCTCGGGGCGGGACCGGTATACCTCACGTTCGATATCGACGGACTCGATCCGTCCGTCGCTCCGGGGACCGGCACTCCGGAGATCGCAGGCCTCACGTCCATCCAGGGAGTGGAGATTATCCGTGGCTGTCGAGGTCTCGACCTCGTCGGTGCTGACGTGGTCGAGGTCGCTCCCCAGTACGACGCCTCGGGCAACACCGCTCTGCTCGCGGCGAACCTCGCGTATGAGCAGTTGTGTGTGATGCCCGGCGTCGCCGTGCCGCAGCCGACCGTTGCGCGACAACGCTCACATCGGGCGCCGGCGACCGAATGAGGCGCAGATGGCTGAGGTTGTCTCGACGGTCGGCGTGACGTTCTTGCTGGTCGCGTATTGGGCCGAGAGTCGCGACCGAATCAAAGACCGCTCTACCTCGCCCTCAACTTCGTCGGTGCGGCCCTTGCGGCGATCGGCTCTCTCCTGATTCCGTTCATCCCATTCGTCGTCCTTGAGAGCATCTGGGCCGCTATTGCCTTCCAGTATTTACTGCGCACGCGAAACCGATCAGTCTGATTGCGGTCGCGGCGAACGGCACCGGCGCCGTTGGAGACAACGGGGCGTGCGTCGCCGCGCCGTGGACATTCTCACTCCTTCGGCCGATGTGGTGGTCGTCGGGTTTCATTCACCATGGCGGCCATGACGACAACACATGCACCATCTGTTCGATCTAGCACCTCAACCGACACGGCGCCCTGGAACCGCTGGCGCCACTGGGTGCTGACGGGCTTGCTGTGCCCAATCTTCCTGGTGTTTGCAATGCTCTCGTTGCTCGATCCGGAGACAACGCGCCAGACGACGACCGATCTCGGATCTCCCGCGTTCATCGGGACCCAACCCCCTGGCATTCGCCAAGCTTGCTGCTGTGATGGTGATCCTGTGAAGGTGGTGGCCGACGCTGCGGTTGTTCGCGTTCGCCGGCCTGCTCTACGACAAAGAAGAGGTCAGGGTTCGATTCCCCCCAGCTCCACCAATAGCGCACGCTGACCACGCATCACGCTGCCAACGGGTCAGGCAGCGGGGCTGCGCGCCGCACCGCGGCACAACAGCAGCAACCCGAGCGCGGCCGCCGCCAGCGAAGCGAGAAGAATCGCAAGTTTTGCATTCGCCTGATCGGCGGCATCGACGAGCGCCAACTCGGCGATGAATATCGCAACCGTGAAGCCGATGCCAGCCGCGACGCCGGTACCGATCAACTGCCTCAGCGACGCAGCCAGAGGCATGTCGGCGACGCGCAACCGAATGGCGAGCAGCGTCGCGAGCACGATGCCCAGCGGCTTGCCGACCACGAGTCCGACACCAACACCCCACGTCACCGGCGATGCGGCGGCATCACGCAATCCGTCGAGCGACACCGAGATTCCGCCGTTGGCCAGTGCGAAAATCGGTACCACGACGAAACTCGAGACGGGATGCAACGCGTGCTGAAGCCATTCGATGAGTGGCTTCTCGCGATACGTGACCGCCGGCGCGAGCAATCCCATCACGACGCCCGCGATCGTCGGGTGCACTCCCGCCTCGTGCAGCGCGAACCACATCCACACCCCGATCGGCACGTACGCGATCGGCGATGCTGCACCGAGACGCTGCAGCGCGAGCACGGCAACGACGCCGGCCGTGGCGCCGAGAAGCCACCACAACGCGACCCCTTTCGAGTACGCGACCGCGATGATGACGATGCCGCCGATGTCGTCGACGATGGCGAGCGCGAGCAGAAACGCCCGCAGCGACGTCGGCACCCGCGAACCCGCGACCGAGAGCGCGCCGACCGCCAGCGCGATGTCGGTGGCGACCGGAATCGCCCAACCGCGGGGTTCGGTGGCACCAGCGAATGCGAGATAGATGAGTGCCGGCACTGCCATGCCGCCCAGGGCTGCGATCGCCGGCAGCGTGGCCGCGCGCCGCGAGTTCAGGTGCCCGACGGTGAGTTCGCGCTTGATCTCCAGACCGACCACGAAAAAGAAGATGGTCATCAATCCGTCGTTCACCCAGCGCCGCAGGGAGAAGTCGAGCGCGACACCGGGAATCTCGAGCGCCACGTGCGTTGCCCACAACTCCTCGTACGACGCCGACCACGCGGAGTTCGCCCAGACCAGCGCAGCGACGGCGCCGATGGCCAGCAGCACGGCACCAGCAGATTCCTCCCGCAGAAACTCGCGCAGCGCGACGGAGTCCCGCGGCGACCTCGCGCGACGTTCACGCGGTTCGGGCATTGCTCCTCAATGTTCGCACACGTGCCCAACCCGCTGCCACACTGAAAGGGTGACTGCGCAGGCGGGCGGCTCGACGATCTCGCCGCTCTTCGACGCCTCCGCGTGGCGAGCGGTGCCGGGCTTCTCCTTCGGCGACATCACGTACCACCGCGCGGTCGAGTCGGACACTGCGCGATCCGGCACGCACCGCTCCGGCACGCACGGCTCCGGCACGCACGGCTCGGGCACGCATCGCTCCGGCACGGTGCGCATCGCCTTCAACCGTCCCGAGGTGCGCAACGCGTTCCGCCCGCAGACGGTCGACGAACTCTTCGCCGCGCTCGACCACGCGCGACAGTCCCCCGACGTGGGGTGCGTGCTGCTCACCGGCAACGGGCCGTCGCCGCGCGACGGCGGTTGGGCGTTCTGCAGCGGCGGCGACCAGCGCATCCGCGGCAAGGACGGATACAAATACGCCGAAGGCACCGACGCGAGCACGATCGACGCGGCGCGCACCGGGCGCCTGCACATCCTCGAAGTGCAGCGGCTCATCCGCTTCATGCCCAAGGTCGTCATCTGCGTGGTGCCGGGCTGGGCGGTGGGCGGCGGGCACAGCCTGCACGTGGTGTGCGACCTCACCATCGCCAGCCGCGAGCACGCGAAGTTCAAGCAGACCGACGCCGACGTCGCGAGTTTCGACGGCGGCTACGGCTCGGCGTACCTCGCGCGACAAGTCGGCCAGAAGTTCGCGCGCGAGATTTTCTTCCTCGGGCGCGAGTACTCCGCCGAAGAGGCGCACCGCATGGGCATGGTGAACGCCGTGGTCGAGCACGCGAAGTTGGAGACCGTCGCCTTGCAGTGGGCGCAGATGATCAACGAAAAGAGCCCGACCGCGCAGCGCATGCTGAAGTTCGCGTTCAACCTCATCGACGACGGGCTCGTCGGCCAGCAGTTGTTCGCCGGAGAAGCGACGCGGCTCGCCTACATGACCGACGAAGCGCAAGAGGGTCGCGACGCATTCCTGGAGAAGCGCGACCCGGACTGGTCGAGCTTCCCCTGGCACTTCTAGCCATCACCCGGCCCGACGACCCGCGGCTCGACCCGTTCCGCTGGCGCGAGCGACGGCTCGTCGGCCCGCAACAGCAGCGCGAGGGCGGGCCGCTCTTCATCGCCGAGGGCGACCTCGTGACACAACGCGCGATGGAAGCGGGCTGCGAGCCGGTCGCCGTGTTGTGCAGCGAGAAGGGCGAGGCGCGCCTCGCGACGTTCGCACCCGACTACGCGCGCTACTCGTATCTCGCCAGCGAAGAATTGCGGCGCAGCATCACCGGGCTCGGCGTGCCGCTCGACGTGATCAGCCTCTTCAAGCGGCCCGAACCCTGCGATTTGTCGCGGCTCGCCGCGCGATTCACCTGCGGCGTCTTGGTCGACCACGTCGACAACCCGGTGAACATCGGCTCGATCACCCGCAACGCCGCGGCACTCGGATGGGACGCCATGTTTCTCGACGAAAACAGCGGCGACCCGCTCGCGCGGCGCGCGCTGCGCGTGTCGATGGGCAACGCCTTCCACGTGCCGTACGCGCGGGTGCCCGACGTGGCGTCGTTCGTCGCCTCGCTGAAGGCGGCCGGGGTCGCGACCATCGCGCTGACTCCGTCGGCCGGTGCCGAGCCGCTGTCGACCGTGCGCGTCGACGCGCCGCGGCGGCTCGTGTTGCTCGGCGCGGAGCGCGACGGGCTCGATGCCGACGTGATGTCGGCGTGCTCGCACCGTGTGCGCATCGAGATGGGCGACCGTGTCGACTCGCTCAACGTCGCCGCGGCGAGCGCGATCGCGTGCTACACGTTGCGCAAGTGATCTGAGGCGCGCGCGAAGTACTCGCGCATCTCTTCCGACACGTCGGGCGGCGCCCCGCACGCATCGAGCGCTGCGTTCATGTGCTTGAGCCAGCGGTCGCGCATCGCGTCGTCGATCGGATACGCCGCGTGGCGCATGCGCAAGCGCGGGTGGCCGCGCTCGTCTGAGTACGTCGTCGGCCCACCCCAATACTGCGCGAGGAACATCGCCAGTCGTCGTGCCGCGCCGGCGAGGTCGTCGGGGTGCGGATACAGAGCGAGCAGAACGGGGTCGGTGCGCACGCTCGCGTAGAACGCTGCGGTGAGACGATCGAAGAACTCACTGCCGACACGCGAGAACACACTTGCGGGCGACGGGTCGCCCGCGTGGGCCTCGCCGGGCGGCGCGTCGCCCGTGTGCGCATCGGCGGGCGGCGCGTCGCTCACGAAAACGTGCTCACGAAAATGTGGGCTCTTCCCAATCGGGGAACACATCCGGCATATCGCGCGACACCGAGTCGCTGAACGCAGCGGGCCGCTTCTCCAAGAAACTCATCACTCCTTCGTGCGCGTCGGCGCTGCGGCCACGCAACTGGATGGCGCGCGAGTCGACGCGGTGCGCCTCCATCGGGTGCGCGGCACCGAGCATGCGCCAGAGCATCTGGCGCGACAACGCGACCGACACGCCGGAGGTGTTGTCGGCGATCTCGCGGGCGAGCGCGTGCGCGGCGGGCAGCAGTTCGTCAGGGGCGTGCAGCGAGCGCACGAGCCCGCCGTCGAGGGCTTCTTGTGCGGGCAGGATGCGCCCGGTGTACACCCACTCGGCGGCGCGCGAGATGCCGACGAGACGCGGCAAGAACCACGCCGATGCGGCCTCGGGCACGATGCCGCGGCGCGCGAACACGAAACCGATGCGGGCGGCGGTGGATGCGAGCCGCACGTCCATCGGCAAGGTCATCGTGGCGCCGATGCCGACGGCCGCGCCGTTGATGGCGGCGATCACGGGCTTGGTGCACGAGAAGATGCGCAGGGTCACCCGGCCGCCGCCGTCGCGGCGCACGGCCGACGACTTCGCCGCACTGTCGTCGAAGGTGGTGGCGCCGCCCGAGAGGTCGGCGCCCGCGCAGAACGCCTTGCCCTCCCCCGTCACGATCACGGCGCGCACCGCGTCGTCGGCGTCGACTGCGTCGAAGGCGGCGATGAGCTCGTGCATCATCACGCCGGTGAACGCATTCATCTTCTCCGTGCGCGAGAGGGTGATGGTCGCGACTGCGTCGCGAACCTCGTAGCGAATCTGGGTGTAGTCGGCCATGGCGAAAGTCTGCCAGCCGCAAGCCGCGCGGTTACACGTCGAGGAATCGCGAGGCGGCGATCGCCGAGCCGATGGCACCGACCACGGCACCGAGCGCGAGCAAGATGACCATCACCCCCGAGAGATAACCGGCCGGCACCACCAGGCTCGAGATGCCCGTGCCGGGCTTGAAGGTGGCGACGCCGCTCGTCCACGCGCTGTTGAGCGCCCACACGCCCGCGCACGACACGACGCCGCCGATGAGACCCTGCAGCAGGCCTTCGAGCATGAACGGCACGCGGATGAACCAGTTCGTCGCGCCGACGAGTTTCATCACTTCGATCTCGCGGCGGCGGGCGAACATCGCGGTGCGGATCGTGTTCCAGATGAGGCCGATGGCAACGACGAGCAGCACCAGCGACATGATGAGCGTGACCGTGCGCACGAAACCCGACAACGTGGAGATCACCTCGAACTCGTCCTCGGCGAGCGCGACTGCCTCCACGCCGGGCAGCGTGCGGTACTGGTCGGCGAGGCTGCGCACGAGATCGGTGTCTGGCGTGAGCGGCACCACCTTGAACTGCGTGGGGATGGTCTCGGGTGTCAGCAGGCTGAGCGTCACGGCGTCGCCGGCGAAGATGCGCTGCGCCTCGGCGTAACTTTCGGCCTTGTCGAGATAGCGCAGTTTGTCGACGTCGATCACGCTCGGCGCGGCGCGCAGCGTGGAGTCGATGAGCGCCACCTGCTCGGGCGACGCGTCGCTGCGCACGAACACGATCATCGCCACGTCGCCGCGCCACTGCACGAGCAGGTTCTCGAACGCCCGCTGGATGAGGAACGTGGCGCCGACCAGCAACAACGCGATGGCCGAGGTGAGCACGGCGGCGAGCGTGAGCGTGAGGTTGCGGCGGAAACTCGCCCACGTCTCGCGCAGCGCGTACTCGATGCGGGCGAGCATTATTCGTACACCCCGCGCTCTTGGTCGCGCACCACGACGCCGCGGTCGAGCTGGATCACTCGCCGGCGCATCGCGTTCACGACGCGGTGGTCGTGCGTGGCCATCACGACGGTGGTGCCCGTCTCGTTGATCGCCTGCAACAGCGCCATGATGCCCTCGCTCGTCGCCGGGTCGAGGTTGCCGGTCGGCTCGTCGGCGAGCATGATCAGCGGACGATTGACGAACGCACGCGCGATCGACACGCGCTGCTGCTCGCCGCCCGACAACTGGTTGGGGAACCGCTCTTCTTTGCCAGCCAAGCCGACCAGTTCGAGCACGAACGGCACCTGCTCGCGGATCATGTGGCGCGGCTTGCCGATCACCTCGAGGGCGAAGGCGACGTTCTCGAACACCGTCTTGTTGAGCAGCAGCTTGTAGTCCTGGAAGATGTTGCCGAGCGAACGGCGCAGGTACGGCACGCGCGAGAGAGACATGTCCGACACGTTGCGCCCCGCCACCCACACGTCGCCTTGCGTCGCGACTTCTTCGCGGCTCATCAGTCGCAGCAGGGTCGACTTGCCCGAGCCCGACGGCCCGACGAGGAAGACGAAGTCGCCCTTCGCAACGTCGAACGACACTCCGTCGACTGCCACCGTGTCGGTGCCGTACATCTTCGTGACGTCGTCGAGCGAGATCATTTAGTCGCCCGCCTGCGTGCGGCGCCAGCGCAGGTAGCCCTCCATGAACTCGTCGAGGTCGCCGTCGAGCACCGCGGTGACGTTGCCCGACTGCACTTCGGTGCGCAGGTCCTTCACCATCTGGTACGGCTGCAGCACGTACGAGCGAATCTGCGTTCCCCAGCCCGCGAGCGCTTGCTTGCCGGCGATGCGCGCGAGTTCGGCCTCGCGCTCTTCTTCGGCGCGCGCGGCGACCATCGTCTTCAACTTCTTCAGCGCGTTCTCGCGGTTCTGCAACTGGCTGCGTTCCTGCTGCGACGCCGACACGAGGCCCGTCGGCCGGTGGATGAGCCGCACCGCCGACGACGTCTTGTTCACGTGCTGGCCGCCCGCGCCCGACGCGCGGTACACCTCCATGTCGATGTCGGCGTCGTTGATCTCCACCTGCACGTCGTCGAGCACCGGCCACACCTGCACCGTGGCGAAACTCGTCTGGCGGCGGCCCTGGTTGTCGAACGGGCTGATGCGCACGAGGCGGTGCGTGCCGCGCTCGCTCGTGAGCAGCCCGTAGGCGAATCGTCCGCGCACGGTGAAGTCGGCCGAGAGGATGCCGGCCTCGGTGCCGTCGGAGACGTCGCCCATCTCGACGGCGAAGTTGCGCCGCTCGGCCCAGCGGGTGAACATGCGCAAGAGCATCGCGCTCCAGTCCTGCGCGTCGACGCCGCCGTCTTTGGCGTTGATCTGCACGATGGCGTCGGCCTCGTCGTGCTCGCCGGTGAAGAGGCTGCGCAGCTCCACCTCGTCGAGCGCGGCGCGCGCAGCGGCGAGGCCCGCTTCGATGTCGTTTTCTTGCGACGCGTCGTCGACTTCGCGCGCCATGTCGTGCAGCACGCGCACGTCGTCGAGCGTGCGCACGATGCCGTCGAACTCGTCGAGGTCGCCCTTCACGCTCGCGTAGTCGCTGTTCACGCGCTTGGCGTGTGCCTGGTCGTTCCACAATTCTGGGCGAGCGACTTCGGCCTCCAGCGCGGCGAGTCGTTCGCGCAGTTCGGCGACCTTCAGGTACTTCTCGGCCTCGCCGATGCGCCGGAGCACGTCGGCGATGTCGGTGCTGAAATCTCGCATGACGAACCGGCCCGACGACGGGCTATGCCGCCTTGCCGTGGCACATCTTGTATTTCTTGCCCGAGCCGCACGGGCACGGGGCGTTGCGCGGCGTGGTCGACCAATCCGACGCCGACTTGACGACGGTGCCCTGCTTGACGGCGCCCTGCGCGGCGGCAGTCGAGCCGGTCGCGACCCGAGCGGGGGCGGCGGCACGCGCGGGCGCGGAGTCGATCGTCTGCACGTTCTGCACCGTCTGCACGCGCTGGCTCGGCGCCTCGGTGCGCACCACCTGCACGTGCATCACGTACTTCACGAAGTCTTGCGCGATGCCCTTCATCAACCCACCGAACAACTCGAAGCCTTCGCGCTGCCACTCGGTGAGCGGGTCTTTCTGGCCCATCGCGCGCAGGTTGATGCCCTCTTGCAGGTAGTCCATCTCTTCGAGGTGCTCGCGCCAGCGCTGGTCGATGATGCGCAGCATCACTTGGCGCTCGATTTCGCGCATGGTCGGCGCGCCGAGTTCGGCTTCGCGGCGCTCGTAGTACGCCGACGCATCGGCCATGACGACGTCGTACATCTCGTCGGTGGTCGCGCACGCGGCGAGCCGCCCGACGGTGGTGCCGTGCGGCCAGAACGAACCGAGTTCGACGACGAGACCGCTCGTGTCCCACTCGTCGTCGGCCTCCGACACGCAGTGCGTCTCGATCAACGAGTCGACGGCTTCGGCGAGGTATTCCATCGCGGCGGCGCGCAGGTCGCTGCCGGCGAGGATCTGGTCGCGGCGCTGGTAGATGATCTTGCGCTGCTCGTTCATCACCTCGTCGTACTTGAGCACGTTCTTGCGGATCTCGGCGTTGCGCTGCTCCACCGTGTTCTGCGCGCGCTCGATCGCCTTGGTGACCATCTTGGCTTCGATCGCCTCGTCGTCGGGCAGCGCGCGACCCATCACCCACGAGAGCGCGCCTGTCGCGAACAGTCGCATCAATTCGTCGTCGAGGCTCAAATAGAAGCGGCTCGAGCCGGGGTCGCCCTGGCGACCGGCGCGGCCGCGCAACTGGTTGTCGATGCGGCGGCTCTCGTGGCGCTCGGTGCCCAGCACGTGCAGACCGCCGAGCGCGCGCACGCGCTCGCCTTCCTCGGCGCACACCTTTGAATGCTCGCGCACCAGTTCGGCGAGGCGCTCGTGGGCCTTGCGGCGCGCGGTGATGTAGTCGATGGGCATCTCCTCGAGCGCGACGGGCAGCGCGAACTCGTCGAGCAGCGTGTCGGGATGGTGGCCCTCTTTCAGCACCTGGTTGCGGGCCATGCCCTCGGGGTTGCCGCCGAGCAGGATGTCGACGCCGCGACCCGCCATGTTGGTCGCCACCGTGACCGCGCCGATGCGTCCCGCCTGCGCGACGATCGCGGCTTCCTTGGTGTGCTGCTTGGCGTTCAGCACCTCGTGCTTCACGCCGCGCTGCTGCAACTTGCGCGACAACACCTCGCTCTTCTCCACGCTCACCGTGCCGACGAGCACCGGCTGGCCCTTCTCGTGGCGCGCGACGATGTCGTCGACCACCGATTTGAACTTTGCCTCCTCGCCCTTGTAGATGAGGTCGCTCTCGTCTTCGCGCACCATCGGCCGGTTGGTGGGGATCGGCACCACGTTCAACCCGTAGGTGTTCATCAACTCGGCGGCCTCGGTTTGCGCGGTGCCGGTCATGCCCGCCAACTTGCCGTACATGCGGAAGTAGTTCTGCAGCGTGATCGTGGCGAGCGTCTGGTTCTCTTCTTTGATTTTCACGCCTTCTTTCGCTTCGACCGCTTGGTGGATGCCTTCGCTCCACCGGCGGCCTTCGAGGATGCGCCCCGTGAACTCGTCGACGATCTTCACTTCGCCTTCTTGCACGATGTAGTCCTTGTCGCGGTGGTAGAGCACCGACGCCTTCAGCGCCACCTGCAACTGGTGCACGAGGTTGCGCTGCACCTCGTCGTAGAGGTTCTCGATGCCGAGTTGCTGCTCCACTTTGTTGATGCCCGACTCGGTGGGCACCACGATGCGCTTGTCTTCTTCCACGTCGAAGTCGACGCCGCGCACCAGCGTGCGCACGATGGAAGCGAACTTGTAGTACAGCGTCGCGGCGTCGGCCACGCGCCCGGAGATGATGAGCGGCGTGCGCGCCTCGTCGATGAGGATCGAATCGACCTCGTCGACGATGGCGTAGTGGTGACCGCGCTGCACCTTGTCGGCGACGGTGTTCGCCATGTTGTCGCGCAAGTAGTCGAAGCCGAACTCGTTGTTGGTGCCGTAGGTGATGTCGCAGCCGTAGTCGACGCGCTTCTCGGCCGGCGACGTGCGCACACCGGGCACCACGAGGCCGACGCTCAACCCGAGCCAGCGGTGGATCTGCCCCATCCACACCGCGTCGCGGCGCGCGAGATAGTCGTTGACCGTCACGAGATGCACGCCCTTGCCCGACAGCGCGTTGAGATAGACGGGCAGCGTCGACACGAGCGTCTTGCCCTCGCCGGTGCGCATCTCGGCCACCCAGCCGGCGTGCAGGGCGCCGCCGCCCATCAACTGCACGTCGTAGTGGCGCTGGCCGATCACGCGGGTGGCGGCCTCGCGCACCACGGCGAACGCTTCGACGAGCAAGTCGTCCACTTCTTCGCCGCGCGCGAGCCGCCCGCGGAACTCGGCGGTCTTGCCGCGCAGTGCGTCGTCGGAGAGGGCGGCGATCGTCGGGCCGAGGGCGTTGACCTCGGGCACGATGCCGGCCAGCGCCTTGACTTTCTTGCCTTCGCCGGCGCGCAGGATGCGGTCGAGCACGCCCATCAGAGAAGTCAGCCTACCCGTGCACGACCTGCGCTCGACCCGTGGCTCGCACGTGCGCGACCACCGCGCAGCGCACTTCGCGCGCGCCGGCCTCGAGCAGTGCGGTGCGTGCGCGCGCGAGCGTGGTGCCCGTCGTCATCACGTCGTCGACGAGCAGGATGCTGCGACCGCGCACGCTGCGCACTCGCACCGCGAACCGCGGGCCGCGCATTCGCGACTCGCGCGACGCACCGGTCTGCGTGTTGTCGTCGGTGCGCCGCAGCGTGCGCACGCGCCGCACGCGCAACTCGCGCGCCAACGATGCGGCGATGATCGCCGACTGGTCGTGCCCGCGGTCGCGGATGCGTCGCGCGGTGGTCGGCGCCCACGACACCACGTCGGGCCGCCAGTCGCCCGACCGTTGCCGCACGGCGCGCGCGAGATGACGACCGAATCGCGCGGCGACGAACCGACGATTGCGGAACTTCATGTGGTGCACCGCGCGACGAAGCTCGCCGCGGTACTCCCCGAGCGACACGAACGAGAACCCGTGGCGGCTGCCGCGATGCGGGGCGAGCGCCGGGGCTGCGCACGCCGCGTCCACCGCGCGCAGCGTGATACGCCGCTTGAAGTACGGTGACCCGGTGGCATTCGGCGGCTCGTCGGCAGTCCCGCCGATGGCCACCGACCGACTCCCCGAACGCATCGCTCGGTGTGTGCTCGGGCTGGCGTTGTTCGGCGTCGGGATCTCCCTCATCATCGAGGCGCGCATCGGCGTGCCGCCGTGGGACGTGTTCCACCAGGGCGTCGCGAGCCGCGTCGACCGCAGCATCGGCACGGTGATCATCGCGACGGGTGCGGCGCTCATGTTGTTGTGGATTCCGCTGCGACAGATGCCGGGCGTCGGCACCGTGCTGAACGCGATCGAGATCGGCTTGGTCGCCGACGTCGCAATCGGGGTCCTGCCGCAACCCGAGTCGCCGTTCGTTCAGGTGCCGATGATGCTGAGCGGCGTCGTGGTGGTGGCGCTCGGCTCGGGGTTGTACATCGGCAGCGGCCTCGGGCCCGGGCCGCGCGACGGGCTCATGACTGGTCTCGCGGCGCGCGGCATCCCGCTGCGGGTGGCGCGCACGGGCATCGAAGTCACCGTGCTCGTCGTCGGATGGTTGCTCGGCGGCCAAGTCGGCGTCGGGACGGTGGTGTTCGCGCTCGGTATCGGGCCGCTCGTGCAGGTGCTGCTGCCGCGCCTGTCGATGAAGTAGCGCGGCTAGTACCGGTAGTGCTCGGGCTTGAACGGCCCCTTCGGGTCGAGGTCCAAGTATTCGGCCTGGCCGTCGGTCAGTCGCGTGAGTTTGGCGCCGAGCGCGGCGAGGTGCAGCGACGCGACCTTTTCGTCGAGGTGCTTGGGCAGCACGTACACGCCGACCGGGTACTTGGCCACGTTGTTGAACAACTCGATCTGCGCGATCACCTGGTTGGAGAACGAGCAGCTCATCACGAAACTCGGATGGCCGGTCGCGCAACCGAGGTTCACGAGGCGGCCTTCCGCCAGCACGATCACCGCGTGGCCGTCGGGGAACGTCCAGAGGTCGGTGCCGGGCTTCAGTTCGTCGCGCTCGGCGCCGCTGCGCGCGAGGCCCGCCATGTCGATCTCGTTGTCGAAGTGGCCGATGTTGCACACGATCGCGTTGTGCTTCATGCGCGCCATGTGGTCGACGGTCACGATCATCTCGTTGCCGGTCGCGGTGACGAAGATGTCGGCCGTGCCGACCACGTCGTTTAGCACGTCGACTTGGTAGCCCTCCATCGTCGCTTGCAGCGCGTTGATCGGGTCGATCTCGGTGACGATGACGCGCGCGCCCTGGCCGCGCAGGCTCTGCGCGCAGCCTTTGCCGACGTCGCCGTATCCGCACACGACCGCGACCTTGCCGGCGATCATCACGTCGGTGGCGCGGTTGATCGCGTCGATCAGCGAGTGGCGGCAGCCGTAGAGGTTGTCGAACTTGCTCTTCGTCACGCTGTCGTTCACGTTGATCGCGGGGAACAACAACTCCTTGCGCTCGGCCATCTTGTAGAGGCGCTTCACGCCCGTGGTCGTCTCTTCGGTCACGCCGCGGATGCCCTTGGCCATGCGCGTCCACTTCGTCGGGTCGCTCTTCAGGCTGCGCTGCAAGAGACCGAGCACGATCGCCAACTCGGGGTTCGACGCGGTGGTCGGGTCCGGCCCCCCGCCCGACTTCTCGTGCTCGACTCCCTTGTGCAAGAGCAGCGTGGCGTCGCCGCCGTCGTCGAGGATCATGTTCGGGCCGTCGCCGTCGGGCCAGGTCATCATCTGCTCGGTCGCCCACCAGTACTCCTCGAGCGTCTCGCCCTTCCACGCGAACACCGGGACGCCGTCAGGTTCTTCCACCGTGCCGTTCGGGCCCACCGCGACCGCCGCGGCCGCGTGGTCTTGCGTGGAGAAAATGTTGCAACTGGCCCAGCGCACCTGCGCGCCGAGCTCGACCAGCGTCTCGATGAGCACCGCGGTCTGCACGGTCATGTGCAGCGAACCGCTGATGCGCGCGCCCGCGAGCGGCTTGCGCGCGCCGTACTCCTTGCGCAGGGCGCGCAAGCCCGGCATCTCGTGCTCGGCGAGGTGGATTTCTTTGCGCCCGAACGGCGCCATCGACAAATCGGCGACGCGATAGTCCTTGCGTTGGGCGAAGGTTGCTGACGACATGGCTGACCCCGTTTCATGTTGGAACTGCGGATGAATTGGTAGCGCAGGCGGCCGCGACGACCGTGTCGGGCTGGGGCCTGCTGGCTCCGGATCGGGTCAGCCGACGAGCGTCAGGCTACTCGCTCGGCTGCGCCCGCGGGCGCTACGCCGTGAACGTCGGCGCGATGTGCTGGGCGGCAATCTTGGCCATGATGCGCGCGTGCTCGGCGTCGCTCACCGTGGCGGCCTCGTCGATCAGCATCACGGGGATGCCGTCGCGCACGTCGTAGCGGCGCATCAGGCGCGGGTTGTAGAGCGCGTCTTCGTCGGCGACGAAATACAGCGGGCCTTTGTCTTGCGGGCAGGCGAGGATCGCGAGCAGCCGGGCGTCGAGCATTGCCATTCCCAACACGCTAGGCGGTGATCAGCGCGAGCAGCGCGGCCACCTGGGTGTCGCACTCGTCGCGCGTGGCGGCCTCGAGATTCAGGCGCAGCAGCGGCTCAGTGTTCGAGGCGCGCACGTTGAACCACCAGTCGCCGCAGTCCACCGTCAGCCCGTCGAGGCGATCCTGCGGATACGCGGCGTACTTCTCGGCGACGCGCGCGATCACCGCGTCGATGTCTTTGACCTGCGTGTTGATCTCGCCGCTCGAGGCGTAACGCTCGACCGGCTCGCGCAACTTCGACAGCGGCAAGCCGGTGCGGCACATCTCCTCCAGCACGATCAGCGCGGCGATGAGCCCGCTGTCGGCGCGGTAGTTGTCGGCGAAGTAGTAGTGGCCGCTGTGCTCGCCGGCGAACACCGCGCCCGTCTCGGCCATCACGCCCTTCATGTAGCTGTGGCCGTTCTTGGTGCGCAGGCACTTGCCGCCGTTCTCCTCGATCACCTCGCGCACGGCGCGCGACGAGATGAGGTTGTAGAGAATCATCGCGCCCGGCGAACGACGCAAGAACACCTTGGCGAGAATCGCCGTGGTCGTGCTGCCCGACACGGTGCGGCCGAGTTCGTCGACCAAGAACACGCGGTCGGCGTCGCCGTCGAAGGCGAGCCCCACGTCGAACTTGCCCGCCACCACGCGCGCCTGCAGGTCGCGCTGGTTGGCAGGTTGGATCGGATCGGCCGGATGGTTCGGGAACGTGCCGTCGAGTTCGCCGTACATGATTTCTACGTCGAACATCGGCAGGCGGTCGAACACCGCCGGCACGACGAGGCCGCCCATGCCGTTGGCGGTGTCGGCCACGATGCGCAGCGGCCGCAGCAACGACTGGTCGACGAACGACAGCACGTGCGCGGCGAAATCGGCGAGCATGTTGCGCTTGGTGACCTTGCTCGTGTCGCCCTGCAGCGGCTTGCCAAGCGCGGCTCGCGCCAACTCGCGCACCTCGCGCAGTCCGCTGTCGATGCCGATCGACTTTGCGCCGGCGGCGCACATCTTGATGCCGTTGTACTGCGCCGGGTTGTGCGACGCGGTGAACATCGCACCGGGCATGTTCATGCTGCCGCTCGCGAAATACAGGAGGTCGGTGCTCGCCAGCCCGAGGTTCACGACCGACGCGCCGGTCGACGTGACACCGTCTTCGAATGCCGCGACGAGGCTGGGCCCCGACCGGCGCATGTCGTGGGCGACCACGACCGACTTCGCGGCGTTGTACTGCGCGAACGCCACGCCGAACGCGCGGGCGAGCGACTCGTCGAGTTGGTCGGGCACGGTGCCGCGCACGTCGTAGGCCTTCACGACCGCGTCGAGATTCGGCATCGCGCTGAGACTACTTGTCGAGGTCGGCGCCGCGCCCGGCGACATTCGCGACATTCGCGACATTCGCGACATTGGCGACATTCGCACGACGCTGCGCGCGCTTGTGGCGCACGACAATCACGATGCCGGCGAGCGTGAGCACGTAGGCGAAGGCGTCGAGGAACGACCAACCGAACGACAACGACACCTCGTTCTCGGTCGGCACCACGACCATCATGTTCGGGGCGATTCGATACGGGCCTTGCGCGCCGCTCGCGCCCCAGTTCGGGAAGTAACTCGTGCGCACGAGGATCGGCGTGCCCGGTTTGTCGACGCGGAACGACACGCTGCTGCGACCCTGCACCACGTCGCTCACCACCGCCGGCTGTAGGGCGACCGGCGTGAAATTCTCGCGCGGCACCACGATGTCGACGCGGCGCGAACGGTCGTCGGGCTCGCCGATGCGACGCTCGAAGTCGACCCCCACCTTCACGCGCTGCCACTCGTCGGGCCCGTCGGCGGCGGGAATCGCGGGCCAGTCGTTGGGGTTCTGGAACCAGCTCGTGCCGATCTCGAGCCAGCGCTCTTTCGCGTCGCCACGGTGCGCCATCTGCGACTCGTCGTCGACGCGCCCCGACACGACGACCGGCTGCACGACGAGCGGCACCACGAGGTCGCTGTCGGCCACCTGGTAGATCACCCACGGGCCCGACCGCGCGACCTCCGTGAGGTCGGGCTGGGCCGACGCCTCGCGGACCGCCTCGGGCGTGAAGCCCATGTAGTAGCGCACGCCGAGTTCCCGCAGGTAGCGCACGCCGAGCGCGGCCTTGTTGTCGTCGTAGCGGAGTTCGCGCACCGGGTTGCTGCTCTGCTTCGACATCGCGGCGGCGGCGATGAAGTGGTACGGCGTGGTGCCCGACGTCTCGAAGAAGAGGCCTTCCATGCTGCCGATGCAGCCGTCGGTCCAGTGCGGCAGCAGCATGAGACCCATCGTCGTGCCGTACTTGTTGGTCTCGCCGTTGTTCTCCCACAGCGCGCGACCGCAGCCGTGGCGCGGGTCTTTGCCGATCTGGTCCATCGTCTCGACGAGCGCGCGGTACTCGCCGTAGGCGTTCTTGCCTTCGTAACCGGTGAAGTTCCAGCGCGCCCAACCGTCGACGAAGCCGTCGTTCGATCGCGGCACGCTGAACGGCCCGATGCCGTAGCGCTCGCTGCCGTCGGCCGCGGTGCGCACCGACGCGAACGGAAGTTCTTGGAAGCGGAAGCCGATGATGCCCACGCACACGACCGACACGACGAGCGCGGCGGCCACGTTGAAGCCCTGGCGGCCGCGCGGCGAGTCGCCGAGCATCTGCTCTTCGCCCGTCTTGGCGACGAGCGCCGCGGCGCGCTCGAGGCTCACGAACCGGGCGACGGCCACTGCCACCTCGTAGATGCCGACCATCATCAGCATGTACCGCACGAGGTACAAGAACGGCAGGACGCGCGGGTTCCACAAGAGCCCGATGACCGGCAGGCTCTCGCGCGCGACGAACACGCCGATGGCGAGGAGCACCGCGTAGATGCCGAGCCACGCCACCACGGTGCTGCGCCGCCAGAGCGCCGCGGCGAACCCCACCAGCGCGAAACCGGTGACGATCACGTCGAACACGATGTGCAGCGGGAAGAACATGTCGACGAACGTCTCGGCGGAGCCGGTGGGCATCGGCTCGTATTTCATGTCGGTCATGTAGACGTGGTTGAGCACGAACGGCAGCACCCAGAACGCCGACAGCAGCACCGCCGTGCCGATCACCCACAGGCCGTGCTTCCACTTCGCCGCCTCGCGGTGCATCGCGAGAATCAGCAGGTAGCCGAGGAAGGCAAAGAGCAGCACGATGCCGTGCGACAACGCGGCGAGCGCGAGCAGCACCGTCGAGGCGACGCGCCTCGTGCCGTCTTCGAGCGAGCGGATGAACACGCCGAAACCCAGCACGCAGAACGCGAGCGCGATCGAGAACGAGAACTCCCCCGCCATCGTCGAGGCGATGTTGCCGCCGTAGATCGTGAAACTCTCGTCGAAGAGGAACACCGTGCTCGCGACGACGAACAACTCGGGCAGCGGGAATGCAAGCCGCGCCAGGCGCGCGAAGAGCCACGTGCACGCGGGCAGGGCGAGCAAGCCGACGACGGCGACGATCTTCAGGGCGATGCCGTAGGGCAGCACCACGTCGAGCGCGAGGATGAACAGCGCCGGCACCACCATGTAGAAGCGGTAGATCGGCAGACCGGCGTACCAGTCGTTGCTCCAGCCGGTGAGCCGCAGCGACGTGAGCAGGTGGTCGCGCAGGTACGCCGGGCCGTAGACGTGCGCGCCCATGTCGCCGCCGGTCGGGGTGTTGTCGCGGAAGATGAGCGACGGCTGCAGCGTGAAGAACACCATCAGCGTGGTGAAGATGATGATGCCCGCGGCGACGAGCAGCCGCGTGCGCCGCTCGAAATACACGAGGTCGCGCGGGGCCACGGTGCGGCGCTGGTCGGTCATCGGCGTGGTGCGACGTTCAGCCGAGCGCGAGGAGAGCGAGGCCCGTCGCGTTGAATGCTAAGTGCGCGACGACGGGCATGCCAAGTCGCTTCGTAAACTGCAGACAAAGTCCGAGCACCAGCGCAAATGTAAAGAGCCCGGGCAGTTCCGCCACGCGGCCGTGCACGCCGGCGAACCACGCCGCCACGACCACGACGACGAGCGCGTCGTTGAACTTGCTCTGCAGACCCGTCTGCAGGAACCCGCGGTACACGAGCTCTTCCACCACCGGCGCGCCGAGCACCACGATCAGCGCGAGCACCACGAGCCACACGCCGCCCGCCGAGTCGTACAGCGTGCGCGCGCGCTCCTCCACTTGCGACTGATCGAACGTGCCGGGGAACCACTCGCGGAACGGCCACGTGACGAGCCCGACGAGCAGCACCTGCGACAACACGCCGATGGGCACGCCCCACGCGTCGACGGGCCGGAAACGCAGCGAGAAGTCGTCGCGGAACCGCCCGGTGCCGGCGCGGCGCGCGAACACGAAGAGCAGCGCGAGTTGCGGCACCCACAACGACAACGCGCCAGCGAGGAAGAACCAGTCGGGTTGCTCCGCAGGCGACTCCGAGATGTCGAACGCGGTCACCAGCGCGACCTGCAGCACGGTCGCCACGAAGTAGGCGGCGATCCAACCGCCGATCAACCACCACAGCGTGTAGCGCGGTCGCGGCGTCGTAGCGTGCGGCACTTCGTGGGCGTACACGCGCTCGCCGTACGGGCGTTCGCCGGCGGGCGGATCCCAACCCGGGTGCGACACGACGGCGTCAGCCGGCGAGTTGGCTGGGCAACACCACGCGGAAGCGGTTGCGGCGGTCTTCGTGGCGCCAGCCGCTCGGTGCGACGAACCGCTGCCCGTGGCGCTCGCACAAGTCGTAGGCGTGCGGGTCGGCGGTGTCGGCGAGGTCGTCGATCCACACCGTGGCGGTCGCGTACTGGTACGTGAGCGTCATCGTCGCCGTGTCGCCGCAACAGGCGCGGGAACAGTGGCGACGCATGTGACCAAAGTACCGATTGCGCCGCGCGCAGCGGTGGATTACGCGCGCACGACGAGCCTTAGCATGGCGTAATGGCGAACCTCCCACCGCCGCCGCCTCCCCCGTCGCGACGCCCGCGGTTTTCGCGCGACCGGTTCCGGCCGCAGGGTGACGGCGAGCGGCAAGGCATGCCCCGCTGGGCGGTGTGGGCGCTCATCGCGCTCGCCGCGGTGCTCATCGTGGGCCCGCGCCTCGTGCCGCGGCCCGAGCAGGCGCGCTTCACGTACACCGAGTTCCTCGAGCTGGTCGAAAGCGGCGAGGTGCGCGAGGTGACGATCAACAACTTGAGCAACCAGATCTCGGGCACGCTCGCCGACGGCCGCGAGTTCGTCACGACCGGCGCGGTCTCGCTCTCCGACGCCGACGAGCAACTGCTGAAAGACAAGGGCGTCGACTACGACTACTCGACGCCGACGGGCAACTTCTTCACCAACCTCGTCCCCGTCTTGCTGCCGTTCTTCCTGATCATGGGCTTTTTCATCTGGATGCAGCGGCGCGCCATGGGCCAGGCCGGCAACATCATGTCGATCGGCCGCAGCCGGGCCAAGCCCTACCAAGCCGACAAACCGTCGACCACGTTCAAGGACGTCGCCGGCTACGAGGGCGTGAAGCTGGAAATCCGCGAGGTCGTCGACTTCTTGCGGATGCCTGAGCGCTTCAAGGAGATCGGCGCGCGCGTGCCCAAGGGCGTGCTGCTCGTCGGCCCGCCGGGCACCGGCAAGACGCTCTTTGCGCGCGCGGTCGCCGGAGAGGCGGGCGTCGGGTTCCTCTCCGTCACCGGGTCGGACTTCATGGAAATGTTCGTCGGCGTCGGCGCGTCGCGCGTGCGCGACCTCTTCCAGCAGGCGCGCAAGATGGGGCGTGCGATCATCTTCATCGACGAGATCGACTCGATCGGTCGCAAGCGCGGCGCGGGTCTCGGCGGCGGGCACGACGAGCGCGAGCAGACGCTCAACCAGATGCTGTCGGAGATGGACGGCTTCGAGTCGTCGGAGGGCGTCGTGGTGATGGCCGCCACCAACCGCCCCGACATCCTCGACGCCGCGCTGCTGCGCCCCGGTCGCTTCGACCGCCAGATCATCGTGCCGCTGCCCGAGGCCGAAGAGCGGCTGGCCATCCTGAAGGTGCACTCGACCGGCAAGCGGATGGGGCCCGACGTCGACCTGCAGACGATGGCGAAGGCGACGCCCGGCATGAGCGGCGCCGACCTGGCGAACCTCGTGAACGAGGCGGCGCTCATCGCGGTGCGCCGCGGCTCGACGCAGATCGAGCGCATCGACTTCGAGAACGCGCGCGACCGCGTGGTGATGGGTGCGCGGCGCGAGAGTCTCGCGCTCAGCGCCGAAGAGAAGCGTGCCGTGGCGTACCACGAAGGCGGGCACGCGGTGCTGTCCACGGTGCTGCCCAACAGCGACCCGCTGCACAAGGTGACGATTCTGCCGCGCGGCATGGCGCTCGGCGTCACGTGGAGCCTGCCCGAAGAACGCCACACGTACTCGCGCGAATACTTCCTCGACATGATCTGCAAGGCGATGGGCGGGCGCGTCGCGGAGTCGCTCGTGTTCGGCAGCCTGAACAGCGGCGCCGCGAACGACCTCGAGCAGGCGACGTCGATCGCGCGTCGCATGGTGCGCGAATGGGGGATGAGCGACACCATCGGCCCGATGGCGTGGACCGGGCAGCAGCAGGTGTTCCTCGGCGAGGACTTGATGACGTCGGGACGCGAGTACAGCGACGACACCGCGAAGAAAATCGACGACGAAGTCGCGCGCATCCTGCGCGAACAAGAAGACCGCGCGCGCACCATCATCACCAAGCACCGCCGCGGGCTCGACCTCGTCGCTGAAGCGCTGCTCGAGCACGAGACGATCGACGGGGCGGCCGTCGCGCGGCTCATCCAAGAGGGTCTCGGCGCGCCGTCGATCAAAGAGCGCGCGCCCGAGCAGCCGGGCGGGGCCACGCCCGACGCGCGACCCGAGTAGCGACCCGACTCGCCGCGCGGTTGACGCGCGGCTCCAACTACTCCGGCACCTCGCAGCTCGCCGCGGGCATCTGCGGGTCGCGGCACCGCGCCATCGCCGCCCACAGATCCGTCGCGCTCAGCGGGCCGAGCCGCCCGTAGCGCACCACACCGAGTGCGTCGGCGATCACGAGGGCCGGCACCGCGTCGATGCGGTAGCGGTCGTGCAGCGCGCGGTCGCGACCGAACTCCACTTCGCGCACCGCCACTTCGCGGCTCGCGAGCACTTGCGCCTTGCGCCAGACGTCGGCGCAGGTGTCGCAGGTCGCCGACGTGAACACCACGACGAGCCACGGTTTCTGGGCGCCCGGTGAATCAGGACGGTCGAAATCGGCACGGTCGAAATCAGCACGGTCGAGTTGCGCCGGCACCTCCCCGCGCGGCTGGGTGGGTGGCTGACGGCGACTGCGCCGCCGCAGCGACACGGCACCCGCCACCACGACGACCGCGGCCACCACGGCGAGTCGCAGCATCACATCGTCCATCGTCAGCAGCCCTCCCCCGCGGCGCACGACGCTGCGCCGGTCACCACGATGAGCGGTGCGACGCCCTCGATTGCCTGCTTGGCTCCGCGCGACACGCGGCGCGCGACGACGACGGGCTCGTTCGATTCGACCGACACGGCCGTCGCCGCCGTCTCGGCGCTGAGCGCGATGCTCGCGCTCGCCCCCGGGGCGAGCACGACCGCCTCGTAGCCGGGCACCGCCACCGCACCCGCCGGCCCGAGGTACGTGACGCGCAACGTCGCGCTCGCGGCACCCGGGTTGAACACGCGCAGCGATTCGACACCGCTCGCCGCGGTGCCCGATGGCGCCACCCAGGCGACGGCAGGCTGCGGGCTGCCGAGCATCACGGCACTCGCCGTCGACTTGCCGACTTGCTGCGTGCTCACGCGCTCAATCACCACACCGGCGGCTCGCGGCGCCGACACCGACGCCGCCGACACCGACATCGCCGACACGACCGCGGAGTACCTGCCGTCGGGCAGCGCGCCGAGCGACGTCGGCGCGAATTTCGTGACGCGCTTGGCCGGTGCAGTGATCGTCAGCGGGTCGAGCGCGGTGCCGTCGTCGGCGGCCACGATGAACGTGAGTTGCTGGTCGAAGGTGAGCGGGTTGTAAATCACGAACTCCTCAGCGACTTCTGCTCTCTTGGTGCCGTCGGCGAAGTACCAACGGTCGCTCGTCTCCGAGGCGCCGAGCGACATGGTGTAGCCGAGCCGGCCGCGACCGAGATAATGCTGCGAACGCCCGACCACCACGCGACCCACGGTCGCGACCACCGACACCGCCACCGTCGCCTCGTTGCGCGCATCCAGCGCCGCCATGTCGAACACGCGCACCGACTCGGGCGGCACCACGACGCCTTTCAACGACTGCGGCGCGCGCTCGCCGATCGCGGTCACGAACGTGACGTCGAGGATCGCCGAGTCGAGCGCCGGGTTGGTCACCACGAGCTGCTCGATGCTGTCGGTGCCGGTGAAACCGTCGGCGAGGAACCACGTGCCCGACGGCGACGACGCGCACTGCGACACGGCGTCACCCGCGCGGTGCAGCGTGCGCTGCTCCACCGCGAGCGCCGCGCCCTGCGACTCCACGAGCGTCGACACGAACGGCGACTCGACGCCCGCGAGCGCGTCGACTTCGAGCGTCGAGCGCGCCGCCACGGCGAAGCGCTGGCGTCGCGCGACGCCGTCCTGCGCGAAGCGCGTGATGGTGCCGCCGACAGGCACCTCGCCGGAGTTCGCGACGATGACGCGCCCGCTGATCGAGTCGTCGTTGCCCGGCACCCCGGCGCAGAACCACGTGGACGCTTTCGCGTCGGCGCGGAATTCGGGCACCGCCGGGCGTTGCGCCGCCGATTCATCGGTGCTCGGCGGCACGACGCGTGCGAGCTCGATGACCCCGGCCAGCAAAGCGATCGTCGCCGCCACTGCGGCAGCGTGGCGCACGCGCACGCTGAGCGGTGCCGCGCGCGACGACCCAACGAGCGGGGCGCGCTTCTCGGCCGTCACGAGACCCCCGCACGGATTTCGTCCGCCGCGACGCGGCGGTCGTCGCTGCGCAGCGACACTTCCACCACTTCGCGCGCGGCGCGCACCCGACCGCGGAAGCGGCTCGGGTTGAACGTGATGGACAACACGAGCAACCACAGCACCACCTGCATGGCGACGAGCACCCGTTGGGCGAGGCTCGGCGCGAGGCGCAGCACGGCCGCACCCGCCACCGGCGCGTCAAATGCGATGGTGGAACCGAACGCGACGCGCGGCACGATGCGCGCGCCGTCGACGCGCAGTGTCCAGCGGTCGGAGAACGGCATCGCGAGGTGCACGGTGCCCGCCGACATCGGTCCGGCGTTCGCGCGCTGCGGCGCGAGGCCCGAGACGAAACTGCCGCGCGACAGGAGCGGCTCGGCGAGCAACTCGGCCTCGCCCGCCTGCCGGCTCGCGACGGCGCCGCGTTCGTCGAGCAACGACTGCGTCGGGAGCGCCGCCGCGTTCTCGAAGATCACGAGGTCGGTCGCCGTGTACAGCCGGCGCAAGTCGAGCTGGTCGGCGAGCCGCGCCACGAGCGCCTCACCCGTGCCGCCGCCCACGGGCGCGCGCCGCGCGTGCAGCGTGCCGTCGCGCAACGGCACCACCACGAAGCGGACGGCGAGCGGGGCGAGCAAGCGGCCGGCGCGCAACGACTCGCCAGTCACGAGCACGTCCACCGCACGCTGCAACGCGGCGGTCATCGTGCTCGGGGCGGCGGGCAACACGTCGACACCGCTCGCGCCGCCGTCGTGCAACACGCCGTACGACACGCCTGCAGGGAAGCGACCGCCCGTCGTCGCGAGCAGGGCATCGGCGGCTGCGGCGGGTGCATCGGCGGCTGCGGCGGGTGCATCGGCGGCTGCGTCGGGTGTTGCTGTGGGTGCGTCGAGCGCGCCACCTGGCGCTTCCACGGGTGCGTCAAGCGCGACGGCGTACACCGGAAACAGGCGCGCATCACCGAGGTACAGCACGGCGTAGTCACCCGCCGAGTCGTCGGGCAACTGGGCCACGAGACGCCCGATGGTGTCGTCGGGCTGCGACCAGCGCCCGTCGAACGCGGCGACGGCGCTCGGTACGCACGCAACACACACGGCTGCCACCGACACGGTCGCCGCGAGTTGCCGCCAGGTGAGCGAGCGTGCGCGACCGTCGAGATAATCGGCGTAGGCGACGCACGCCGAGAGCGTGACACCGAGCGCCACGAGCGACCACACGACGAGCGGCTCGGGCACCGCTGCGCGCAGCAGCCCGCGCTCACGCGCAAGCAGTACCACGAAAGGTATCACCACGAGGGCGACGCCGCGCACTGCCCAGGCTCCGCGCGCGCCGAGCGACGCCAGCACCATCAGCAACACCGGCGCGTACACTGCGACCACCAGCCAACGCCACACGGGGTTGGCGATGCCCGTCGACGCCACGTCGAGCAGCGACACGCCGGTCACGGGCGCTGCCGCGCCGACGACCGCGGTCCACCAGTCGGCGTCGACGAAGCGCACCGACCACGGCAGGTGCAGCACCGCCGCGGCGGGCACGCCCGACAGCGGCGCGGCGACGAGCCACGCGGTGGCCCGCCACGGCGTCGACGTGAACGGAGCGGCACAGGCGAGTGCCAGCGAGGCGGCCGCCACGACGACGAGCGCGGCGGGTTCGAACGTGGAGGCGGCCGCGACGAGCAGCACGAGCGAGGCGAGCAGTTGCGCACGCCGCGCACCCACCGAGCGCACCGACGACTCGCGCACCGCATCCCGCGATTCGCGTGCGAGTCCGGCGAGCCGTCGGGCAAAGTCCACGATCCACGGCAGCAGCGCCCACACGACCAACGCGCCCCGCCGGCCGTCGCGCACCGCGAGGATGCCGACCGGCACGGCGAGATACACGACCGCGGCGAACATCCGCGTTCGCGCGTCGCCGACAGCGCCGGCGAGCCGCCATGCACCGGCGGCCGCCACGAAGAAGGCGCCGACCACGATCGCCGTGAGCAGCGCCGCGTAGTTGCCGAACGAGAGCGCGCCGAGCACGGCCATCGCACCGAGGTAGGTCGGCGCCGCACCCGTCGAGCCGAACCAGCCCGGCGACCATCCGACGAGATACAAGCGCGCGGCATCGGCGACCGACGTGTCGGCGGGCAGGAGCGGCACGAATTCGCCGATCGACTGCGTGCCGCCCCAGATGATTCCGCGGTTGCCGACGATCACCGCGACGAGCAACGCGAGACCGACGAGCGTGGTGGCCCGCACCACCGGCGCGGGGACGGCACCGATTGCCGGAGTTTCCGACGTGTGTTGTTCGCGCAGCGCGCGACGGTGGCGGGCGAACGCGGCGACTCGTGCGCTCGAGCGCAACTGCAGGCTGGTGACCTCGCGCCCCGGCACGCGACGCAACGGCCGCAGCACGCGGCGGCGGGCGACGACGAACGGCGCGTCAACCACGAGCGCGGCGACAGCGCGCAATCCGGCGAGCCCCGCGTGGTGGCGGCCGCCGAACAGCCCGACAATCGTCTCGACGAGCGAGCCGACCACGAGGCGCAGGAACACCAGCGGCAACTGCGAAGATGGCGCGCACGTCATCGCGGTGCGCACGCGGTGACGCGCGGCGCGAACGTCGGCGTTCACTAGCGTCGCGCGCACGGCGAACGCTCCGCGGTGGCGCACGACTGCCGACGGGTTCACGACGACGCGCGCTCCGAGCAGGTGCACCCGCCAGCAGAACTCGAGTTCCTCGCCGAAGAACGGGATGTTCGGCGCGAAGCCGCCGATCTCGCGGAACACGTCGTTGCGCACGAGCAGGCACGCCGACGGCAGCGCGAACACGTCGCGCACGGCGTCGTGCTGTTCTTGGTCGCGCTCGCCGGGGTCGACGACGCCGACGAGCAGGCCGGCGCGATCGGCGTCGAGACCGACGTGTTGCAGCACGTCGGGAGCATCCCACTCCACCAACTTCGGGCCGATGACCGCGGCGTTGGAGCGGAACGCCTCCTCCACCAACTGCGAGACGGTGTCGTCGCGCAACGCGACGTCGTCGTGCAGCACCAAGAGAAACCCGTCGCGACCGTCGACGAGCGCCAGCGCCTCGTTGACGATCGGACCGAACCCGGGGTTGCCTTCCACCGTGCGCACGAGTGCGCCCGGGACGCCGACGCGAATCTGCTCGACGACCTCGGCGGGCGTCGGGCTCGTGACCAGGGCGACGAAGCGCAAGTCGGGGTAGTCCTGCACGGCGAGGCTGCGGAGGGTGTCGGCCAGCCAGTCCCCCGGCTCGTGCACGACCATCAGGGCGACCACCGGAGGGGCCTGCGGGTCGGGCTGCGCCGTGGCCGACTGGGGCGTGGCTGGCGCCGCGGTGACTGACTCCGCCATGGCTGGCTGCGGCGCGCCAGACGGCGTCGGGCGCTCCTCGTTGGGGGTCGTCACGACCCCCTCAGCCTAACGATGACGGATGCCACATACGAATGTTTGCAAAGTGCTAGCAAAAGTTAGCGTGCCGATTTACGCTGGAAGACGGTCAACCGACCCTATTCGCCACAGGAGACGAAGATGCCCACCATGAAACTCACCAACCCGCTGCGATCGCTCGACCTCACCAAGTTCGACCTTCGCAAGATCAACCAGAACATCAAGCTCCCGAAGATCGATTTCGCCAAGTTGGACCTCCGCAACAACGAAGTGCGCGAGACCGTCGAGCGAATCGGCAACGACATCGCCCGCCGCCTCCCCGTCGAGCAGGCGCGCAAGGTCGTCGCCCCGGCCGCCAAGGTCGCCCGCGACGCGGCGTACGTCGCCGTCGGTGTCGGTGTCATCGCCGCCCAGCGCGTCAACGCCCGCCGCTACGACGCGCGCGAGCGTCTCGCCGGCGTGAAGCAGCGCCTCGACGACACGATGCCCCGCGTGCGCGACGAAGCGCAGGCGACCGCCCAGCGCGTGATCGACGAGGCCACCGCCAAGGTGCGCGGCTTCATGCAGCGCGGCGACGCCGAGACCGGCACGTCGGAGACCACCCCCGCGGTCTGAACTGCGTCGCCGAGTAGCCTTGGCGCGCTTGGGGTCGAACGAACTGTCGGGTTCCCGCCGAGTCACCGACGCGCGCGACGCGCTGCCGTCGGGCAGCCTCACCATCGGCAGCGGGCT
>Ga0233424_10000629_pt1 | contig 41232 bp, 43 predicted proteins | sample Watercolumn_Towu_FD_181011 | JGI IMG/M metagenome (GOLD analysis project Ga0233424, IMG submission 181011) | Freshwater microbial communities from Lake Towuti, South Sulawesi, Indonesia - Watercolumn_Towuti2014_125_MG | ecosystem: Environmental > Aquatic > Freshwater > Lake | place: Indonesia...
TCTCTTTTTGTACGATGGGAAGTACCCAGCGGAGCCGTTCCTCTTTGATTGTTTTCGTCATGGCGGTACACATATCCAGAATCTATGCCAATTCTGGAAAACCGCCATATGTGCTTGCACATTACCCTTGGTGGATTCTGCTCCGGCAGCCGGAGGCGTGGTAGAGTTTTTTGTCTACCACAAGTACGGTTACTGGAAACTCGGGATCCGGTGGCGCGAGTTGTCTGAAGAAGACACCACGCCGTTAGTACCGGCTCCGGTCGTGATCGAAACGCCGGTTGCAGTCGCCGGGCAAGTCGTTCAAGAGGCGCCCGTTGGTAGTTTTACCGAAGCCGGCAATCGCCACTTCCGCTGCGGCTCATGTGGTCGCATGGAGCGGATGGAAAAAGCCGACTGGCATGACTACCAGGCCGGGCGGAAGAAAACGTTGACCTGCGAAGGTTGCGGCAGGACCGCAACAGTGAAGAAATAGGGGGCAATATGCCAAAAGAAGTTGCTGAAGCAACAGTTGAGTTGCCACGCTACGGTTACTGCGGTAAGCGCATGTGTGGCATGTTCACCGGCTCGACAGTATGTGAGCCGAATGGGCACAAGTCATTTTATACTCCGGAAGAGCGTCAGGCGCTTTTGGAGGACTGGGGCTATGCCCCGTCAAACTAGCCTGAGTCGGTTCGTTCCGAACTGACCGCGGATGCACAACCCGCGAAGACCACCAGTGTCTCGCACAGACACGAGTGGGAGGAACAAGCATCGGAGGTAGATGAAATACTTTACCTCCCTCAAATGAATTCATTACGCTATACTTTCGGTAGTGGATTCATCAGAGGGATAAGGTGGTGGTCGTCAGAGGGCTGTTGAGTCAGTCGCCAGAATCGGATCCGGCGGCGGTGTGAGATTGGAACTCCATTTGCCGCAAGGGAGGTGGAGAATCATTCTTCTCTCTCCTGAAAACACTATTTCTGGATTCGTATCATTTCCGGCGCTGGCTCGCAGCCCTGTGGCGGGTATCGTATCGGAGGAAAAATCCCATCAGCACGATGGGTTTTTTGTTTGCAAAAAGCGCGAAGTTTGATAATCTTGACGGTATGAATGGTGAGATAGCGGACAAGCCCGTATTACGCGAGAAACTTTTCCGTATGGCCGCGGAGCAGTTCGGAGATTTTGTGAAGGCGGTGGTGGATGTGGAGCGGGAGATTATGGCAATCGGGGCGGATTTGCATGCCGACGAGGAGGCGATATTGCTGGAGCGCGGCTCGGTGCAGAAAAATCTCTGGGGCGTTAATATTTTTCCGGAAAAATCGGGCGATGAGCGGATTGTGTTCAACTCCATGATCAATATCCGGCCGTCGCAGGGCAACAGATCGCGCGGCGTGGAGGATCCGGACATTCGTCTCAAAATCAGACAGATCGTGGACAAATTGATCGTCGGATAATGAATTGCATATGCCCGTGATCCATAAGGATTTGGCGGCGGGGCGGTGGCATGAGTTGACACTTGCCGAGCAGATGGGCAATATCGGGAGCGAGATCAGTCGCACGCGCCTCGCGGATCGGCATGGGGCGCGCGCGGGATTTGAGGCCGCAGTCGCGCGCGCTTTGGAACTTTTTGATCTTACCGTTGCGGATCCGCGATGGCGCGGCCGTCTGCGTGAGATCCTCCGCAGTCGCGAGGTTTTCTGTGATGCGACGCTTGGCGGACACGAGTACGGCAGTTCGCTGGCGGAGCTGGAGACGTATTTTGATGAGTTTGCGCTTGCGGCGCGGATGGACAAATAAAGGATATCCCGTGGGGAAAACTTTTCTTGCCCCGCCCGCGTTTATCTGGTAGGGTTTCCTGTACAAGTGAATAATATATCAAGAGCGCGGGGAGGGAACTGGCCCTATGATCCGCCGGCAAATCTTGCGTTGCACGCAAGGGAGTGCTCCGTCCAGCCCGTGATGGCATGCGGGGAAGATAAATCGTCTTTATCATCCCTTTGTGCGAGGGATTTATTTTTTATTATCAAGCGCTATGAGAAACAATCAGACGTACACGGTGGAGAGTGTAACCAGCGGCCATCCGGATAAAATCTGCGATCAGGTGTCCGACGCCATCTTGGACGCGTATATCGCACAGGATCCCATGTCGCGCGTCGCGGTGGAGACGTTCGGCTCGCACGGGCTTTTTGTGGCCGGGGGCGAGGTGACGAGTAGGGGCACGGTGGACGCGGCTCGTATCGCGCGCAATTTTTATCGCGATCTGGGATACAAGGACGACTTGCAGATCATGACCAATATCGTCCAGCAGTCGCCGGATATCGCGCAGGGCGTGGATACCGGGGGGGCGGGAGACCAGGGTATCATGTACGGCTATGCGACCGCCGAGACGCCCGAATACATGCCGCGGGCGGTGGCGCTGGCGCACAAACTGGTGCAGGGGCTGGAGCATCTGCGCAGGACCGATCCGGAGTGCTCGTGGCTGGGGCCGGACGGCAAATCGCAAATCACGATGGAGAACGGCGCCATCCGTACGGTGCTCATCTCCTGCCAGCATGCGGAAAGCATAGACCAGCCGCAGATCAAAGAGATCCTCACGCGCAAACTCATCGGCCCTGCCATCGGCGATCTGGCGGGGATTGAGGTGTTGGTCAATCCGACGGGCAAATTTGTCGTCGGCGGCTTTGCCGCCGATACGGGGCTGACCGGGCGCAAGATTGTGGTAGACACATACGGCGGTCTGGTGCGGCATGGCGGCGGGTGTTTCAGCGGCAAAGACCCGACAAAAGTGGACCGCTCGGCGGCCTATATGGCCCGCTTTGCCGCAAAGAACATCGTGGCCGCGGGAATGGCAAAAGAATGCACGGTAGCCGTGGCGTACGCTATCGGACGCGCGGAGCCGCTGATGGTGTACGCGGAGGCGGAGGACGGCCGCGATCTGTCCGCGGCCGTGAAGGAGAAATTTGATTTTCGTCCCAAGGCGATCATAGAGCGGCTCAACCTGCGCCGCCCGATCTATGTGGCGACTGCGGCGTACGGACACTTTGGACGCCCCGGATTTCCATGGGAGGAGATTGTCAGTATGTAGAGCGGGCAGACGGACGGCGGGTATCCGGCGGTGGATAAACGGCGTTTTGTACCCGACAGATATGTGGTAGGATAGTGGTGTCGTATTATTTCAGAGTACATAATTATATCCTATGATCAACAATAAACGGATTTTTGCGGCGAGTCTGATATCCGCGGTGTTTTTGCCCGCGATCGTCCTCGCTGATGATACGGTCCGAGGTGCGTCGGCGGTAGCGCCTGCGGTCTCTCCGCGGGAGGCGGGTGAGAAGTTGCGCGGTGATACGAAGGCCGGACGCGCGGCCGCGGAGCAGAAGATGCGGCAGATGAGAGAGGATACCAAAGGCGTCATGGACGATATGCGCGCGAAACTCCAGGAGCAGAAGGCAAAACTGCGTGACGCGCGGGAGACTTTGCGCGTCGAGGCGGAGAAAAAACGCGAAGAGTTCCGGCAGAAGGCGGCCGAACGGCGCGAGGAGATGAAAAAGAAAATAGGCGAGGAGCGCGCGGGGCGGATAGAGCAGTTCTTCGGCCGGATGACGGACAAATTTGAAGACGCGATTGACCGCTTGGAGAAAGTCGCCGACCGCCTGGAGGAGCGTCTGAGTGCGTCTACCGCGTCTCCGGCCGATACGGCGGCGCTCAAGGAAAAACTTGCCTCTGCGCGGGCCAAGATTGCCGATGCCCGGACGGCGGTCGCGGATGCAAAAGCGAAATACGCCGATGCGGTGAAAAGCACGGATCTCAAAATTGCTTTTGCCAATGTAAAGAACCTCGTGCAGACAGCGGCCACGGCGGTAAGGGACGCGCACAGGGCGCTTGTGGAGGTGACGGCTGGTATCAAGTCCGCGGCGCCTGCGACACCGCAGGCGCAACCACAGCCGGAAACGGCTCCCGCGCAGTAAATTTAACTTCCTATCCCATGTCATTTATGAAATTGCTTCTCATTCTGATCGTTGTGCTTGCGATTGGCGCCGCGGCTTGTTTCTATTTGTGGCCAGGGATTTACGGGAGCAATACACCCGAATCACCCACCCCTGCCGCGTCATCCGTATCGGGGCCCGCCGCGGACGAGCAGGGAGAACTGGACGCCATACCGGTGGATGATCTTGGCAAAGAAATGGCCGACATTGACGCCCAGCTGGCCCAATAAGAGAAATATATGACGCGGGTCTGCCGCGCGCCGGATGGCGCGCGGCGCGGTTTTGTCCGGCGCCCTGCATACTCCGCGGTATTTTTGCTTTTTTGTACGACGCGTTTATAGTGGTATTTATACTCACGCTCACGGCACCGCATTCATGGAGTCCGCCGACCGAACATACCTCTGGACGCATCATGCGCGGATGAAAATGCGACATTATCGACTGACCGAGGCGCGCATCAAGCGCGTCATACGGCACCCGGTCCGCGTTGAAGAAAGTATCGTCGCCGGAGCCGTGGCGTGCATGCAGGCGGCGGGCGGAAAAGGGTATTCCGAGATATGGGCGATGTATGTTCTGACAGCACGCGGGCGCCGGACAAAAACCCCGCAACGGCTCAAAATCATCACCGTGTGGCGGTATCCCGGACGCAGTCCCGAGCGCGATCCGGTGCCCGCCGATATCCTGCGGGAGATTAAGAACGTCATCCGCGCATTTTAATTTTACGCTATGATCAAAGTATCCCCATCGGGCGTCTCGTCTCTCCTGGAGTGCCCGCGGTGCCTGTGGTTGCAGATCAATGAGGACAAAAAACGCCCCCGTGGCATTTATCCGTCGCTCCCCGACGGCATGGACAATGTCTTCAAGAAATATTTTGACGAATACCGCGGACGCGGCGAGATGCCTCCGGAGATTGAGGGCAAAGTAGAGGGACGCCTCTTTGACGACCTGCGGCTCCTGCGCGCCTGGCGCGAGTTTGATTTCGGCCGCGGCGGCATACGCACCGAAATACCCGAGTATGATATGACGGTCGCGGGCGCCATTGATGATCTGGTGGTGGCGCCGGACGGCGCGTTCGTGCCGTTTGACTTCAAAACTCGCGGGTATCCGCTCAAAGAAGATACCCACGAGCATTATCGCACCCAGCTGGATCTCTATGCCCTCCTTTTTGAGCGCAACGGCCACCGCCAGGCAGGCTACGGGTATCTGCTGTTTTTCTGGCCGCAGGCGTACGAGATGGGTATGGCAAATTTCCGGACGGAGCTGGTCCGCATGGACGTATCGCCATCGCGCGGCCTATCCACTCTCAAAAAAGTCCATGATATCGTTGTCGGCCCCAAGCCCGAGCGCCATGCGTCGTGCGAATATTGCCGCTACCGCGAATTATAGAAATAGTAATTCCAGACACCCGTTTCTAACGGCAACTTACTATTCTTTTATTCGCACGAATAAGAGAATAAATGGAACTGATTGTTGAGTAGAATTTTACGTTTGACGATTGTCTCAACGGTACGGCCATGAAGAATTATGAAAAATTGCTAAAGGCATTGGCGAACCGCAGGCGGCTTGCGATACTTCGGTATCTCGCCAAAGAAAAAGAGGCGAAGGTGGGAGATATCGCGACCGCCATAAAACTTTCGTTCAAAGCGACTTCGCGGCACCTGCAGCAGTTGAGTTCGGCTGATATTGTAGAACGGGATCAGCGCGGACTTGAAATGTGGTACCACATCGGCAAAAATTCCCCGCCGCCGATCAAGACGATTCTTTCTTATATCCCTAATTCGCACGAATAAGCGAATGGTTGCAGAAGGCATCAGAAGCGTTATGAATACTGAAAAAATTCTGGAAGTGCTAAATCTGAGAAAAGAGTATAAAAACGTCGTCGCCGTGGACGACGTGTCTTTCTCCGTCCGCGCGGGCGAGATCGTGGGGCTTCTGGGGCCCAATGGCGCGGGGAAGACCACGACGATTGACATGATCCTGGGCATCGTGGAGCCGTCGGGCGGCTCCGTGCGTATTTTCGGCAAAGACATGGCCCGGCATCGCGTCGAGATTTTGAGCCGCGTCAACTTTTCCGCCGTATACGCCCATCTGCCGGGCAATACGACCGTGGCGCAGAATCTCTTTATCTTCGGTCTGCTGTACGGCGTTGACCGCGTACGGGAGCGGGTTGCGGCTCTGCTCCGTGAGTTTGATCTGGAGAAACTCGCCCGCGTGCGGACTGGTTTTCTCTCGTCGGGCGAACAGTCGCGCGTGCACCTTGCAAAGGCCATGCTCAACGAGCCGTGCCTGCTTCTCATGGATGAGCCCACCGCGTCGATTGATCCCAGTGATTCGGATATCATCCGCAGGAAAATAAAATCGTACGCGGGACAGACGGGAGCTGCAGTGGTGTGGACGTCGCACGACATGTACGAGATTGAAGCGGTATGCGACCGCGTGCTTTTTATCTCGCACGGCAGGATACTGATGGAGGGCGATCCGCGCGCATTGCCTGCGGCATACGGCAAAAAGAATCTGGAGGAACTTTTTATCGCGGTGGCGCGGGAGCCGCTGTCGCTGGAGGCGAATACGTGATTATGAAAAGCATCAAACGCATTTTTGCCATCTTCTGGCGGCAGATGATCCTGCTGAAAGTAAGTCCGATACGCCCGATCAATACGTTTTACTGGGTGGCGGTTGATCTTTTTCTGTGGGGAGTGCTGACGCGGTATCTGGACAGCGCGGGCATATCCGGCTTTCATCCGGTTCCGGTGCTGATGGGAGCGGTCATCCTGTACAATTTTCTGACGCGGGTCATTTTCGGTATAAGCATATCCTTTCTGGAGGATGTGTGGACCCGCAATCTCATCAATCTCTTCAGCTCGCCTCTGCGTCTGCATGAGTATATGCTTGGTTTTGTCGCGGTCGTCCTGGTGCAGTCGGGGCTGTCCCTGGTTTTTATGGCCCTCCTCGCGCGTTTTTTCCTGGCGTACAGCATAGTGTCGTTCGGTCTGCCGCTGATTGCTTTTGTCGGCGTCCTGTTTATCTTTGGCATCGCCATGGGGATATTTACGACCGCGGTAATGGTGCGCTTCGGCCCGAGCGCGGAGATGTTTTCCTGGTCATTTCCGGCGATCCTGGCTCCGATGTCCGCGGTGTTCTATCCGCTGTCCGCGCTTCCGCCGTTTTTGCGCGCGATCGGTTTTTTCATTCCGGCGACGCATGTGTTTGAGGGCATGCGGACACTCGTGCGCACGGGCGCGGTATCCGGGCGGGAGCTGGCCATTGGATTTGTCCTCGCCCTGGTATACTGCGCGGCGGCGTATTTCTTTCTGCACCGTTCGTACCAGAGCGTATTGCGGCGCGGCACGTTCGGGCGCTTTGCGACGGACTAGGTTTTGTGGATAACTCCGTTTAGAGGACTTATGCTCTGGTGGTATAGTTAAGAGCAAGGGATTTATTCGTTAAATCAAAACCGATGAATATCAAAATGACAGGCGTTTTTCTCGTCCTTCTGCTTGCGGGCCTTGGCGCGGGGTTTGCGGCGGGGCGCAGTGCGGGGTACGCGCGCGGAGTGGAGCAGGGTATCGCGCGCGAGCAGGCCGCGGAGGCCGCGCGGCGGGATGAGGCGGTGCGCAAAGCCGCCGCGGCGATCAATCCGTTCGGCCAGCCGTCGGACAATCCGTTTGAGAAAACTCCCGCAAATCCTTTTGAAAACGTTCAGGTCAATCCTTTCAAATGACTCCTATGAAAAAGCGACTCTTCGTGTGGGCGTTGACGCTTGTCATTGCGGGTATGGGGGCGCGGGCGGCTTTGGCGGCAAATATCAATATCCAGTTTCCCGTTGCGGAACTGGGCGGATGCGCCGATCAGAACGCCTGCAAAGCATACTGCGATGATCCGGCTCACGGCGCGCAGTGTCTGGCATATGCGCGGGCCAACGGTCTGGTGGATGAGGCGACCGCCGCACGCGCGGAGGCGCTTGCAAAGGCGCACGTGGGTCCGGGCGGATGCACGGACAATGCCGCGTGCCGCCAGTACTGCGCCGATCAGACGCATCAGACAGAGTGTCTTCAATTTGCCGTGGATCACGGCATGATGACGCGCGAGCAGGCGGCGGCGGTAGTCCGCCCCGGCGGATGTCGCGGCGACGAGTGCCGTACCTACTGCGCCAACTCCGCGCACTACGACGAATGCGCGCAATTTGCCGCCGATAATGGCCTTGTTTCAAAAGATACCGCGGCGCGCGCGAGACAAATCCGGCAGAAGATAAAGGAATCCGGCGGCGGGCCGGGAGGATGCGCGGACGAAAACGCGTGCCGCGCTTATTGCGCGGACGCAAATCACCGGGACGAATGCGTCGCATTCGGTCGGCGGCACGGGCTGATTGATGCGCAGGACGTCCGTGAGGCACAAAAAGCGGGTCTCGTATCGGGCCCCGGTGGGTGCCAGGGGGTCGATGCATGCAGGACGTACTGCGATGACGCCGGACATCAGCAGGAGTGCGTGGACTGGGCGTCTCAGAACGGACTTATTTCAAAAGATGACGCGGCTCGCGCAAAGAAATTCATCGCGGTGTCGCAGGAAGGCGGCCCCGGCGGATGCCGGGGTGATGGGTGTCGTACCTACTGCGCCGATCCCGCTCACACGGAGGAGTGCCTATCTTATGCCCAGGCGAACAACCTGATATCTCCCGCGGATGCGGCTCGCGCAAAGAAATTCATCGCGGTGTCGCAGGAAGGCGGCCCCGGCGGATGCCGGGGTGATGGGTGTCGTACCTACTGCGCCGATCCCAATAATCGTGCCGTATGCTTTGATTTTGCGAAGAAAAACGGACTTATCGGAGACGAAGAGGTCAAACAAATTGAGGCGGGACAGAAAATAAAAGACACCGTGCGCCAAAGCGGCGGCCCGGGCGGGTGCACGGATGACAATACCTGCAGGGATTACTGCGGCGATCCGTCTCATGTGGAAGAATGCGTGGCGTACGCCGCCGCGCACGGCGGCGTGTCCGTGGATGCGGCGCGGACGATGCTGAATGACTTTACCCGGCAGAGGGCGCGGGCGGCGGGGGATCCCAATCTGTCGGACGGCATCCGCAGGTTCCAGGACGAATCGGAGAATAAATTTGAACAATTCAGACAGCTTGAAAATCAATTTCGTGGTCCGGACAGCGCATCTGCGGGAGAGGGACCCTCTTCCGATCAGGGTCTGCGGATGCCGCCTCCCGGCATGGTCCCGGACGGCGGTCCGGGAACGGCGAGTAGCATGATGCGTCTGCCGCAGGGGCCACAGATGCGGACAGGTCCGGGTGGGTGCGCATCTCCGTCCGAATGCATCAAGTACTGCGCGGAGCATATGGATGTTTGCTTTGGCGGAGGATCCGGGGGGTCTGACGGGAACCGTGATAGCGCGGGCGATATACCCCGCGCAGATATGCGGGAGCAGGGCAAGTCCGACGGAGCCGGAGCGCAGAATCATCCTATGATGCGCCTGCGCAACGATCTGATGCGTCCTTTCGCGCCGCCAAACGGATCAGCCGCCGGGCAGGATGGTAACAATGCGGGATTACCGTCGGGCGCTTTCCGTGGCCCGAAGATGCAGAATGGTGATATGCCATCTGCGCCCGTCCGTATTATGCCTTCTCCGGGCGGACCCGCAGGCCAGGATGCCAGCGCACGTGGAGATTTTCTTCAGAATCGGGATTCCGGTGAGAGGCGGCAGTTTCCTCCCGCCGGATTTCCCGCCGGGGGTCCGCCGCCAGACTCTCCGGTAAAATCCGGTGACTTTAGTGGGGCCGTACCAGGCGGGATGATGCCGCTTGGCGGACAGATGCCCTCTCCCGGCGCGGGGGCGCCTCCTGTGGGAGCGGGAAGTAGTAGGTTTTCCGCCCCATCTCCGTCTGAAAACGACGTGTTCTCGGCACCGCCTCCTTCGGGCGGCGGCTCCTCTGCGCCGCCGCCACCCTTGGGGGGCAGTGGCGAATCCGCTCCTCCTCCTGCGTCCGGATTGGCGCCCATAATCAAGTTTTTCGGTGCTCTGGCGGGAGGTCTTACGCGATGATTGTCTTGTATATTATGCATTGATGCCGATTGCGTTTGTGGCTTTGATATTATACTATAGTTGCATTCATCAATGGGACTTCTTGAACAATACCAACAGCAATATCCCGAAGCGTTTCGTCCCCGCGATCACGAGCAGGAAGCGGGCGGGGACGAGTATGGGTTTATCGTGCGTCTTGTCATCCACCTGCCGGGCGGGGTGGTGCGCAATGCGCGGCAGGCGAACAGGTTTTTGCTGATCACCGCATGCATTTTTCTGCTTTTGACGGTGGTCGTCTATTTGTGGAATAAAGGTGCATCTCCGCAGGCATTTACTCCATCGGGCTATACGGCTCCCATACCGTCCGGCTCGTCAAACGGTCAATAACGCTTATGAAAAAGCCGCAAACGGAAAATTTTGGATTTACCTTGATAGAGCTTTTGGTCGTTATCTTCATAATCGGCCTCCTGTCCAGTATTGTGCTGACCAGTATCAATGCCGCGCGTGTCAAGGCACGTGACGCGCGTCGGCTTGCGGACGTGCGACAGATTGCGACCGCCATACAGTTTTACTACGACGATAATAATTCATTTCCGTCTACTGCCGGATGTACGGGCGGATGGTGTTGCCTCGGACACGGAAATGCGGGCACCTGCTGGAACGGCTCCTATTCGGGCAGTACCCCGCTTGATAACGCACTCTCGCCCCGGTACATCCCCAGGCTTCCCGATGACCCGCTCAACAACACATCCCGTTTTGGCGATTCTTATATGTACAATGCTTCTTATCCTACGAGCGCGGGTACGGGTCCGGTTTTGCACTGGGGGATTGAAGGGGCTAATCCCGTTTCGCGGGATTGCGCTGGCGGGGACATTGGCAACTGGGGCCCCGGAGGCGGGAATGGCGGCAATTATTACTGCTTTTTGCCAATACGATAAATAGCGTTATCACACTAAAACGCCCCGCATTTCGCGGGGCGTTTTAGTGTGATATGATGCGGATTATGTTCAAATACGCGCTGGCGGCGGGGGGTCTCATCGTAGCGGCGGCATTGCTTTTGGGCAGGGTGTATCCGCGCGCGCCTTCTTCGTCATCGCGTCCGAACGTTGTGCATACGGCGGGATATCCGGCGCAACTCTCCACGGCGACATCCGCGCCGTCGCAGGATCTTTCCGGTACGGATATTATTGTTGATCACGAAAAGATTGCATCATTGCCTGTCGTAAAAAATCAGCTCCCGCCGCCAGCCGTACCACCACGCGCAATAGTTTCGCGGTTCGTAGCACCGCATGTGGCGGTACAGCCACCGGCTCCGATACAGCCGGAGCCGGTGACAACTTCGTCCGCAGTTTCCGGCGCACCGGCGGCAGAAGAGGCACCCCCTCCTCCGCTTGACGAAAAAGGGATTTTCCGGGCGGTGGTCAAGATGGAATGTCCGAGCGAGGACCGCAGGGGTAAATATGTGGGATCGGGGTTTGTCATGCCTCACGGTCTTGTTGTTACGGCGGCGCACTTGATCAAGGATATCGGGGGTGATGCGTGCCAGGTCATTTTCCCGCGCGAGCGCGCGCCGTCAATTTATTTGGTTGGCAAAACGGAAGATCGCGAGACCGTGCGCCAGCGCCATGACGAGCAGGGGATTGATATCGCATTTGTCTTTCTGCCTCTCCTATCCACGTATCCCGAGGCGCGCGCCGTATTTCCCGACGCGTACCCGTCCGTCCCGTATCCCGTTTGCGGAGACCCCGCGCTCATGGGGGACACAATTCTGCATTTCGGATATCCGGCAAGTTTCCAGAATCATTCGTATCTGGATGAGGGCACAGGTATCGCGGCGGCATACGCCGACATCCGCGGTATCACGCAGGAGCTGTCCGAAGACCAGACATATCTTTTCAAAACGCCCGTATTCGGATATACGACGGATCAAGCGCAATTCCATCCGTATCTGGTCGCCCGGAGCGCGAGTTTCTACGGGAGTTCGGGCGGGCTTGGGCTTGACGCGACGCGCCGGTGCATTGTGGGTCCTGATCGCGGCGGCACTATCGGCGGCGGCGCGGGAGAAAATTTCTCCCTTTTTGCCGTCATGGGCTGGGAAGGCGCCCGCGCGATTATGCCCTGACATCGCGATACGATGAAAAAGCACCTGCATGCCGGTGGACCGGCGCAGGTGCTGTATTTTGGTCACGCCAGATCCGCAAAATAAATGATTGCGTCTCTGGTCCGGGCATCCGCGGGGACAAGCGCGGGATCGCCCGATATGGCATGATACATTGATTTGAACATGCCGCGCGTCTCTTTCTCGGCCTGATTGCCAAAGAAAACAAGCGCCGTATCGGGCATGCCCTGATGCAGTATCTGCCCGTCTGCTTCGCGCCCGAGCATGAGGCAGGAGTATTCATCCCATATATGGAGCGTCAGGTAGCTCCCGTCGGTATGTCCTTTGCCCATCATCTCGCGTCTGGCCTCACGGCTTCTTACCAGATCATAGGACAGGAGCCGGAGAAACCCGACGTGCTCCGATTGTCGGAGGCGCTCGGCAAGATCTAGTCCATACATGCGGTCAAGTCCCAGAGCAACAGTATGCGCCATCCGGGCACATCGTGTGCGCAACGCTTCCATATCATCCATCCATGTGTCGTACGCCTGGTACCGCACCCTGCGGCTGGCAAGGAGTCCCGGCAGATCGTGATAGAAATGGAAAAATTGCTTGAAATCATCGGGGGCGCTACCGGGGTTTCTCATGAGGCCATCACGGCGGAAGTAGCCAATCTCTCTCCCGTGTTCTTCCGGAGCGAATGTCCACTGACTTCGGTACTCTCCGGGTTCGTCCAAAAGATCATGCCATCCTTCTCTGATGGCAGGGATGAGATTGTGCGCGAAAGGAGTATGCATGCTTCCTTCGCGAATCAAAAACTCAATATCCTGGTTCGTTATAACACAGGGTGAAGCCGACATAAAACACTCTCCTCACAAAAGGGAATGTGCGCCATAAAAAAAGAACACGCCTCCAGTAAACTCCATGTCGCCATTTACGTCAACAATGTACCTCGGCTCGTCGTATGCGGGTATTTTTTGAACTTTGCATCGGTGGCGGGACTCTTGCACCGCCGGTCGGAGTATGCTAATTTACCAGCGCTATGCAAAAACCGTCCGCCAGAAAATCCCTGAAAGTCTTCACGGCGCGTCTTGCCGTGGGAGGGGTTCTGGTCGTTGGAATACTCCTGGGGGCGTTGGATGCGCCGGGTCTTGCGGATGCGGCATTGTCCCGCCTGGGTTTGCCGGGTATGCCCGCCGCAGTGCATCGTCTGACCGACCGCTTCCCGTACCGTCTCGGACTGGATATACAGGGCGGCACTCATCTTATATACCAGGCCGATACCGGCGCGGTGCCGGCTTCGGATCAGGCGGCCGCGCTCTCCTCGCTCCGTGACGTGATTGAGCGGCGGGTCAATCTGTTTGGCGTCGCCGAACCGCTCGTGCAGGTTGAGCATTCGGGCGCGGAGTGGCGCCTGGTGGTGGAGCTGGCCGGTATCAGAGATATCGGGGCCGCGATCAAACTCATCGGCGAGACGCCTTACCTGGAGTTCAAAACGGAGCGTTCGCAGGAGGAACGGGATGCGATTGTGGCCGCGCAGAAAAAAGGGGATCGCGCGGGAGAAGACCCGGATTTTATCTCCACCGATCTTACGGGCCGCTTTGTCCAGAAAGCCGATGTTGATTTTGATAATACGACGTTTCAGCCGCTGGTCACCCTTCAGCTCACAGACGAGGGAGCCAAAATATTCGCGGATATTACGAAAAAGAACGTCGGCAAACAAATCGCGATTTATCTTGATGGGGCGGCTATCTCCACGCCCGTGGTGCGCGAAGAGATCACCGCGGGTCGGGCGCAGATCAGCGGCAATTTTACGCCAGAGAGCGCCAGAATATTCGCCGGGCGGCTCAATGCAGGCGCCCTGCCCGTACCCATACGCCTGATCGGCCAGCAGACCGTGGAAGCGAGTCTTGGCCGCGAGGCGTTTGGCAGGAGTCTTCTGGCGGGCATCATCGGATTTCTTGCCATCGCCGCATTTATGATTCTCTGGTACCGCCTGCCGGGACTCCTGGCTGTGGTAGCGCTTGGCGTCTATACGGTCATTACGCTTGCGATTTTCAAAATGATCCCCGTTACGCTCACGTTGGCGGGTATTGCGGGCTTTATCCTATCCATCGGCATGGCAGTGGACGCCAACATTCTTATCTTTGAACGGCTCAAGGAGGAACTACGCCGCGGACTGGCGCTGGACGAGGCGATACGCGAGGGCTTTGCGCGCGCATGGACGTCCATACGAGATTCCAATGTCTCCAGCCTTCTCACGTCGGCGGTTCTCTACTGGCTTGGTACCAGCGTCGTGCGCGGTTTTGCCCTGACGCTGGGGATTGGCATTCTTGTCTCCATGTTTTCCGCCATCAGCGTTACGCGCACACTTCTCTTTGCCGTCCAGACGCCGCGCCTGCGCCGCATGCGCACTTTGTTTTTAAGCGGTTTTTCAGGAGAACGCAAAGCGTAAAATATCCCAGGCCGTTTTGAACGGCGTTACTTTTACTTTCGTATGAATATCATCGCCAAAAAATATATTTTTCTTGCATGCTCCGCGGCACTTGTCGTGGCGAGTATGGGGGCGCTTGCGGTGTGGGGATTGCGGCTCGGCATTGATTTTACCGGCGGATCGCTGATGGAGGTGTCTTTTGCCGCGGATCGCCCGTCGGGTGACGCGATCCGCGACCGGGTTAATGCGCTTGATATTGGGGCTGTCGCCGTGGAGCTAGCCGGAGACCGCGATGTACTCGTTCGTTTTCGCGCCGCGGATGAGGAAACACACCGCCGGGTGCTGGACGCTCTGGCATCTATGGGTGATGTCCGCGAAAGGCAGTTTACGGCCATCGGCCCCACCATCGGCAGTGAGTTGAGACAGCGAGCTCTGTTGGCGATCGGACTCGCCCTTATCCTCATTGTGGCGTATCTGACGTGGGCGTTTCGCCATGTTTCGCGCCCGCTTTCATCCTGGAAATACGGCACGGTTGCGGTCGTGGTAGCGCTTTTCCATGATATTGTCATCCCTGTGGGCGTTTTTGCCGCACTGGGCCATTACTTCGGAGCCGAGGCGGATACGCTGTTTGTTACCGCCCTCTTGACAATACTTGGGTTTTCGGTTCATGATACTATTGTGGTTTTTGACCGTACCCGCGAAAATCTGCATAACCTTAAAAAGTCAGAGACCTTTGACGAGACGGTCAATAGAAGCGTCCGTGAGACCCTGGCCCGCTCGGTATTCACCTCACTGACGGTACTCATCGTGCTTGCCGCCGTGTACTTCTTTGGAGGGGCGTCAACGAGATATTTTTCCCTGACGCTGATGATCGGAGTTTTCTTCGGCACGTATTCCTCTATCTTTGTCGCCTCGCCTCTGCTGGTCATGTGGAACGACGCGGCGCACAGGCGGGCGCGCCGTGGATAGTCGTTGCGTGCGCGGTTCTCTGTGTGGATACGGCATAATAAAATAATACTACCCGTCGGTGTCATCGGATGATCGTATGCATAATGATTTGCCCATAGAGCCACAAGAGGCGGCGAAAATCCTTCTGGCGACTCTTCCAGCCAAGCGGATGCGGGATGTCGTGGAGCAGAGATACGGCCTGAAAGGACGCCGCCGCACCACGCTGGAGGCCATCGGCGCCCGGTATAAGATCACGCGCGAGCGCGTCCGGCAGATAGAGCGGGACGCCATGGGCAGGTTGAGACGCGAAGAGCACGCCACTGTCGTGCCGTTTTTTGTCCTCGCGGAGAAAACATTGCGCGATCATGGGGGCATGATGGCAGCGCATCATATTTTGTCGTCCCTATCGCCCCAGCGCGCGCATCCGTCGCTCCATTTCCTTCTCCAGTCGAGCCCCCGTTTTATCTATATTCCCGAAGACGATTCTTTTCACGCCCGATGGGCATCCGATTCTGCCGCCGCGGAAGGCGCGCGGGTCGCCGTGCATGCCGCCGTACAGCGGCTTGAGCGGGAACAGAAGACATTTACGGATGCCGAGATGCATACCGTCCTGAGTCCGGACGCTCGTGTGGCGGAGGCCTATCTATCGGCCGCCAAGAGCATCCGGAAAAATCCCTACGGGCAATATGGCCTTGTCTCCTGGGCCGCGATCTGCCCCCGCGGTATCAAGGACAAGGCATATGCGGCGCTGGCCGTTGCGCGAAAGCCGCTTCATTTCCGCGATGTTGCTGTCGCGATTGACCGGGCGGGGTGGCCGGGAAAGAGAAAAGCGCATCCGCAGACGGTGCACAACGAGCTGATCAAAGACAGTCGTTTTATCCTTGTGGGCCGGGGCATGTACGCCCTCAAGGAGTGGGGGTATGAACCGGGCACGGTATCCGATGTCCTGGTATCCGTGCTCAAAGAATCCTCCCGCCCGCTGGCGCGCGATGAACTCATCGCGCTGGCGGGGGAGCGGCGGATGGTAAAGCCCCAAACGATACTTTTGAATCTCCAGGACAAGAGCAGATTCCGCCGCGCCGACGACGGCACCTATACGCTCGTGTAGTGCCGAGCGGTACGGGCATCGCAATACCGGCGGGGGAAAGTTTTCCCCCGCCGGTATTTTGCGCGGCGGATATCTCGGGTTATAATAGGAGCATGATTTCCGATCCCGCGCTCATACTCGCACGCATGATATCGTGGCTCGTCATATACTGGTGGCTGTGGCTTTTTATCCTTCTACTTTTCCTGGCATCCCAGGTGTGGAAAGCTTACATCCAGCAGTACTTCAAAAAAATAAGCAACCCATGGATCATGCTGGAACTGCGTTTTCCCCGCGAGATTGCGCGTTCTCCGCGCGCCATGGAGCAGGTGTTTGCCACGGTACACGCGATCAAAAACTCCGCCGCCGATCAGGAGGAAAAATGGTGGGACGGCGAGGTGCCGCTGTGGTTCTCGTTTGAGGCGGTGAGTTTCGGCGGCGAGGTTCATTTTTATCTTTTCACCCCCGCCATACGGCGCAATCATTTTGAAGCCGTGTTTTATGCCAACTACCCCGATGTTGAGATGACCGAAGTCGCCGAGGACTACATCAACCGTATGCCGGAGACGGCGGTCAAACTCTATGATGCGGGGTACCGTCTGTTCGGCAACGAGCTTATTTTGAGCAAAAAGCCGGTATATCCCATACGCACGTATATTGACCTGGAAGCTCCGGCCGAGGAGAAAGAAGTGGACCCCATAGCGTCCCTGATAGAGACGCTTTCGCGCATCAAGCCCCAGGAACACCTCTGGTTTCAACTGCTCGTGCGCCCCGATGACCGCACTATGTCGGCTTTTCACGCCGCAGGGCAGGCCGAGATAGAATACATCAAGGGCAAATCACGCAGCACCATAGATCCCACGACGGGACTTACGATTTTTTCCATGCCGAGTCCCTCCGAGACGGAGGCCATGAAAGCCGTAGAGCGCAAGATCGCCAAACCGGCTTTTGATGCTATTGTCAGATACATGTACATGGCTCCGCGGACAATGTTTGCCCAAAGTGTCGGCAGGCGGGGTATTCTGTCCGCCATGAACCAATACGCCACTGAAAACTACAACCGGTTCGGGCACAATGTCTTTGTCTGGACGCTTGCCAAAATATGGTACTCACCTTTTATTTTCCCGATCCAGCGCGCCAAAGGACGGCGACGCTCGCTGTACGACCGATACCGCAAGCGCGAGATGTGGCCGGACAGTTATATGGAGGCATTGCTCAAATGGCGCCCGTTCCACTGGGGCTTCAAACCCTGGTTTCGGAGCAATGTCGTGCTCAATACGGAAGAGCTGGCCACGATTTATCATCCGCCGACCCTGCTGGTGCTCACCGGACCCCTGCTCAAGCGCGTGGAAGCCCGCCGCGCGGGTCCGCCTGCGGGTCTGCCTATCTATGGCGAGGGGGGAGAAGATCTGCCTGGCCTCAAGGATGACGATGAGTGAGTATTTTCACAGAAAAGAAAGATTAAATAACCGGCGTCCGTCAGGACGCCGGTTATTTTTAACTCCTCCGGAGATTCCTCCGTGGACAGCACCATAAGACAGCGTGTCAGAGGAAATTGAGCAGATCGTCAATAGTTACAGGGGAGAAAGCGGTATGGCTGAAGATACCGAATGCGATGCCGAGCACCGTGGAGAGAATGTACTCGTTTGCCGTGTGGATAAAGAGGTAGTGAAAGAGCGTCCACCACGAGGCAAACGAAATTATCAGAACAATCCATCCGACCAGGCGGGCGGGCAGGACTCTCCCACTGTAAAATATGACGTATGTGGCAAACATGGCAAAAACCGCGAGCCACACATTGAACCCCTGATAGATGGCGGCATCCGGAAAACCGTTCTGGACGAAAAGCCCCAGCTGATGAATGAGGAAAATAAGAAACAGTACGAATCCGCCCAGAAATCCCGACCGCGCGGCCGACTTGTACAATTTGTTGTCTATTTTGTCCCCGATGCGATATGCCTTGACGATCGCCACAATGAGGATTGTGGGCACGAATGTCCAGATGACGATACTGAATATCGCTCTCAAGATGTCCTGCATGGCGCCAGTATACCATGCCGTCCCGCGCGCGCAATGCGTCTTTTTGCACAAGACGGGCGTCATGGTATCATGGAAAAATGGCGCGCGACGGCAAAATACATATCTCAAAATACGGGCCTCCTCCGCCGGAACTTCCGGTGTACCAGCATGTGGATCCGCGCGATGTGTCTTTTATCGGGCGCACCAATTACGAAGCGCCTCTGGAATCCAAGAAATATATCTTCGGCATCAAACGGGCGGACCGGCGCAGGCATCTGTATATGGTCGGCAAGTCGGGAAGCGGCAAGTCAAAACTCCTGGAACTTCTGGTGCGGCAGGATATCGCATACGGACACGGTCTGTGCTTTATTGATCCGCACGGTGATGTGATAGAGGCAATTCTGGACTTCATACCCGAGGAGCGGATGGAGGATGCGGTACTGATTGATCCGTCAGATACCGACTGGCCCGTGTCGTTCAACCCGCTCCAGAAAGTGCCGCCCGAGATGAAGCACCAGATGGCCCAGGGTCTCATTGAGGTCATGGAGAAGCAGTTTGGCGCCAATTGGACGCCGCGGCTGGAGCACGTATTCAGATTCACGACCCTCGCCCTCCTGGACTATCCGGAGGCCACCATGCGCGGCATGATCTCCATGCTGTCCGACCGTCCGTACCGGCAGAAAGTGATTGAACACATCACCGACGACATGGTAAAAAGATTTTTCGCGGTGGAGTTTGCCGACTGGAGCGAAAAATTTGATACGGACGCGATCATACCGCTCGTCAACAAACTGGGGCAGTTCCTCTCCATGCCGGCACTCCGCAATATCTTCGCGCAGAAAGAAAACAAGATTGACTTTGAGGAGATCATGAACAAGAAGAAAATCCTGCTCATCAATCTGTCCAAGGGCAAGATCGGCGAGGAAAATTCAAGCTTTTTCGGATCCATGTTTATCACCAAAATCAAACAGGCGGGTATGGAGAGAGCCGCTATTTCCGAGGAGAAGCGCACGGATTTTTATCTGTATGTGGACGAGTTCCATAACGTGGTAACGGCATCGTTTATGAATCTGTTCTCCGAGGCCCGCAAATACGGGCTCAATCTGACCGTCGCCCACCAATATACGGCACAGCTGATCCCCGCCGTGCTGGACACGGTGTTGGGCAATGTCGCCAATATCATCATATTCCGTGTGGGAGGGGATGACGCGGCCAAACTGGAGACGGAGATGACACCGCTGTTCAAGGCAAAAGATATGATCAATCTGGCTACGCGCGAGTTTTATATCAAAGAGACGATAGATGGCGAGACATACGATCCGTTCTCCGCCGAGACGCTCAAAATCATGCCGCCGCCCCACCGCTCGTTCAGGACGGAGATCGTGGAGGCATCGCGTCGCAAATACACGATGCACGCGGAGGAGGTAAAACTGCGCCTCAAGGAAGAGGATGACGCGATTCGTTTCGGAGGGGCGCGGAGTGTCGCGGGCGCATCGCATGTCCGGTCTCCGGCGGCGGCTCCGGCTCCCGAACGGAGCGAAGATGCGGAGCAGGCGCCCGATCTGCCGCCCGAGCCGCTTATATAATACGAACCCGGAATTATGAATCAGGAAATACGAATGTGTCAAAATTGCAAATCAGAATTCCACATTGATCCGGAAGATTTTTCATTTTATGAAAAGATGAAAGTCCCGCCTCCAACGTGGTGTCCGGAGTGCCGGCTCCGGCGGCGACTTTCGTTTGAAAATATCTTTCATCTCTACAGAAGCACATGCGCGTTGTGCGGCAAGGAAGTTATGTCGCGTTATTCTCCTGACAAGGGATATACGATCCATTGTCCGCATTGCTGGTGGGGGGACGGATGGGATGCGACGGACTACGGCCGCGACTATGATTTCTCGCGTCCGTTTTTTGAACAATTCCGGGATCTCTGGCATACGGTGCCGATGGTGAGCGTATCCGTTGATCTGCCTACATCCGTTGAATCGCTCTACACCAATGATGCAGGATATCTTAAGCAGTGTTATCTGCTGTTTACTGCGGTGTACAGCGAGCGGTGCATGTATGGGTATTACATCGGAAGTTCGGCAGACTGCTCTGATGCCTATCTCGTGCAGTCGTGCGAGATGTCATACGACATTTTCCACGGATATAAAAACTACCGCGGCGTGCATTTTGACCATACGATCACGAGCCGTGATTCGGCCATGCTGTGGCAGTGCGTCAATTCCGACCATTGTTTTGCCTCCGCGAACCTCCGCAATAAAAGCTACCATATATTCAACAAACCCTATACGCCCGAGCAGTATGAAGAAGAAATGCGCGAGTATGATCTGGGTTCATACCGCAATTATGAGCGGATCAAGAAAGAGGCGCATGAGCACTGGCTGAAGTATCCGGTCAAAGTGTTTTGGCGCGAGTTCTCGCGCGACTCCACGGGTCTTTATGTCCACCGTTCAAAAAATTGCAGAGATTGCTTTGAGGTAACCGATGCGGAGGACTCGCGGTATGTATCATTCCAGCTGTCCGGTCCCATCAAAGATGCGTATGATTATACGACGTGGGGTGATAACGCGGAGCTGATCTACGAGTGCGTCATGGTCGGAGAGCAGACGCGCAATATCCGGTTCGGCGCAGAGGCGGGGCTCGGGCTTTCTGATGCGCAATATGTACTAGGATGTATCGGAGCATCGGACTTGTTCGGATGCGTGGGCGTGCACAAAAAATCGTATTGCATTTTGAACAAGCAATATACCAAAGAAGAATATGAAGCCATGGTCCCGCGCATTATCGCTCACATGAACGATATGCCCTATACCGATGCGCAGGGCCGGATATATCGCTATGGCGAATTCTTCCCGCCCGACATGTCGCCGTTTGCCTACAATGAGACTATGGCGCATGTCTATGATCCGCTCACGCCGGATACAGCACGTGCCGCGGGCTACTTCTGGAAAGAGCTTGAAAAGCCCGCGCATCCGCCGACTCTGGCGGCCACTGATATCCCCGATCATATCCGCGATGCGGGCGACGATATTCTCCGGCAGATCATCGGGTGCGCATCGTGCGGCAGGCCGTACCGCCTGATACCGCAGGAGCTGGCGCTGTATCGCAATCTCAACGTACCGGTGCCGCGACATTGCTTTTATTGCAGGCTGGGGGAGAAACTTGCGCGCCAGCCTCATCCTCTACGGAGGGTAAAGAGAACGTGCCAGTGCACGGGAGACGGGAGCGACAACGGCGTTTATCACAACGAAAACGCCCACGATCACGGCGTCGCTCATTGTGCGGCGGAGGTGGAGACCTATTATGCCTCGGGCCGCCCGGAGATTATCTATTGCGAGGCGTGTTATCAGCAGGAGGTCGTATGATGCGCTATCTGTCCGGCGGGCCGGGCGTAAGAATACTTTTGTGCGGGTGCGTGCTGGCATTTTACGCGCTTACTCTGGCACAGCCGATCACGCTCGTGAGCGCCGATCTGGGGCGGCATCTCAAAAACGGCGAGATATTTGTGCGCACGTTCTCGGTGCCACAGGGCAATTATTACTCATACACCAACCCCGATTTTCCCTTTGTCAATCATCACTGGGGAACGGGCGTCGTGTTCTATCTCATTGAACGTCTGGCGGGCTTTGACGGACTGCATGTCTTTTCTATTGCGATCGGAGTGGCGACGCTCGCGATATTTTTTGCCGTTGCCGTTGCGGGAGGCGGTTTTACGGCGACTCTCCTTGTCTCCGTCCTGGCGGCTCCTTTGGCGGCAAGCAGGGCGGAAGTGCGCCCCGAGGCGTTCAGTTATTTTTTCGCGGGATTTTTCTTCTGGGTCGTCTGGAATTATCTGGAGGGCAGGATGACGCGCCGATGGCTGTGGGCTCTGCCTCCGCTCATGGCGCTGTGGATCAACCTGCACGTGTATTTTTTCTTCGGGTTTGCGCTGATGGGACTCGGTATCGCGGAGGCGGCGTACCGCCTGCTGATCCAAAAACGGCGCGATGCGGGGCCGCGCCTGCGCTCGCTTGTCGTAGCCGGTGCCGTCTCATGCGTTGCGGTATTTGTAAACCCCGCGGGACTTCGGGGCGTTCTCTATCCGCTGACGATTTTCAACAACTACGGCTATCGGCTTCTGGAAAATCAATCCGTGTGGTTTTTGGATCGCGTGGTCGGCTACCCGCCGTCGCTGTATTTCAAGATATTGTTTGCAGCGCTTGTCGCGGCGTGCGGGTTGTATGTGGCCCGCGTGGCTCGGGGGCGGGAAAAACTGTCTCTCCTGCCGCTCGTCCTTGCCGCGGGTATGAGCGTGATTGCCTGGACCGCGGTGCGCAATTTTGCGCTGTTCGCGTATTTTGCGATCCCTCTCATCGCGATTTTCTGCCGCGAGGACGATACCAGAAACGATCTGTTCTCCCGGCGCCGCGCGGCCGTCTTATCGGCCGCGGGTATTTTGTTTGTCGCGCTGTTTATTGTCAATCCCTCGTTTTGGGACAGGTACAAAGCGGGTGGATGGGGGATCGGACTGCGCGCGGACGCCACGGGCGTGCGGAACGGCGCGGGCGCGGCGGAGGCGGCTGATTTTGTCCGGCGCGAGGGCATACGGGGCCCGGTATTCAACAATTACGACATCGGTGGATACCTGATTTATTATCTGTTTCCGCGCGAACGGATATTTGTGGATAACCGCCCGGAGGCGTACCCCGCATCATTTTTTGCCGACGTATATATACCCATGCAGGAGCGCGAGGACATATGGCGGGAGCAGGCGGCGCGGTTCAATTTTGAGGCGGTTATTTTTTACTGGCATGATCTCACGCCATGGGCGCAGGAATTTCTCGGCCGCCGCGTCTCGGATCCCTCGTGGCCCGCGGTGTACGCGGATGGCGACATTGTCATCTTTGCGCGGCGGGGCGGCGTCAATCAGTCGGTCATAGACAAATATGAGATTCCGCGTTCCGCGTTTCAATTTACATCAGGGTAGATTCTATGAAATTATCAATCATCGTCCCGGCGTACAATGAAGAGAATACGATAGACGCGGTGCTTGATGCGCTTGCCCGCGTGCCGCTCGGCGATTGGGAGCGCGAGATTATCGTCGTGGATGACGGATCCCGCGACACCACGCCCGCGCTTGTGCGCGGGCGGAGCGGCATCACGGCTCTTTTTCACTCCGTCAACCGCGGCAAGGGTGCGGCGATTCAGACGGGAATAGCGCAGGCCGCCGGAGATGCGGTGATCATCCAGGATGCCGACCGCGAATACGATCCGGCAGATATCCCGCGTCTTCTTGATGCGTTTGTCCGCTCCGGGGCCGATGCGGTATTCGGCTCGCGCAATCTGTTGCCTGACAGGCGCGGCTATCTCCACTATGTGATGGGAGCGGCCCTACTCACGGGAGTCATCAACCTCCTGTTCCGTACGCGGCTCACGGACGCGTATACGGGATATAAATTGATTCGCGCTGATGTGGCGCGCGGGCTCGGCACCGTAAGTCCGGGATTTGAGTGGGAGGCGGAGATAACATGCCTCCTCGCCGCGCGCGGGCATAGGATTTGCGAGGTTCCGATCCGGTACCGCCCGCGGTCTTTTACCGAGGGGAAAAAGATCAGATTTCGGGACGGCATCACGGGACTGCGGACGATCTGGAACGTGTGGCGGCGCAAGAGACGGAGTGTGATGGTATTCGGCGTGTTTGACGGACTCCATGATGGACACCGGTATTTCCTCCGGGAGGCCGCGCGCCACGGCGATACGCTGATCGTCGTGGTGGCGCGGGACGCCATCGTGCGTATGCTGAAAAATAAAACTCCGCGCCATAGGGAGGGCAATCGGCGGCGCGCGATTGCGCGGGCGGCTCCCGCCGCCCGCGCCGTGCTCGGCGACACGATGCAGAGCGCGTACGGGGTCATCAAAAAATACAAGCCCGATATCATCTGCGTGGGCCACGACCAGCACGCGCTCGCGGACGATTTGGAACAAAGCATGAAAACGGGTGACATCGCCGTACTACCAATCCATCGTCTCGCCGCATATTGGTCGGACGATCGTGACCCCAACCATTGACAGTATGGAGATTATATGAAAGTGTATACACCGAAAGTACGGCTGACCGAATAATGATATCGGCCACAATGGTAAGTTCTTTTTGAGAGAGGAGATAACGAGATGCCTGTGACGAAGGAAGAGTCGGATTAGCTATTTGAGGAAAGAAAAGCACGGCATCAGGCGATGGAAGCGCGTCTTGACGCCATGCGGGATTCGCTGTATCGGAGTTTGCAAGCGAGACTGGACCAAGTCCTGGTCAAGGAAGTCGTATCCTTTGCTCGGGAGATAGATCGTTCCCTACTGGATCGTACATTGGAGATTTATGTGGGGCGTGAGAATACGATTCGTCTGGAGATTCCCGGTAAGATAAGCAAGGGGGCGGAAGACATACTTTGTCGCCTTTATAAGTCCACGGGATGGTTAATCCATTTCTATAATGGGTATGATCCCCGTAATACTAAAAATAATAGAGTTGTGGTGAGGGGGTTTGATATCTCCGATGAGGTTCAGTTTCTGAAAGATCAGGAGTCATAGGAGGTGGGGCGCATTGGCGGGTTCATTGCTTCATTGGATGACCCCGCTTTTTATTTGGCGGGGCGAGTGTGTTATAATAACCCCCATGGATACGGCACGGGAAAAAACGACGACATTTCTGGGGCGCACCAATTTCCGCGGGTCGGACAAGATCTTTGGTGTCAAGCTCAAAGACAGGCGCCAGCATATTTATGTCGTGGGCAAGACAGGCACGGGCAAAAGCGTGCTCCTCAAAAACATGGCTCTGCAGGACATCCACGCGGGGCGCGGCGTGGGAATCATAGACCCGCACGGCGAGTTTGTGGAGGAGTTGATCGCGCAAATACCGCCCGAGCGTATCAATGACGTGATTTATTTCAATCCGGTGGACGCCGATTACCCCATCGGATTCAACGTGCTGGAGGTTCCCGACACCAAATACAAACACCTCGTCGTATCGGATCTTCTAGGTATTTTTACGAAAATATGGGCCAATGTCTGGAGTGCGCGCATGGAGTACATCCTCCAGAACTGCATCCTGGCGCTCCTGGATACGCCGGGCACGACACTCCTGGGCGTTCCGCGCATACTCGTGGATAAAGAATACCGCGAGAAAATCGTATCCAAAGTCCAGGATCCGGTCGTGCGTTCCTTTTGGGTGCATGAGTACGAGACGTGGCGGGATCAATTTCGCAACGAGGCGATCGTGCCTATTCAGAACAAAGTCGGGCAGTTTCTCAACACGTCTTTTGTCCGCAATATCGTGGGTCAGCCGACCTCCACGCTCAATATCCCTACCGTGATGAACGAGAAGAAGATCCTGCTGGTCAATGTATCCAAAGGCAGGATAGGGGAGGACAACTCCCAGCTCCTGGGTGCGATGATCATCACCAAGATACAGCTGGCCGCGATGGAGCGCGTGCGGGTCGCGGAGGAGGAGCGGGAGGACTTTTTCCTCTATGTGGACGAGTTTCAAAATTTTGCGACGGATTCGTTTGCCAGCATTCTGTCTGAGGCGCGCAAATACCGGCTGGACCTGACGGTGGCGCACCAGTATACCGGACAGCTGGTAAACGATACGTCCACCAAAGTGCGCGATGCGGTGTTCGGCAATGTGGGCACGATGATCGTGTTTCGCGTGGGCGCCGAGGACGCGGAATTTTTGGAAAAAGAGTTTGAGCCGGAGTTTATGCCGCAGGATATCGTCAATCTGCCCAACCACCACGTCTATCTCAAACTTATGGTCAACGGTGTGACATCCCGGCCGTTTTCCGCGGTTACTCTGCCGCCGCTCAAATTCGGCTATGACCCCATGATGAAAGAAAAGATCATGCGGGTTTCGCGCGAGCTCTACGCACGTCCGCGCGCCGAAGTGGAGGAGCGCATCCTCCAGTGGAGCGGATCGGTGGGCGAGGACGGCGAGCCGAAAGATCAGAATCAGGATGACGGCAAATCCCACGAGACAATCTGCTGGAATTGCGGCAAACAGACCACCGTGCCCTTCAAGCCCGACGGCAAGCGGCCCGTATACTGCGCCTCGTGTCTCAAGCAGATAGAGGAGGGTCGTCTGATCCCCCTGCCGGAGCGCATGCCGCAGTTGGCCAACCGGACGAGGTTTTCCGATACGCTGGGGGGGCTGGGTATAGAGTTCGGGCCGCCGGCTCCAGCATCGGCGCCCGGGGGAGAGCGCGGTCGTCCTCCGCGCACGCCGCGTCCGTTTGTCCCGCGTCCGCAGACGCGGGATGTGGGGGTTGCCGCCCACCCGGTGCCGTCTCGTGCCGGACGGCGTTCCGAATCAGTATCAAAACCCGCCGCGCGCGGAGCCGCGCGGCCGGATATACGGACCCCGATCTACGCGGGGCAGATACGGAGCAAACCCGTGGTCCGGGGCGCACAGGGCACAGCACCCGTTTCTTTGTCATCGTTGCGGTCCAAAAAAGGGGACGACGCATCAGTTTCGTCACACCCGGTGGCGGGACGCGAGAGACGCCTATCGGCCGTTGAGAAAATTGATATGAGCGATCTGCGCAAGACAGTCAGCGAGGCCATGGAGGAGCGCGGACGCCGTACGGAGTCCGCGGGGCGTGGGGATGAAGCGACAAGTACGCGCGTCCCGCGGGAAATCAAAAATCCTTCCGCATTGCCGCAGGAGGATCGTCCCGAGGATCAGGAGAGTAGCGATGCGCTCCGGTCGGCGGAGGAGAAAACAAAACCGAAAAATGTCATGAATCCGGGGGACACCGTGCGGTTTTGAAACACGACGTTGCGCTCCCGATCGCTATGCTTTGTCCACGCGCTCAACGTAATCGCCGGTCTCGGTGTTGACGCGGATTATATCGTCGGTGTTGATAAACAGGGGCGCTTGGATGACTGCCCCTGTCTCCAGCGTGACGGATTTGGTGCCGCCCTGACTGCGGTCTCCCTGGATGCCGGGCGGGGCTTCGGTGACACGCAGATCCATTTTGATCGGCACGGTAAAGGTGAGCAGGATATCGTTGAAAAAAACCGCGGTTATTTCTGTGTTCGGCTTGAGCCATCGCGCCGCGTCGCCCACTTTTTCTTTGGTGAGGGTGGAACGCTGTTGCGGCTTGCCCGGTTCGGCGAAGACAAAATCATCTCTGTGCCGGTACAGGAACATCAGGGGGCGTTTTGCCACGTCCGCCTCTTCAAAATAATCGCTCGGCTGGAGTGTGAGATCCACAACCTTGCCATTCGTAAGGTCCCGAATACGCGCCTGCACGACGGCCTTGCGCTGTTGCATGCGTGAGAAACTGGACTCTACGACTTCGTAGGGCTTGCCGTCCCGGACAAACAGGACGCCTTTTTTGAGATCGGTATATGAGAGCATGGCAATTGGCGTGCCGGGTGTGGATAACTGAACTTTCCGTTCCGGCGGATGCGAATTATAATAGTAGAAGATTGATGAAAAAGCAAGCCTGGCGGCGCATCGGAGGCGCGTCCGCTTTCCCGTTCGTCTATCCGGCAAAACGCGGCCCGGTTGCCCCGACGGACAGTCCCGTGGTCGGTGGGATGTTATATCTCGATATAATTAATAACCAGTAAATAGTTATTTTCTCTATGATACTTCAAACATGGGGGGATGTCATTGTGGCATCTTTGCAGGAGGTCTGGACGTCCGTGGCGGGTTTTATCCCTGCTCTTATCGGGGCGACCCTCGTCTTTATAATAGGATGGGTCGTGGCGGAGGCGGTCGGCAGAATCGTAGAACAGGTAGTCCGCTCCCTGCGCGTGGACTCGCTTCTCCACAAGCTTGATTTCGGCAGAGTGGTGGAGCGCGCCGGATGGAAACTGGACGCGGGCGCTTTTCTCGGCTGGCTGGTCAAAGCCGCGCTCGTGATCGCTTTCCTGCTCGCATCGGTCAATATCCTCGGCCTTACCGCGGTATCGGAATTTCTCAAAGACGTTTTGCTGTATGTGCCCAACGTCGTGGTCACCGCGCTTATTCTCATTATCGCCGCTCTCGTGGCTGATGTGATGGAACGCGTGGTGCGCGGATCGGCCGAGGCCGCAGGGTATCGCGGATCGCTGGTCGGGATGGTGGTGCGCTGGTCCATATGGATTTTCGCTTTTCTGGTCATCCTGCCGCAGTTGGGGATTGCCGGAGCTCTGATCCAGACGATCGTCACCGGGCTCGTCGCGGCCGTCGCAATTGCTTTCGGTCTTGCGTTCGGCCTGGGCGGCAAAGACATGGCCAGCTCCATACTGGAACGTATGCGGAGCGAATTGAGAAAATAAAATCGGATATTGTTTACGACCCCCGCCCCGCCGGCGAGGCGGGGCGGGGGTCGGCTCTGCTGTCCGTCCGCGCGTACGCGATAGGAGGTGTAACGCGGGGTTGACAGGATTTTGTGGATAAGTATACTTGAGAGCACGACGATGATGAATAACACATTTGCCATAACAGGGAGCGGCTCATAGCGCGACAGCGGAGAAGGGGGTCTACCGCCCCCGTCTTTGTGGGAGGAGCGCAGGGGCCGCAGGTATGCGGTCTTTTTGTTTGTCCTCAATGAATGAAGGTGATGCGTGATTCCGGTCGCCGGATGTCTGTCTCCTGCCGCCGGGTGGGGGCAGGTATCCGGGGGCTGAAATGCATCGCACGGCTGTATGTCAGTATTTTGACAATTGACTCATGGTGCGTCGGGCTTGAATACGATGCGCCGTGAAGAATACCAGTCAACTAATAGAGATATGTGTGTTGATCTGGGTAGATGAAAATAAGGGCGTATGGTGGATGCCTTGGCTTTGAGAAGCGATGAAGGACGTGGCGTGCCTGCGATAAACTTCGGGGAGGTGGCGAGCAACCTTTGATCCGGAGGTGTCCGAATGGGGAAACCCCAATGCGTAAAACGCATTGATCCGCCTGCATTATTGCGCTTTTGACAAAAAAGCCGCTTTGCGCCGCAAAGGTGCAAAGCGGGAAAAACTTGTGAGATATCGTATCTGAATTATCTATTCAAGGGACCGAAGGTTCTGCTGTTCCGCGAGATGCTCAATGATTTCTTTGAGCACGGCATCGTCTTGAGGACTGATGGCCGCCAGTAAATCTGAGAGGTACGCCCTTTCCCATGAAAGCAGATAGGGGTCTTTCAGAGACGAGACACAAGTCTCGTACGTTTGTATGATTGCATGCCAATCCGAAGACGTATGGCCGAAGAATATTTCAGAGATACGTTGTCTAGGATCATCATGTTCAGACAGTTTGTTCACAGGAGACTCCTTTCTGTGAAGCCGACAACAAGAAAGAACGAATACATCACGATGCCAATAAACAACGCGTGGAACCAATTGTCAAGAGCTTAATAATGCAGGCGGAAGCGCACCCGCTGAAGTAAAACATTTCAGTAAGCGGAGGAAAAGAAAACAATCGCGTGCTTTGCACGCAGGTTTAAACATTTCAATATTTAAACTTGCGCGCTTGGCGCGCACCATTCCCCCAGTAGCGGCGAGTGAACAGGGATGAGCCCAAACCGGTTTTTTCAGGCGATTATATCAAGAGGAAAGACCGGGGTTGTAAGGCGGTGATTCCGGAGCAATCTGGGGAAGCGCATCAAACGGTATTGTTAGCGGAACGGCATGGAAAGGCCGGCCAGAGCGGGTGAGAGCCCCGTACGCGAAAACGATAGCGTGCTTCTTTTACCGTTCTTGAGTACTGCCCCGTACGGAGACTGGGCAGGAAGCAGGGAGGACTAGTCTCCCAAGGCTAAATATTCTCAAAGACCGATAGTGAACAAGTACCGTGAGGGAAAGGTGAAAAGTAGCCCGGTTAGGGCGGTGAAATAGTACCTGAAACCATACGCCTACAAGGAGCTGGAGTCCGGCACCTTCTTGCGTGTTATACTGTAGAGAATATATACACTATGTATATGTTCTAAAAAGTTTATCCAATTCGCGACACTACATCGGCTACACCGATGATCTGAAAAGACGTTTCAAGGAACACAATTCAGGGGAAAATGTTTCGACTAAGTCAGGTCGCCCCTGGGAATTGCTCTACTACGAAGCTTTTCAGAAAGAAATTTCTGTTCGTGATCAAGAGAGAAAATTAAAACAGTTCGGTAAGCGATGGAGTGAACTGAAAAAGCGAATTGGATAGACGAAGTATAGTGCCTAAGAAGGTGCCGGATGACAGTGTGCCTATTGAAGAATGAGCCAACGAGTTTTTCGATACTGCTCGTCTAAGCGCCCAACGGCGCGAAGGCAAAGGGAAACCGAGTGTTAATAGCGCGTTTCTAGTCAGTAGTTTGTGGTTGGTGGCGAGCAGATTGTTCCGCCCGCTACGAACTACTTACTACCGACTAGTATGCAGTATGGAAAAGACCCGAAGCCAGATGAGCTTGCCATGAGCAGGGTGAACTCCCGGTAACACGGGAGGGAGGCCCGAACCGGTGGGTCGTGCAACGCCTTCGGATGACTTGTGGTAAGGAGTGAAAAGCTAATCGAATCTGGTAATAGCTGGTTCTCTTCGAAATAGCTTTTGGGCTAGCCCGGAGTCACGATGCGCGCGAGGTAGAGCTACTGGATGGTCGGTAAGGGCGCAAGCCCGGCCGACCAACCAAACTCCGAATGCGCGCGCGTCTATCTCCGGAGTCAGCAGGCGGGGGCTAAGCTCCGTCGTGCAAGAGGGAAACAGCCCAGATCGCCGGCTAAGGTCCCTAAATCCATGCTAAGTGTGAAAGGCGGTGGAGTTTCTCAAACAGCGAGGAGGTTGGCTTAGAAGCAGCCATCCTTTAAAGAGTGCGTAACAGCTCACTCGTCTAGAGACATTGCGCCGAAGATTCAACGGGGCTAAGCATGGTACCGAAGCCGCGAATGTGCCCCGCCTTGGCGGGGTGCGTAGTAGAAGAGCATTCCACCTGCAGTGAAGGTTGACCCGTGAGGGCGACTGGAGCGCGTGGAAGAGAGAATGTTGGCACAAGTAACCGCAAGCAGGGTGAGAGCCCCTGCCGCCGAAAACCCGAGGTTTCCGCAGCAATGATGATCATCTGCGGGTAAGTCGGTCCTAAGCCGATGGTGACAACCGGAGGCGATGGACAGCAGGTTAATATTCCTGCACTGTCGGGACGATCGATGGCGTAACGGAGCGCAGTATGCGGAGCGCATTATTGGATTTGACGTTTGTGGTATCAGCGGAGGGCGCAGGAAAATCCGTGCCTGATCCCTTCAGTGGGAAATTCGCAAGTACCGTGAAAATGCCTGGGGGCGACCCCGGGCGGATTCCGCACAGCGCGCTTCCCAGAAAACCGTCTAAGATTATCGTCCTGACAACCGTACCGCAAACCGACACAGGTGGGTTGGTGGAGTACACCAAGGCGAACGGGTGAGTCCTCGTTAAGGAACTCGGCAAACAAGCGGCCGTAAGTTCGCGATAAGGCCTGCCCCGTCGGGGCTGAAAGAAGGAAAATACTAATTTAATAGTTTCTAAAACACCCTCAAGTTGGGAGTCTAAAACTATGAGTGAAAAAATGAAATCTCCGGAAAATGACCCGGAAAAAATTCTCGCCAGCGAGCAAAGTAAAAAGCATTTCAAGGACTTGGTCGAGCAGTTAGCTGATATTGGCAAAATATCAAGTACTGGTCTGTCCCAATCTCACACTTATGAGGTTCCTGATGGAAGAGAGATGATGGTGAGAAGAAAGATGTCCATAGTGAATCGTGAAGATTTGGATAAACTCGAACAACTTCTTCATGATTCAGGAGAATTGGCGTTAGTGAGATTGAGGCGCCGTTTTCCTTCGGGCGACATGGAAGAGGAGCAATACCGACTCGATAGCGATTTACGAATGGAGCGTGAGTATGATCTCATAAGTCGTCCTACTCGAAAACCAATTTCTGAAATGACCGAAGAGGAACTCGATCAGTTCGAAAAAGAGATACACGATATGTCTACAACGGACACCGAAGATTTGGGTAAATCTCTCGATGAGGGATTTCAGGCGAATAAGATTGCTCGTGAGTTAGGTTTGAAAGCAATGACAGAAGCAGAAATGCAAAAAATAAATTCCCTTCTTGAGTATGTACTCTCTGATTCTAAAAGAAAATCCTGAATCAGAAATATAATCTACTAATTACCGCGACTACGGGAATGTCCCTCGATGTTCCCGTCCTTCTTTCAGCTCCGATGGGGCCGCAGTGAAAGTATCCCTGGCGACTGTTTACCAAAAACACAGCTCCCTGCAAACTCGTAAGAGGATATATAGGGGGTGACGCCTGACCAATGCGAGAAGGTTAAAGATTCTTGTGGAGTGGCCGCAAGGTTGTTCTGCTCTGGGTCTCAAGCCCTCGTCAATGTCTGCGGTAACTATAACCGTATTAAAGTAGCGCAATTCCTTTTCGGGTAAGTTCCGAAGCGCACGAAAGGCGTAACGACTGGGGGACTGTCTCAACGAGGAGCCCGGTGAAAATACAGTACCGGTGAAGATGCCGGTTACCTGTGGTTAGACGAAAAGACCCCGGAAGCTTTACTGTAGCTTGATATTGAGCATACCGTCTTCATGCGTAGCATAGATGGGAGGATTTGAAGTCCCGTTTCCGGACGGGATGGATCCGTCAGTGAAATACCATTCTTGAAAATGTTATGTTCTCACCTGCGGCGTCAAACGCCGCGGGGACAGTGTCTGGCGGGCAGTTTGTGTGGGGCACATTCCTCCCAAAAAGTAATGGAGGAGTCTATTAAGGTCGGCTTGGCGCGGATGGAAATCGCGCTGGACCCATAATGGGATAAGCCGGCTTGACTGCAAGACGGACATGTCGCGCAGGTGCGAAAGCAGAGCATAATGATCCGATGGCGCTTACTAGAATAAGGCCAGAGCTCAACGGATAAAAGCTACTCCGGGGATAACAGGCTAGTTCCGCCCAAGCGTCCATAGCGACGGCGGAGTTCGGCACCTCGATGTCGGCTCACCTTAGCGCGGGGGTGGAGAAGCTCCCAAGCGTTTGGCTGTTCGCCAATTAAAAAGGTACGCGAGCTGGGTTCAGACCGTCGTGAGACAGGTTGGTCTCCTATCTACCACAGGCGTCGATACTTGAGAGTGGGTCGTCCCTAGTACGAGAGGACCGGGATGAACGAACCTCTGGTCTACCGGCTGTCGCGCCCGCGGCACCGCCGGGTAGCTATGTTCGGAAACGATAAGCGCTGAAAGCATCTAAGCGCGAAGCGTGCCTCAAGATAAGGTATCACAGATCCGTGAGAGATGATCACGTTGATAGGGCGCAGGTGTACGCGCGGCAACGCGTTGAGCCGAGCGCTACTAATAGATCGATTTCATCTACCCAATTCAGCACATATCGCATGCGGGTTTCAAGCCCCGCGCGCAGTTTTCCCGCCCGTCTGCCCGTGATTGTTTGTACCGGCTTCCTGGTGATTTAGCGGAACGTGACCCACCTCTTCCCATTCCGAACAGAGCAGTGAAATCGTTCTGCGCCAATGATACTCGGCGTAAATCAACGCCCGGGAAAGTAGGCTTTGCCAGGATACCGGTGCGCACAATCGGCGGACGACATGAGGGGAGCGGCGCGCGGGGTTTTGTCATACTTTCGGCCGGTGTGGTAGTATGGGCCTATGTCGTGGAGAGCGCGCAGACAATTAGCCGCAATAGGTCTTGTGCTGGCCGTGGCGGCGGGCGCTACGCTGTGGTTTGGCGCGCGTCTCATCCCGCCCCCGACGTGTTTTGACAATAGGCAGAATAACGGCGAGGTAGGCGTGGACTGCGGAGGTCCATGCGTGCCGTGCGAGCTCAACAATCCTAAACCAATGACGGTTTTTTGGGCGCGTATGGCTCCCGCTGGCGGCGATCTGTATGACGCGGCGGCCCAGGCGGAAAACCAGAATCAGGCGCTCGCCTCGGGAGCCGTTGATTACGAATTCACGCTTTTTGATGAGTTGGGTCTTGTCGCACGCAAGACGGGCACTACCTTCATCTATCCGCAGGAGCGGCTGTATATCGTGGAGCCAGCCCTTCGCACGGCGCGCAAGCCCGTGCGCGTGGAGTTTCGCATCCTGCATACCGCCTGGCGCCTGGGCAGGGAATCTCCGCCACAGATTGTCGTAGAGCGTCGCGGCTATGAGATGGCGGGGGAGGGCATCCGGCGGTACAGTGTGGCGGACGCGGATATTTTCAACGCAAGCCCGTTTGGCATCCGGTCGTTTGAGACGACGATAGCGCTTTTTGATACTGCGGGAAATCTGATCGGCGTCAACAAAGTATCCGGCGAGAATCTGGCCGCCGGAGGGCGCGCGAAAATAAAATCATTATGGCCTTCGGCGCTTGCTGATACCATCGGCACGATAGAAGTAATTCCCCGCGTCAATATGTTTGACCCCGATGTTATTGTAAAACCGCAGTAGCATATGGGCCACCGAACCAAAAATGAAAGGATTGTTATCGCATCTGGGACGTTTTGACTGGCTTCTTGCGGGAGCCGTCCTGATGCTGGTCGCGATAGGGCTGATATCTCTGTACAGTCTGGCGGGCGTCTCCGCGCTTCCTTTTTTCCGCCGTCAGCTTGTGTGGGCCGGTGTCGGTCTTGCACTGCTTATTGTGTCCAGCCTGCTTGACTTCCGACTCTTCCGGACGCAAAGCGCGGTGGTGTTTGCCGGTTATCTTTTGAGTGTTGCGTTCCTGGCGCTTATTCTGGCGGTCGGCGCCAGGATCCGCGGCATCCGGGCGTGGTTTCAGGTGGGTGGTATCGCGATCCAGCCCGTAGAGCTTGCCAAGCTGATGCTGGTGATACTGCTCGCCAAATTTTTTTCAAAACGCCACATAGAGATATACAGGATTCGGCACCTGATCGTATCAGGGGCGTATGTTCTGGTTCCCGCATCACTCGTCCTGCTCCAGCCGGATTTGGGTTCAGCCATCGTCATGGTTACTGTCTGGATTTGCGTGGTGCTGTTTTCGGGCATGAAAGTGCGGCATCTCGCGGGACTCATTCTCATGGGCGGGGTGGCGGCGGCGGTGGCGTGGAGCGCTCTCCTGCTTCCGTACCAAAAATCCCGGATCGTCTCTTTTTTGGATCCATATCGCGACCCCAAGGGTGCCGGGTATCAGATGATCCAGTCCATGGTTGCCGTCGGGTCCGGCCGTGTATGGGGCAAGGGGCTGGGATACGGCTCGCAGTCGCATTTGCATTTTCTGCCCGAGCCGCAGACCGATTTTATTTTCGCCGCGTATGCGGAGGAGTGGGGATATGTAGGCACGTTGATCCTCCTGGCGCTTTTTTTTGTCGTATTGTGGCGCATTATGCGGATCGGTATCGGGGCGAAAGATAACTTTTCCCGGCTTTTCACGCTCGGATTTGCCGCGCTTATTGCAACGCAGTCGTTTATCCATATCGGCATGAATATGGCGATCATGCCCATTACCGGCATCACCCTGCCGTTCGTCTCTTACGGCGGCTCATCCCTCATCATGTCTCTTGTCGGTATCGGCATCGTGCAGAATATCAAGATCAACGCGCGCAAGGAAATTGAATAATGCCGCGTGCAAAGAGCACCGGATATCCGTGCGGGTCGGCGTGTGGAGAGTCATCGTTTCTATGGTATCATCCGGTTATGATCTATTTGGCATCGGATCACAGGGGGTTTCAACTCAAAGAGGCCATCAAGCAATTCCTCGCCGCGCGCAGCATTGCGGCGGAGGACAGGGGCGCATTTGCGTATGACGCCGGGGACGACTATGTGGATTTTGCCGCCGAAGCGGCGGCAAAAATTACCGCCAATCCCGCCGAACACCGAGGTATTTTTATCTGCGGGTCGGGGCAGGGGATGAGCATTGTGGCCAACAAATTCCGCGGCATCCGTGCGGCGCTTTGCTGGAACACGCGCGAGGCACAGCAGTCGCGCAGAGACGACGATGCCAATATCCTGGTGCTTGCGGCTGATGCGTATGACGAGGCGCAGGCGCAGGAGATAGTAGCCGTATGGATGGATACGCCTTTTTCCGGGGAGGAGCGCCATATCAGGCGTCTCCGAGAGATAGGCGATATAGAGGCGCGGAACTTCAAGTGATGAGATACATATGGCTGAAGTTATTCCATCCATAAACGCTCCGACATTTGCCGAAATACAACGCAGGATTACGCTCGTGGAGCCGTATGTATCGTGGTGCCATCTGGACGTGACAGATGGCGTCTTTTCATCTCACGAGACGTGGCGCGATCCGGCTGATCTCTCCCGTCTCAAGACGCGTCTCAAGTGCGAGGCGCACTTGATGGTGAACGAGCCGGAGAAAATCATAGGGCGATGGCTCCTGGAGCCGGTGCGGCGAATTATTGTGCATCTGGAAGCGGCAAAGAGTCCTGACGAGATAATTCAAAGATGCCGAGAATCCGGCAGAGAAATAGGATTTGCGGTGCGGCCCGATACATCATGGGAACTATTGAGACCATGGTGCGGTAAAGTTGATTTATTCTTGCTTCTGCGTGTTCCACCCGGCGCCTCGGGGCAGAATATGGTATCAGACAGAGTAGGGGATATTCACGCTTTACGCGCCGTCTGTCCGGGGTGTATAGTAGAGATAGACGGCGGAGTGGATGTCGACAATGCAGCGTCTTTGGCGGCCGCAGGGGTGAATGTCTTGGTGGTGGGTAAGGCGATCTTTGGAGCGCCGGACATAGGAAAGGCAGTGTCCGCTTTCTACCCCTGACTCTATGGATATCTTATCTCAATACAATAAGGAACGTTCGGATGCGTTGGGCGACCAGACATGGTCTCCATCTGCTGAGTACGGGTTCCTCATCCGTCTCGTGATGCGGCTATCCGGCGGACGGATACAAGATGCGAGAAAAGTGACCGTTGTCCTGGTTGCGGCGACGCTTACGGGACTTGCCGCCAGCGTCGCGGTGTTGGCAATCGGATTTTACGGAGGCGATTCCGGCTCGAACATAGATTTAGGGGTAGAGATAGATCAACGTCAGTTTACCAATCCATAGCGCTATGTCTGCGCCCGCTCCAAACTAAGTTTTGACGCCCAAAAAACTTAGTTTGGAGCGGGCATCAGAGTCGTCATTCTTTATTCTCCGAATCAATCATGCAGAATCAATCACAAAATGGTTTTACACTGATTGAGCTTCTGATGGCCATTTCGATCATTTCGCTTCTGTCCAGCATTGTCCTTACCAGTGTCAATTCCGCCCGGGCCAAGGCGCGCGATGCCAGAAAGATGGCGGATTTCCGTGCGATTTCAACCTCGCTTCAGCTTTATTTTGACACGACCGGTAGGATGCCCGCTAATTATAATCCCTGTTGCGGTGCAACCGAGGGGGACGGCAATTACGAAAGGATCATGCAGGAACTGGTAAATGCGGGGTTTCTCCCGCAGATCCCCAAAAGTCCGGGGGGAGGTCTCTACAGTTGGTATAATTACGGCGGCGGAAATAACATCGGCGGTCTGATGGTTACTTCACTGGAGACCGTACCAAACACGACAACAGGTATTCCTCCGGCGTGTCGTCCATGGGCGGCGGGGCAGAATTGGTGCGACCAATCGAGCAGTAAAGCGTATTGCATCTGTAATACGTATTGATATGCTTCACCTCCACGAATCAAAAATAAAATTTCTGGAAGACATGGCCGCCACTATCCGGCAGGACGTGATTGCTATGGTATCCCACGCGGGATCCGGCCATATCGCAGGGCCTTTGGGCATGGCCGACATCTTTGCGGCGCTTTATTTTCATATTCTTCGCCACGACCCCAAGCATCCCGAGTGGCCCGAGCGTGACAGGCTCATACTTTCCAACGGTCATATCATACCCGTGCGGTACGCGGCTATGGCGCGCGCGGGATATTTTCCGGTGGAGGAGCTCAAAACACTGCGGCGTTTTGGCACGCGTCTCCAGGGACACCCGCATCGTGCCGCCCTGCCCGGGCTGGAGACGTCGTCCGGCCCTCTGGGGTCGGGTTTGTCCCAGGCGGTCGGCATGGCGATTGCCGCGCGCATGGACAAAAAGAAAACAAATGTCTACTGCCTCATGTCGGACGGCGAGCAGGAGTGCGGACAGATATGGGAGGCGGCGATGCTGGCGGGTAAGCTGAAACTGGACAATCTCACCGCGCTCATTGACCGCAACAATATCCAGATTGACGGCATGACCGAGGACATCATGCCGCTGGAGCCGCTTCGCCAAAAATACGAGGCCTTCAACTGGCACGTGCTGGAGATAAACGGCCACAATTTTGAGGAGATTGCCAATGCGTTTGAAACCGCGCGGGCGATTTACGAAAAGCCGGTGCTCATCATTGCCCATACGATCCCGGGCAAGGGCGTGGATTTTATGGAGTTTGAATATCCATGGCATTCCAAGACATTCAGGCCCGGCGAGGCGGAAGATGCGCTCCGCCAATTGCGAACGCTCCGCGGCACGATAAGAAGCGAACACGAATAACATATGCCCCTCAATCCCAAAGCAAAACTTGTGGAGAATATTCTTGACACTCAATCGCTTGAGCAGGCGCCGACGCGCGCGGGCTACGGGGAGGGTCTCGTGCAGGCGGCGGATAACAATCCGGCTGTCGTGGCGCTGTGCGCGGATTTGACCGAGTCCACTCGTACCGAGCCGTTTGCAAAAAAATATCCGGATCGCTTTGTGGAGATGGGAGTTGCCGAACAAAATCTCGCATCTGTCGCGGCGGGCATGGCGCTAATGGGCAAGATTCCCTATATCGCAAGTTATGCCATGTTCAGCCCTGGACGCAATTGGGAGCAGGTGCGGACGACGATCTGCTACAACGGGGCGAACGTCAAAATATGCGGAGCGCATGCGGGGGTATCCGTAGGGCCCGACGGGGCTACCCATCAGGCGATTGAGGATATGGCCATTATGCGTCCTATTCCCACAATGCGGGTTTTTGCGCCCTGCGACGCGCGGGAAGCGAAGAAGATAACGTACGCTGTGTCAAAACTGGACGGCCCGTGCTATATCCGGTACGGCCGCGAGAAGACGCCCGTATTTACGACTGACGCCACGCCGTGCGAGATCGGACGCGCCGATGTTTTCTGGACGGAGCCGGGTCGTGCGCGGCCCGATGTCGTCATCCTCGCCTGCGGCGCCCTTGTGTATAATGCCATTCTCGCGGCATCCGAAATGGAAAAAGACGGCATGAAAGTCCGCGTGCTCAATATCGCATCCATCAAACCCATGGACGAGGATACGGTGATCAAGGCCGCGCGCGACGCCCGTGCCGTGGTGACGGTGGAAGAACATCAGATATCGGGCGGCATGGGAAGCGCCGTGGCAGAGGTGCTCGCAAAGAACTATCCGGTTCCCATGGAATTTATCGGGGTACAGAATCGTTTCGGCGAGTCGGGGGACCCGACTCTGCTTATAGAGCACTTTGGCATGGACGCGCGCCATATCAAAGAAGCCGCCCTGCGCGTAGTGGAGCGTAAATAGGCTTTTGGCCGCTCTGTGCAAAACCCTCTTTTATAAAAAGGGATTTTTGTCTATAATGCGCGCATGGCCGACAGGTACGATTTTGTGGCGATCGGGGATACGGTAACCGATGCGTTTATCAAATTGCAGGACACGTCCGCGCATATCGACATTGACCACGGCACGCGCGAGATCTGCATGAGATTCGGGGATAAGATACCGTACGACGACGTTTTTGTCGTACCCGGGGTCGGCAACAGCGCCAATGCGGCCGTCTCCGCCGCACGTCTGGGTCTTGCAAGCGCCCTGGTTGCAAACGTAGGGGATGACTATTTCGGCACGGAATGTCTGAATGTCTTTCGCGCCGAGAACGTGGAGACGAAATTTATCGCGGCCCACGCCGGATACAAAACCAACTACCACTATGTGCTCTGGTACGGGTCGGACAGGACGATCCTGGTAAAACACCAGGATTATCCGTACCGCCTGCCCGATATCGGCGAGCCGCGGTGGATATATCTCTCGTCACTGGGGCCGGCCGCGGAGCCCCTGCACGCCGATATCGCGCGGTATCTGGAGGATCATTCTTCCGTCAAATTGGCGTTCCAACCGGGCACCTATCAGATGAAAATGGGGAGGGAAAAACTGGGGGGTATTTACCGCCGGACGGAGGCGTTTTTCTGCAACAAAGAAGAAGCGCAGAGGATTCTGGAAACCGATGAGGCGGACATAAAAGCGCTGATGCGCATGATCGCCGACCTGGGTCCCAAAATCGTCGCGATCACCGATGGTGTCAACGGTGCCTGTGCGTATGACGGCGCACAGGCATGGCGGATGCCTCTGTACCCTGACCCCAAGCCGCCGCTCCAGCGGACGGGTGCCGGTGATGCATTTTCTTCCACGTTTACGGTAGCCCTTATGCTGGGCAAAAGCGTGCCTGAAGCGCTGGCCTGGGGACCCGTCAATTCAATGTCCGTCGTACAGGGTATCGGCGCGCGCCAGGGACTCGTGACCCGTCCCCGGCTGGAGGAACTGCTCAAAGAAGCGCCGTCTGACTATCGTCCGTCCGCGCTATGAAAACGTTTAATTTTATTAAGGTAATTAGTGGGAAACGTAACCAAAATAGATATGAAGAAATGATTTGAATAAATTGTCGCGCCGGTGGTTGAATCGGTACTCTACCTCCTTAAGATACATCGGGAAATGATACTTGGAAACCCCG
>Ga0233424_10000630_pt1 | contig 41224 bp, 34 predicted proteins | sample Watercolumn_Towu_FD_181011 | JGI IMG/M metagenome (GOLD analysis project Ga0233424, IMG submission 181011) | Freshwater microbial communities from Lake Towuti, South Sulawesi, Indonesia - Watercolumn_Towuti2014_125_MG | ecosystem: Environmental > Aquatic > Freshwater > Lake | place: Indonesia...
CGTAGCGCAGAGTTGCACTCTGCCGTATCGCCGATTTGAAATCGGCTGCGTGTCGGGTCTTCTCAACGCCCCAGGCCACGCCGAGGCCCAGCAGGATGCAATCCTGCGATACAGCAGATTTCAATCTGCGCTACGGGGCACCGACTTGTGGATGCACTGAACGGACGCGATCTGACGCGATTTAGCTTTTGCGAACGCAGCCAGTCCATCACTTTTAGCGCATGGCAGCCTTGGCCGCTATCGTCGGTCGCCCGAATGTGGGAAAGTCCGCGCTCTTCAATTGCATCGCGCGAAAGCGCATTGCCATTGTCCACGACGAACCGGGGGTGACGCGGGACCGGATCAGCGCCGAGGTGGAGTGGGGCGGGCGCGCGTTCACGCTGGTGGACACGGGCGGCATCGGTTTGTTGCGCGGCGAAAAAGCCACGGATGTCATCGTCCAGGCGGCGCGCCAGCAAGTCGAACTGGCGATCGAATCGGCGCACGTGATCGTTTTCGTGGTCAACCTCCAGGAAGGCGTGGTGCCGCTTGATCAGGAAGTCGCGGCGCGGCTGCGCGCCAGCGGCAAGCCGGTCGTCGTCGCGGCCAACAAAGCGGACCACGACCGGGCGGCCGGCCTGGCGGCGGAGTTCGCGGTTTTGGGTTTCTAGAAGGTCGTGCCCGTGAGCGCCGCTCATCGTCTGGGCATCGATTCCCTCCTGGAGGAAGTTTTGCCCTTGCTCCCAAGTGAGCCTGAGAGTTCGCCGAGGCATGCGGCCGCTCCTGAGATTCCGAAAGCCGGCGAGACCGCTGAGTCCAACGAACTGAATCGCGCCTTGAGGCTGGCCGTGATTGGCCGGCCGAATGTCGGGAAATCCTCCTTGATCAACGGCTTGACCCAGTCCGAGCGCGTCGTTGTCAGCCCCGTGCCGGGCACGACGCGCGATTCAGTCGATGTCCCATTCGAGTCGGAGGCGGACGGGGTCAAACAGCGATTCGTGCTGATCGACACGGCGGGTTTGCGGAAAGCCAGGCGCGTGGACAGCTCGGTCGAATTCTTCAGCATCAAGCGGGCCGAGGACGCCATCTCGCGCTGCGACATCGTGGTTCTTGTTCTGGACGCGGAAGCGGGGATCACTGCGCAGGACAAGAAAGTGGCGGGCAAAATTGTCGAGCACCGGAAAGCTTGCGTCGTCGTGATCAACAAATGGGATCTCGTGGACGAGAGCGTGCGGCAGGCCCGCAAGGAAGCCGCGCACAAGCCCCGCGCCGCCAGGCGGGGAGAATCTGGCGAGAAGGCCGCGGCGAGCCTGGCCGAGTTTGGGCGCTGGGCGCAGAAATACTTGTTTTTCTTGGACTACGCGCCGGTTGTGTTTGCGTCCGCGAAAACGGGATTCCATCTGGGCCGATTGCTCGAAGCAGTCCGCTTCGTCGCCTCGCAGTTGAGGCAAACGATCCCCACCGCGATTCTAAACCGGGCGTTGCACGACGCCATCGAGCAACGGCAGCCCGTGAGCGCGAGCGGGCAACGGTTGAAGTTTTTCTACGCGACCCAAGTGAGGAAAGCGCCCGCGACGTTTTTGCTCTTCGTGAACCGCGCCGAACTTTTCACGGATCAATACTCGAAGTATCTGAGCAACACGCTGCGGCGCGCTTTCGGTTTTGAAGGATGTCCCATCTTGCTCGTGCCGAAGGCGCGTCCGAGGAACGCACCGGGTGGATAACCGCAGCGAAAAAATGGCTATTCGTTGGCCACAGAGATCACAGCCCGGCGAAGCCTGGCGAAGCCGCAGGCGAAATCGTTACAACGTTAAATCGTTAAATAAGTTAAAGGGGTGAATTTAAGGAAAACGATACTGGCGATCGGCGGCGTTCTGACCGTAATGCTTGTTCTCTGGGCGTACGATCACCATCAAAAATCGCGTGAGCCGCGTTACGACGGGAAGCCACTGCGATTCTGGGTGGGGCTGCTCCGCGGGAATGAATGGAACGATTCGACGGCACGCCAGGAGTACGGATACGGCCACATCCAGAGGGCATTCATGGAACTCGGGACGAATGCGGCTCCAGCGCTCGGTAGATTGCTCGTGCGACCTGCGGTTGCATCCAGGATTGACGACAAAGGCAAACGACCCACGTGTGCGCTCCAGTGCGGCGGCTTACCTCGGGCGATATGGCCGCGCGGCCTCAACTGCGATCCCGGCGTTGCTGGAGACGTTGAAGGACAAAGACGAATGGTGGTACGTTCGCGAAAGCGCGGCGAAAGCCGTCGGGATGATCGGCGTCACTGATGAGCAGGCTGTTGCGGCACGCGTGGCCTTGCGCGAGGCAGTGGTGACACCCATCCAGATGTCCGAATGGCGGCTGAACAAGCTCTCAAGGCGATCACCTTATCCGTATCTATTCCTTGAAAAGGTGAATCGCCCTCACCCTCACCCTCTCCCCCAGGAGAGGGAACCGCTCTTTCCCGCACCGGGAAACGGTCACTCAACCGGGATGAGTCCGCGGGCGGTAAGAGTTACTCCCTCTCCCTGGGGGAGAGGGCCGGGGTAAGGGCGAGCTTTTTCATCGCGCTGAATAGTTACGGATTGTCGGGCTGAGGCATCGGCGGAGCGCGGGATTTTCAATTATCCATATCACCGGAAATCGCCGCACACCGGGATAAATCTTTCGTAAACCAATCCACCGCCTGCGCGGCCGAGAGTTAGAATTGACAGAGGCGATGCATTCTCGACCATGGCGCTGCGCATGACAAAGCCTCCCACTTCTCTCCGTTCGATTCCCGCCGTCGAAAAAATCCTCCAGGCGCTCGGGGACGTGGGTTTACCCAGGCCGGCCGTCGTTGCTCTGGTGCGCCGGGAACTCGCGGCGTTGCGCTCCGAGGAAACGATTCCGGCGTTTGCGGAGGTCTTGAAGCAAATCCAGGCTGCGCTGAATGACGTTCGGCTGAGCCGAATCCAGCCCGTGATCAACGGCACCGGGATTCTCATCCACACCAACCTCGGCCGTTCCCCGCTCGGCCCGGCAGTCGTCAAAACGCTCACCGAGATCGCCTCCAGCTACAACAATCTCGAATTCGATCTGGCCAGCGGCGAGCGCGGCGGACGCGCGAGCTATCTGGAACAAAATCTCGCGCTGCTTTGCGGCGCGGAAGCCGCCACGGTCGCGAACAATTGCGCGGCGGCGCTGGTCCTGATTCTGCGCCATTTCACTGCGGGCGAACGAAACGAAGTCGTGATTTCCCGCGGCGAGCTGGTCCAGATCGGCGGCGGATTTCGGATTCCGGAAATTCTGGAAACGAGCGGCGCGAAGTTGCGCGAGATCGGCACGACGAACAAAACTTCGCTGAAAGATTACGAGAAAGCGCTGGGGCCGCGCACAGGGATGATTCTCAAGGTCCATCGCAGCAACTTCTTCATGGACGGTTTCGTCGAGTCGCCTTCGACCGAGCAAATCGCCGCCCTCGCAAGAAAGCAGAACGTGCCATTCGTCGAAGACCTGGGCAGCGGCGCGATGATCCAGACCGAGCAAGCGCCCGGCATCGAACACGAGCCGACACCGGCAGAAGTGCTCGGCGGCGGCGTGGACCTGGTGTGTTTCAGCGGCGACAAGCTCCTGGGCGGCCCGCAAGCCGGCCTCATCGCGGGCCAGGCGAAACTGGTCTCCGCGTTGAAACGCGAGCCGTTCTTCCGCGCGCTGCGCTGCGACAAGCTGATTCTCTCGGCGCTCCAGACCACGGTGGACCTTTACCTCGCCCGCGCTGGCGAAGAAGGAGGCGGCTGCGGGTCGCCCGTTCCGGTGTTGGACATGATGCGGAGGTCAAACGACGACCTGCGCGCGCGGGCCGAGAAGATCGTTGGGGCGCTGAGCGGTCTTCCCGTGAAAGCTAGCGTGGGCGAAGGCCAGGCTCAGATTGGCGGCGGCACTTTACCCCGGTCGATCCTCGCGTCGGTGACGATCGACCTGGTTCTAAAGAACCTCTCGTTGGAAGAATTCTCGGCCCGTCTGCGCCACGGCACGCCGCCCGTGATCGGCTACATTTCGGGCGGGTGCTTCAAGCTGGATTTGCGGACGATTTTTCCATCGCAAGATGACGAAGTGGTTCGTGCTTTATCCACAACTCTTTCCACAAAACTGAAGCCTGCACCGCGATGAAATTCAGCAGATTTGGTGCGGTTGCTCGAACAGAACGGATTCCGATTGATCAGGGAGAAAGGCGCAGTCCGTTACTACGCCAAAGCTGGCCATCCACGATTGATTCGCGTAGATTTTCACGGCGCAAAGGAAGTGCCCACGGGCACTTGCCATGCAATCATGAAAGCCGCCGGATTGAAGGGAAAATGATCCTATGCTTGAATTGCCTTATTCACTCATCATCGAAGCAACTGAAGATCCTGATTTTTTTGGATTCTATTCTCCAGACCTGGAAGGATTGACTGGAGGATAACCACTCTGCATTCCTGCCTCAGTTGCGGCTTCGCTGCAGTGCAATCCTTCCCCGCATGTCCACGCTGCACTACATACTCGCCACCGCCGGGCACGTCGATCACGGTAAGAGCGCGCTCGTCAAAGCGCTGACGGGCACCGATCCCGACCGCTTGCCTGAAGAAAAGGCGCGTGGGATCACGATTGACCTGGGTTTCGCCCATCTGGAATTGCCCGCGCCCGACGCTCCGACGCTCCACGCTCCACGCTCCACGTTCTCCCTCGGCATCGTCGATGTGCCCGGCCACGAAGATTTCGTGAAGAACATGGTCGCCGGGGTCGGCTCGATCGACCTGGCGCTGTTCATCGTCGCGGCGGACGACGGCTGGATGCCGCAAACGGAGGAGCATCTGCAAATCCTGACTTATCTCGGCGTTTCACGGGCCGTGGTTGCGTTGACGAAAAGTGACCTGGCGGAAACCGAAGCGCAGTTGGCTGACACGATCGCCCAAATCCAAGAACGTTTGCGCGAAAGCCTTTTTGCCGAGGCGCCGATTGTTCCAACGTCGGTAATCAAGGGGACCGGCCTGGAAGAACTCAAGCGGGCGTTGACGCAGGCGCTGTCCGAGATGCCTCCGCCGCGAGACATGGGCAAGCCGCGTTTGCCAGTCGATCGCGTCTTCGTCCTCCGCGGCATTGGCACGGTGGTCACGGGCACTTTGATTGGAGGAGCTTTGAAGCGCGGCCAGGCGGTCGTCATTCAGCCTTCCGGCATGGGTTCTCGAATCCGAAGTTTGCAGTCGCACAACCACGAAGTCGAAGCCGCCGGACCGGGCACGCGCACGGCGCTCAATCTGCCTGATATCGCGCGGCACTCGGAACAGGAAAGCGAAGGCATTCAGCGCGGCGACGTGATCACGCTGGCGGAGTTGGGCGGGCCTTCGGACACGCTTGACGTGGGTTTGACGAAATCCGCGCGGTTGCGCGGCAGCAAAACGGGCGGCGCACGGCCCTTGAAAGACGGGACGCTCGTGCGCGTTCACCACGGAAGCGGGAACGTGGCCGCGCGCGTGTCGTTGCACGGGCGCGGGGCGCTGGAGCCGGGCGAGAGCGCATTGGCTCAGCTTCGTTGCGAATCCCCGCTTTTTGCGCTGGCGGGCGACCGCTTCATAGTTCGGGATTGGTCGGAACAATGGACGCTGGGCGGCGGCGTCATCCTGGATTCCGAAGCAAGCCGCAAACGATTTCGCAGCGAATCGCAACGAAGGTTTCTTGAAGCTCGAGCGCAGGGGAAGGATCAACCGGCGGCTTACGTGGCCTCCCAGCTCGCTCGCGACGGAGCCGCGCGCCGAGGATCGTTGCTGGTCAAATCCAGGTTCAGTGCCGCAGAGATTGGCGAAACCGTGTCCCGGCTTCTCGCCAGCAGCCAGGCGGTCAGCGCGGGTGAATGGCTGGCGGATTCGGGTTGGTGGCACAGCTTGCGCACTCAGGCCGCGGCAGCCATCGACGCGCACCACAATAGTCATCCGCAGCACCTGGGCTTTCCATTGAGTGACCTTCGCCGCGCTGTGGAATCTGCGCTGCCTTCCGCGGAAATGTTCGACGTGCTAGCCGCCGAGATGGGCAAGAGCGGCTTTGTCCAGGCCGGAACGACGATTCGACGAAGCAATCATCGGCCGGCGCTGCCTCCACAACTTCAAGCCGCGGGGAGCCGATTGCGCGCGACGCTGTCCGCGAAACCGTTTGAGCCGCCCTCGCGGAAGGAACTCGCGCCGGATTCCACGGCGCAACAGGCTCTGCGCTTTCTTGTCGAGACGGGCGAGGCCGTGGAACTCGGCAATGAAGTGGTGCTCTTGGCCGACGCTTACGCGCGGGCGACTCAGATCGTGAGGCAATTCCTCCAGGCCCAAGGAAGCGCGACGGTGAGTGAGTTGCGCCAGGCCATCGGCGCGAGCCGCCGCATCGTCGTGCCGTTGCTGGAGCGGCTGGACAAGGAAGGCGTCACCCGGCGTGACGGCGACAAACGGACGCTGCGACAGAAATAGGTCGAGTTATCTTGAACCCGCGAAGCTCGTGAAGGTCAAATCTTCCACAAAGAAAGGAATGTGAATGACGGCGATGGTGTTGATATCTCCACTGGCCGGTGGGATTGCTGCGTTCGTCGTGGGGCGGGGCACTGGCGTCTTGTCGGGCAAACTGGCGTTGGGGTTGAGCGCGCTGCCTCTGCTTGGAGTTGGCCTGGGCCTCGTTTTCTGCTGAGGGCATCCGCTTTGGGCGCTTGGTCCAAGCGTCACGATGGCGAGCGTGCCGTTGGCGTTCGGTTATGCCGCTCAAGCCCGCCGCCGCGCTTCGGATCGCAAACTGGCGTGGACTGCCTTTGGAATCTCCACTTTGGAACTGGCGGTCTTGCTGACCCTTTTGGGAGTGGCCCTGGCAGGGTTTTTCTGGCCGTAAGGTGGTTTGGGATCGGTTATTCCGCGGGCTTGAACACCGCCGTCTGCGGATAGGTTGCCGCCCAGGCGTACCAGCGGCACTGAACGCTGGGTATCCATTCCAATTCTTTCCCTTTGAGCGGGCCATCGACGGCGCGGCCGGCCAGCGTCCAGCGCGTCCCGGTTTCCTTGTCTTTGAACGGCGCGGTTTCGGGAGAAATGTCATCGGCGTAAAACGTGAGCGTCCGGCCCTCGATAGCGCTGCGGAAGGCAATCGCGCTTTGAGTCGGCTTGTACGAAAACACGACGAACGAAACGCCATCCACCGTGTCGGTGTAACACGCGCGTTCGCGCGCCAGGTCGAGCGGAAATGCTTTGCCTTGGCCGCCGAGTTCGACCCCGATCACCGGAGCCAGCGGCTGCAAGCGCGAATCGACCTGGCCCATGGATCCTTTGGCTTCCGCGCTCAAATCCTTCGGCAAATCCGTGGCGAAATACTTTTTGCCATCGAAAAGGTTGTAAGCGGTCGATTCCGGGTGGAGCATCAGCCAGTAGCCCCATTCGGTCATGAAATTGGCGATGCGCTCCAGGCGCTGGCCCTTCTTCGGGCCATCCAGGCCGACACCGCTAAGCGCCGACCAGAGCGTGCCGTCCGGGCCTTTCACGATCATGACGCCGTTGAGCCAGCCGTAGAATTCATAGCCGTAATCCTTCTTGAACGCGCTCACGAAGCCGCCGTCAGCGTCGAAGAAGAACAGGCCGTAAGTGTCATTGATCACGCGCGGGCCGGAGAGAAAATGGCGCAGCGGAACGGCGCCGCCGTTGTGATCCGCGCGAATCCAGGCCAGGACACGGTCGGTGCTATCGACAAAGCCCTTGCGGTTTTCCGTCGAGCAATAGGAGCAGGGCGGTTCGGTCAGGGATTTGAACAAACCGGGTTTTTTGATGAGGTGGCCTTGGAGGGCGTTACCGGATGGAGTTTCACTGGCGAGCGCCCAGGGAGCCGCGACTAGCAAAGCCGCGGCGAATTGACAGGCGATCTTGCCAGTCCGGTTCACCGCAACGGTTTTCATAACGCGTGACATAATTCTCATTGAGTAAAACTAAGCTAAGGAACATCCGACAAGTCAATGATCGATAAGGCAGCAGCAGCGGCGCACATGGATGATTCAAGAATCCAACCAAAGGAGCGCGGGCATCTTGCCCGCGAGTTTTCAAGAATCTCGTTGCGCCACCGCGCGGGCAGGCTGCCCGCGCTCCATCTTGAATCACCCGTCAGGGGCGCATCTTGATGTGCCCCTGCTGCTGCTACTCGTCGTGTCCATTCCGGGGAATCGGCTTGCCGTCCCGGATAACGACGTCGCGGCGTTGATAAACGGCCCTGCCTCGGAGCTTCTTCGCCGCGTGCTTCACGCCAAACGTGTGCGTCCTTCCGCCGCCGCCTTCTCCAGCCGAGCTTTTTTCGGACTTCCAATCTTGCTTGTCGAGAAAGACCACGTCCACCCGCCAAATGATAACGGGCTTGCCGCGTCCGAGCGACTCGGTCTTGTCGATCAAATAACCCCAGACGATGTATCAACCTGGGTGGTCATAATGCGACTGGATTGCCCGCGGGCGTTTGCTCCCCTTGCTTTCCAAGCAGTGGAGAGGCTCGGCTCGTGAGCCGCGTCTAATCAGATCTGGGAACCGCTGTTGCGCGGTATCCGCATGACGATGTTTTTCGTAGTTGCTGAATGAATCCAGAGCGCTAGTTCCGAAGATTCCGACGAGGGCGCTGAAGACATTCGCTTGTTCAAAATAAATCTCGATGAGTTCGGCTAACTCGCGCTCCAGGTAGTCAATGGCGCGTCGGATCGCTCCGATCTCCAGGCCTGGAGGGAGGGTGACCGAGGGATCAAAGTAGTCTTTCAGCGCCATGCCCGTTTGTTCCGTTGGACTCCAATTGCGCCAACTGCGGAATAGCTTTCACCGCAAGAGAAAAGTAGTCCGGATTCATTTCGATGCCGATGCTGTTCAGAACTCAGGCCGAGGCTGCCGCGAGCCAGAACCCATGAACGGATCCAGGATCGTTCCTTCGCCCAGGGGCAGGGCGGCACGGACCAGTTGCCTGAGGAGATTCTGCGGTTTGAGCGACGGATGCGGAGCGAGTTCGCGTTCCGCCCCTCGATCGGGTGAGGAGTAGATCAAGTCCTTAAAGGGCTCTTCCGGAGGGAGGCGCCGCAATCCGCCGGTTTTCCATTTTCTCAAATTATCCTGGACGCGGCCTTCGCACGGCTTGCGAAAAAGCCCGCATGGTTCCCAACAGGATCGCGGCATGACGGAAACTTGCGGAAACTCTTCATGCGCATTTTTGGGCCGATCGCCGCCGCGCAAAGTGTGAACCACTCGAATAATCTCTGCGCGTTTCTCAAAACCGGAATCGATGAAAGGTTGATACACGCAGTGTGAAACCAGAGGGTTGGTGGCTATGAAAACGTGAGCCCCGGGCACCAGCTGGGTAGAAGCGCTTCCGCGAACCTCTTAAAGAAGCCTCGGAGATCTGCGAGATTCTCGTCTGTCAACACGGTGAACCTTGGCAGCGGCTTGCGCTGACAGCCGTCGAAGGAGGGCGGTATGCGCCAAATCCCCCCGCGGCCAGCCTTCAGTTTCTGAAGTTCGCGATCTGTGTATTCGACCAGCCCATACGGAGGGTCCGTCACGACGGCATGGACCGAACACCGTTCAGCTTGTTGAAGCCACTCGAACGCATCAGCTCGGATGATGTGGTAGGAACCGAGTTTCTTTTGAGCGAAACTCTCTTCACGAACAACGTAATGAGGCGGGATCCTGCGCACCCTCGGTTGTAAACTGAGAAGCAATCAGTGAACAACCCATTTCTGTGCTCCAAAGCGGGTTTCTCGTCATTTCCTTGCTCGGGTTGCGCGCACGAGCCAGAAGAGCAGCAGCCCGGCCAGGGCGGGCAACAGCCAGACCGCCGGCGTGATGCTGCCCACGAGGCAAAGCGTCGCGGTGACCGGAATCATGCCCAGGAAAGTCGCCAGGAGGAACTGCCAAAGGGAGAGGTTCGTCAGGCCCGCGAGATAGCTCACCAGATCGAACGTAGGGCTGGGAGGAAGGCGGAGCAAGAAGATCGCAAACGCCGTCACGTCGCGCGGCACCAGGCTTTGAAATCGTTGATACCTCGAAAAGCGGACAAAAAAGCGGTCGCCCAATTTCCGGGCAATCAGAAAAGCCAGTGCCGCCCCAATCGTCGCGCTGACCAGCGTAATCAAGAGGCCGCCCCAGATTCCAAACAGCTTCGGCGAGAGAATCGTCAGCGGCGAGGTGGGAATCGGCGAAACGAGAATGCCGACGATCATGAGCAGCGAAAAGACAACCGGTGCGGCCACGCCGCTCCGGTGCAACAGAGTCTCAAAGCTTCCGGAATCGAGCTTCAACTGCGTCGAGAAACCGACGGTCAGGATGAGCCCGATCGCGAGGAGCAGGAGGATAACACGAGTTCGGCTTCGCATGGCTGACTTGGAGCATCGTGCCTGCATTTCGCGTTGGCTGTCGAGCGTTCGGTCATGTGGGTTAGGAGTGCTCGGCGCGCCGGCGTTGACGCGAGTCCTCCGCAGCCTGCTATTGAAGTAGCGCCGACCGAGCGGCTGACGTTGGTGGTGGTTCCGTTGTAGCTCGCGCTGGTCGCCTTGTTCGCGTGCTGGCTCCGTGCCCGCCGCGCCGCCCGAGTCGATCCGATGGAAGCGCTGAGGTGTGAATGATTCGAGAAAAATCGCATTGACGCTGTCCTGAATTTCCCGGCTCGTTCGTCGAAGGAATAAAGCCTGGAAACCGTGGAGACAATCGGAAACCTGATCGCATCTTATGCTCAAGAAAATCTTCATCGTTCTCGCGGCCATCATCGTCGCGTTTCTCGTTGTAGTCGCTATGCAACCCTCCGAGTTCCACATCACGCGGTCGGACACGATGGCAGCGCCGGCGGCGGCGGTCTTTGAGCAGGTCAACGACTTTCACAAATGGGACGCCTGGTCGCCATGGGCCAAGCTCGATCCGGAGGTTAAGAACACGTTTGAAGGGCCGCCGGCGCGCCAAGGCGCCGTTTTCGCATGGGTCGGCAATAACCAAGTCGGCGAAGGTCGCATGACCATTACCGAAAGCCGCACCAACGAATTGGTCCGGTTCAACCTCGAATTCTTCAAGCCGATGGCTGGCACCAGCACCTCCGAATTCACCTTCAAATTCGAAGGCAACCAGACCACGGTCACCTGGAGCATGGACGGCAAAAATAATTTCATCGCCAAGGCCATGTGCCTGTTCATGAACATGGACAAAATGGTGGGCGGCCAGTTCGAGAAAGGCCTGGCGTCGATCAAAGCAATCGTGGAAGCGGCGCCGAAGAAATAGCGCGGTGGCCCGTTAACTGACAGACAAGATGTCTGCCCTACATGCCAAGCAACGCCCATGAACATGAAAGAAATTCAAATCAGGACTTTGAAACGAGGGCTTAGGCTGTGCTTCTGCGCGGCGGCGGTTTCTTGCGCGTTGCCACTCGATGCCGCTTCGTACGCGAAGAACGGCGCGCGGCTGACAAACTTCGATTTCAGTTTTCTGTATCCGGCCCCAACCGTGGCGTGGGAGGAATCGTGGGACGCCGTCATCGATGCCCGGGATCCGCAAAACGAAAAGATCATCGTTCCGGGAATGATCCTCAACAGCCCTCCACGGTCATACGTGTTGAAATATAGCACGGACCTGACGCTGGATTCCCGCTTTGGTCCCGACGGACAAGGGTATTCTCTGCTTTCCTGGACGGACAAGGACTCACTGGGAAATGTATTCACCATCAAAGGCATCGCGGTCAGGGAGGACGGGAGAATCCTGCTGGCCGGCTCCGCTCCCCAAAAGAATTCGCCCGGCTTGACCGACATCGGCGTTATCCAGCTTACCGAAAGCGGCCAGGAGGATGCGTCGTTTGGCGAGACGGATACGCAAGGCCGGAGAACCGGCCGGGTGTCGTTCGATTTCAACGGCCTCGCGGACGTGGCCACGGCGCTGGCTTACGACCAGAAGCGCAAAGCGATCTGGGTCGCCGGTTTGACGCGCGGCGACCGCGGAAGGATGATGCAGCCGGTTGCGCTCATCGCAAAGCTGACCGCCGACGGCGCGCTGGACACGCGTTTCAACGGCACGGGCAAGCTCTCTGTTCCCGGTGGCGCCGCGGCCGACATTGCCGTCGATGCAAACGGCAACGATGTCTTCATTGGCGGGAGATACTGCTACCGAATCACGCCAACCGGCGCCTTTGATCCGACTTTCGGCCTCAACAAAGACGGGAAAGCGCTCATCGGGATCGGGGCCGCGGGACTCGACCTTCAACCCGATGGCAAAATTGTCTTTGGCGGGACCAGCGGGGGAGCGAGGGATCCGGGGGGGCGCGATGTCCCCGGCGGCTATGGATTCGGATTTCGCGGCGGCTCGACTGAATGCGGACGGCACGCCGGACCCGGCCTTTGGGCGAAACGGGATCGCGGTCATTCCATTCAATTGCAATCCGGCCAAAGGCGGAGTTCGAGATCGAGGCAATGACAAACAGGTGCGTCCGGACGGAAAGATCGCGATCGGCGGCATGGTTTTCCTGGAATACATGGATTTGATCGACATGCACCACCTGCCGAGCGGTTACGGCCTGGCGATCTTGAATCCGGATGGTTCACCCGACACGAGCTTCTCCGATGACGGCAAAGAGGTCATCCGCTTCACCGATTATCATCCCGAGGCCAATGGATCGGACAAGGGAGCAGGGATCGCGATTTTGCCCTCGGACCAGTCCACGGTCTTCGTCGGCTTCACTATGATCGGGCATCCCATTCAGAATAGCTGCGGCGATGTCGGCGTTGCGATCATCCCGCACAGTCCGAACCAGGTCAGCTTCGCCAGGAAGGACACGATTCATTCGGGCGACTGGAAGAATTTGTATGGGACGGACGGATACTCCATCGCCGGCGTTGGGCCGAAGTTGCCGGCCTACGCGAAGGTTTCCCATTCGAGTGACAAACCTCAAATCGCGAAGGAAAACTGCGATTGGCCGAACGCGTTGCAAAGGCCGGACTCAACCACCAGTCGGATTGCCGCGCATTACCAGGCTAAGTCGTTGTCTGTCGATGTGACGGTCGATGGGGACGCGGCCAGGCCGGTGACTTTGTATTTGTGCGATTATGACAAATCCGGCCGCTCGGTGACCGTGAAGGCGTTCAATCCGGACACGGGGACTTGGCTGGACACGCAGGTGGTCGTTGATTTTCAGAATGGCGTTTATTTGCATTACCACGTCAAAGGCCGCATTAAATTTCAGTTGGCCGGTAACAATCCGAAAGGCGCCGTCCTCTCCGGCGTGTTTTTCGGTTACGAGAATTCAGTCAGCTTCGTCGGGAAGGATGAGAAGACTTCGGGCAACTGGAAGGGGGTTTACGGAACGGACGGATATTGCCTCGCCGGTTATCCATCGAAGATTCCCTCTTACGCCGAAGCCAGGTTCCTGGACTACGGCGACATTCTGGAATTTCAATACGCCTCATGGCCCAAGGGAGCGGCTCCGGTCACCGCCACGTCGGCCTTCTTCACAAGCTCGCCCGGAGACAACGCGCTGCAGAAGCCGGACTCCGACGCCGGCCGCGTCGCAAGAGCGGTCGCCAGCCTGCACACGCCTTACTCTCAGTGCCATTCCGGCATCGTCGCGGATGTCGTGGTCAATGATCATCAGCCCAAATCCGTCGCGTTGTATTTCGCGGACTTCAAGGGCGCGAAGTTGTCGATGACGGTCGAGGCGCAGGACGGCGAAACGGATGAGGTGCTGAATTCGCAGAACCTCTCCGAATTTCACAACGGCGCGTATCTGAGGTACACGGTCAAGGGCCATGTCAAATTTCGGATCAAGGACAACACCCCCGAGGACAGCGGAACCGTGATTTCAGGGATCTTCTTCGACTCTGCTCGACCTTAATCGGGGTCTCTCTGAGAGTTGATTGAGGCGTTCGACACGGCCATCCAGTCCGAGGCCGCAAATCCGAGCGCCGGCAAGGAATCATCATCTGCAAAACCATTGCGGCCAAATCGCGTCACCGCTACTTTAGTTAGTTAGTGACGGTGAAAGCGAAATACAAAAAGCTGCTGGCTCTCGGGGCCTTCGGGCCGACGCCTGCGACGCGTCAGGCGCTCAAAGCCGCGTTGGCGATGAACCATTCGCTGGAAGAACGCTACGGCCTTGCCGAGGCCGGAGCCCGCCGCGCCCATGCCCGCCGCAAACCCAAAGCGCTGGCTGTCGCTTGATACAGGAATTGCCGTCCGCCTCGGTGAGCGGGTTGAAACCTCACACCTTTTCTGCGAATTGGCTCAGGAGCGGGGCTTCAAGCTTTTTCTCGTGCCTACGGCGTTAGCCGAGCTTGAATGCCATTCACGACAGGCAAGTGGCGCACTGCAACGTGCGGCCAGCCATGTCCTCGAGTGTCGCAAAGCCTGGGGAATTCATTGTGCATTACCTGCCAAACCTGACTTCAATCGGCACACTGAATGGCTCGTGGCCAAGCTCCGCTCCAAGGGTTACATTCCCGTACTGGAACGCCGCGACTCTTTGATCCTCGCGGAAGCAGCGGTTGCCCGAATTCCGATCCTTGTCGCCGCCGACATTCCTTACGACACGGACAATGCCGCGCTCGCCTACTCGCTCGCGGAGCTTGGGGAGTTTCCAGTGGCCATCTTCAAGCCATCGAATTGTGTGCTGTCTGGCTGCGATGAGGTGGTCGATTCGATGCCGAGGGCCGATTCAGCCTGGGGCTTGTCGAAAGCGGAAAGGTCCTTCTCCGTATTTTAGCGCGCCGCGGACAGTCCACGCGCGATCCGATGGGTGCAAGCGCTGCGACTAACTAAACTAATAACTAATTTAACTACGGGTAAGTCCCTTCCCTGAGAGACACCGTAGTGTTCTCGCACATCCACAGAGTGTCCCGGGTCGAATCGCCGGCCGGCCCCAGCGGCAGCGGGAGCAGCGTGTTTCGAACGGGCACCTTGATCTTTGAACCGAGCCATTTGTGAATTTCGGAGTGGCCGTCCGCGAAGGAGAAACCGCAAGCGCCGTTGTGATAGGAAGCCGGCACGTCGATGATCTGGGCGTTCTTGGCATCCGGTTTGTACATTTGCACGGCAAAGGCCGGATCGTTGACGCTGTCCGGGTGCTCGTCCACCAGGACCCAAGTCTTGGCCGGGATCACGATGTCGCCCATCTTTCTGTAAATTCGCCACGCGCTCGCGGGCAGCCAGCTGCCGTCGTCGAAAACCTGGCTCATTGAATTGCTGCGGACGCGCGGTAATTTCAGTCCTTGGTTGTTCTTCACCGTGACTTTGTCGGCGGGGCATTTCCAGATCGTGAAGCTGTTTCCGATGTACGGCATGAGCGGGCTTTTGGCGATATCGACATTCAGGTCCCAATTGGCGGGCGCTGAAGAATAATCCAGCCATCCTTTCACCCAGACGGCGCGACGGCCATCTACGATGTCGCGCGCCAGCAGCAGCGTGTCGTTGTCGTCGTCGGCGTATTGGCGCCAGCCCAGCATCATCTGGCGGAGGTTGTTCATGCAACCGATGCCTTGCGCCTTGGCTTTGGATTTGGACAAGGCCGGCAAGAGCATGCCCGCGAGGATGGCAATAATGGCGATAACGACCAGGAGTTCGATCAGGGTGAAAGCCCTGCGTGGAGAGGATTGAGAGCAAGAGTCGGATTGGTTGAGAAAAGCTTTCATAGCAAGCGCTCGTTGAGGAAATCGCGGCTCTTTTAGCCCTGATACCCTGCGGAGTCAAAAGGTAATAATTACGGCTCCGCCACCGGGATCTTGAAGAAACACTGCCAATCTCCGTAGGCGGAACCGAGTAGAACGCGCCGGCCCTGGAACCATTCGACGTGGCCATCTTCGAATCCGAAATTGCCACCCTCCGGCGCCCCGGCTGTATTGCGATGCACCGCGGTCAGCACCTTCTTGCCCTCGTAATCCGTGGTCCATCTCAAGCGGGGATCGTAAATATTCGTGGTCTTCGGACCGAGGGCCTGAAGGCGGTCGATCAAGATCGGGGCTGAAGCATAAGGTCCGTTGAGCTTTTTGCGGAAAAACCATTCCGCGGTGCCCTGGGCGCCGCTTGTGACATCGGGATCGCCCGTTCGGCGGCCGGGCAAATAAAAGTAACCCATCAATTGCGCGCCACTGTCCGAAGTAATCATGCCGCGTTCGGCGGCGCGGTGCCAGACGTCGGTCGGGCAAAAGAGAACGTCGTTGCGCGGGCGCTCGGATTTCGCCGTCGTGCGCTGATTGCGGATGAGATAGTTGTTCCAAAAATTGCTCATCGAGGGCGTCATCCAACTGAACCCAAGTCCGTCGCGATTGTCGGGAAACGAATTGTCGTAGTCGCCGGCATATAGATTGACTGCCAGTCCCCATTGCTTGCCGTTGCTGACACAAAGCGATTTGTGCGATTGAGCCTTGGCTCGGGAAAGCGCGGGAAGCAGCAAGGAAGCCAGAATCGCGATAATCGCAATGACCACCAGCAATTCGATGAGGGTGAACGCGGGACACGGCTTGGCTGCGGCTGGACAGGTTGTTTTCATGGCACGATTGTCGGCAACTGTTCCTCCCGCTCCTCGCGGCGTCAACCAGGATTTCGTCGGGTTCGCAACGCCTTAGTCTTGGACGGCGAACTCGTAACGCAGATTTTCAATCTGCCGTATCGCCGACTTGCAGTCGGCAGCGCATCGGACAGGCCCACGATCGGCGGATTGCAAATCCGCGATACAGCCCAACGCAGCAAAGCCGCAACCAAAGATTACGAGTTCGCCGCCCAAGACTGAGGCACTACTCGATGTTCTTTGTCCACTTTGTCCACTTGTGAGTTATTCGTGTTCCGGCTTAAACAAGGACATGCAATTGAATCGCGCAGATCCCATTCTCGTGACGGGCTCGGCCGGAAGCATTGGCCGGGCTGCGGTCTCCGGTCTGCTAGCCGCCGGATGGCGTGTCCGAGGTTTCGACCGCTTCCCCACGCCGGGGACGGATGATTTCGTGGTGGGCGACCTCGGCAACGCGTCGGTCTTGCGAAAAGCCGCCGATGGCGCCGCCGCGATCATCCATCTCGCCGCCGTGCCGGATGATGACGATTTTCTCTCGCGCTTGCTGCCGAACAATGTTGTCGGGTTGCACAACGTGCTCGAAGCGGCGCGTCTTGGCGGAGTGAACCGCGTATTGCTGGCGAGCACGGGGCAGGTGGTTTGGTGGCAATTGCTCGAAGGCCCCTGGCCCATCGGCCCCGATTCGCCCTACACGCCGCGCGACTGGTACGCCGTGACCAAGATCGCCGCCGAGAACGCCGGCCGAGTCTATGCCCGCAATTACACCCTGACCGTTCTGGCGTTGCGACTCGGCTGGTTTCCACGCGACCGCAAGCACGCCGCCGAAGTCGGACGCACCGTGCGCGGCCCGAATATTTACCTCAGTCCGGGCGATGCTGGAAGATTCTTTGCCCGCGCGATGGAAGCGCCGTTGGAGCCTGGCTTTTCCATCGTGTACGTCGCAAGCCGACCCACGAACCGGATCATTTTCGACCTGGAACCGACGAAGCGCCTCGTGGGCTGGGAACCGCAAGACCAATGGCCCAGCGGTGTGGAGCATTTGCTGCCGGCGCCTGCGGCTCATCATTCGTCCTCGGGAGTGGAGGAGCGTAAAGCCTAGAACGTAATCCGTAATTCGTGATCCGTGACACTCTCGACAATCCTCACTTCGCAAACCACGGTTTGGCCAGCGGGTCCGTGGTGAGGAAGCGCAACAGGAGTTCCGCGACTTTTTGCCGGCCCGAATTGCTCGGATGCACACCGTCTCCCGCGAAGTCCGCACGCTCCCAGACCAGACCGTCGAGTTTGCGCCCTTTCGGTCCGTCAGCCCAGAGGTACGGCCCCCATAACAGCAACGCCGATTTTGCCAGGGCCAGCTCCGGGTCGCCCTTCATTTGTCGCTGAATGAGCCAGCGCGCGGCGAAGGCGCTTTCGTAGGCGTACGGTTCTGGATTCAAGGCGCCCGTGGCGTTGCCTGCGTAAATCCGGGTGCCGAGATAAACGATGCGGAGATTCGGGAACTGCGCTTTCGCGTTGTGCAGCACGGCCAGCGTGTCGCGTTCGAGTTTGCGCCCGTGCTCCTCCAGGGAACCGGTCGGGGCTTTGTTGGCCAGCTTGATCCACGCGGCTTGCACTTGCTTTGGGGAAACCTTCGCCGCGGCCAGGCGCCGGCGCGCTTCCTCCCACGGACGGCCGGCCGCCGGCGCCCACTCCGCCATGGCTTGCCCGCCTTGCGCGCAATCCACGATGGTGACCTTGGACGATTTCAGAGGCGATAGGTCGGCCACTTGTTTGAAGCGCGAGAACTCCTGCGTCGCATTCGACATGCTGATCGACACGAAACCGATGACGCCATTCTCGTCCGGTTCGCCTTCGGCACTGAGCGGACGAATCTTCGCCAATTCCGCCTCGGCGGTTTTGCGATGCGTGTCCGGTGGGGTGTTGCGTCCGCCGCCGTAGAGACCGCCGTCTTGGCCCTCGTAACGGTCGTTCGCGCCCATCTCCGTGAGCGGGGTGAGGTGTTCGGGGGCTTTGCGTTGATTCAGGGGACGCGCAGCGCCTTCAGCCCCACCGACGCCGGCGCTTCGTGCTGCCAACGCGCCTTTGAGATAAGCGTCCTCTTCGGGCGACAGTTTGTCTCCGCGCTGTTGGCGCTGGCGGAGCGCGCGAGCTTTGTCCCAATCGATCTCGGCGGTTGCGCCGGACGCGTTTGCAGGATTTCGCTGTGGTGCGCGGCGCTCCGATCGGGCGCGTTCGAGGTAAGCTGTTTCCTCGGCTGTGAGCGCCTCGCCACGCTGGCGGCGTTGCATCAACTCACGGGCCTTGCCGAGGTCAACCGGTGCGACAGCCTCCTGGCTGCGGACGGAGGTGAAGCTGAACAGGAAAAAGCCGGCGAGAAGAAGAGTGCGTTTCATAGCATCTTGGAGTCTCAGTTCCGCCCGAGGCCGCACTTCGATCGTCAGTGTGGACATGGAAGAAACTTAATTGTCCTTTCCCAGGCTCGTCAATGCTCAGAACGCTGCCAAATCCACCAGGCCAAAAGACTACTTTCCAATTCCCCAGCAAAACGGATCTTGTTCTTGAAGCAACAAGGTCGCCCGGGCATTGACGAAGGCTGTGCCCGTGATCGTAGGCAGCACGCTGCCTGCGGCTCGATCCAGCCAGCGGTAACGCCCCGTGAACAGACTGCCCAGGATGCTTTCCTGCACCCACGGCTGGCCTTCCTCAAGTTTGCCATCGGCGGCCAGGCAAGCCAATTTCGCGCTTGTGCCTGTGCCGCAAGGCGAGCGGTCATACGCTTTGCCCGGACACAGAACAAAGTTTTTTGATTTGGCCCAAGAATTGACCGGCGGTCCGAACAACTCAACGTGATCCACTTCGGGAAAACCCTGCGCGTTGACGGCCTGGCGAATGCGCCAGGTGAACTCCGTGAGCTTCTCGACATTCGCCAGATCGAGCGCCTGTTGATGGCATTCGATGAGGAAAAACCAATTGCCCCCCCAGGCGACGTCCCCGGTAACAGGCCGTGTTCCCGGCGCGCCGTTCGCCTCCGGCACTTGAACCGTGACGCCCTTGGCCTTCCGAAAACTGGGCACATTGTCCACGGACACGCTGCCGTCCGAATTGAGCGTTGCCGTCACGACACCCACTGGCGTGTCGATGCGATGTTCGCCCGGTTTGATTCTTCCAAGGTGCGCGAGCGTGACGATCAAGCCGATGGCTCCATGGCCGCACATGCCCAGGTAACCGACGTTGTTGAAGAACATGACGCCGGCAGCACAGGACGTGTCCGCGGGCTCGACGAGCAGCGCTCCCACCACCACATCGGAGCCGCGAGGTTCGTTCACGACCGCGGAACGAAAAGCGTCGTGTTTCTCGCGAAAAGTTTTCAAGCGTTCCGCCAGCGTGCCGCCGCCGAGCTCCGGTCCGCCGCTGATGACCACTCGCGTAGGTTCGCCGCCCGTGTGGGAGTCGATCACTTCGATGCGTTTCATGGGCTGTGTTGAGCTTAAACGCTGCGCCACACCGGACCAAGATTTTCTCGAACCGCGCTTTCCGGTTGCGCGGCCGCAGTTCTTTCCATGAACCTGTGCGGGGGCGCGCGGGCGACCCCGCCCGCAGGACGCCCGAACCGCCGGACTTGTCGCTGTTCCCAGCGCCACCGAAGGGCCGACACGCTGCGGGCGAGGTCGCCCGCGCGCCATCGGTCGCCGGTTCATGCGCACAATGCGCGAAAAAGATCAGGTCTCATTTTGATTTATTTGCCGCAAAGAAGCGCAAAAGGCGCGAAAAGGGAAATTCGGGGTCGTGCTTTCGAGCCGCTCTTTGTGTTTTCTGAGCCTTTTCGCGGCTAGTAAATCATACTGAGAATTGCTGGTTGCGCGGGAAACAGGGTTGAGGAATTCTCGTTCCATGACCAAGCCCTGCTTCCACAGTAGCCTTTTTCCTCTTTTCGTCCGCGTTCCGCGTTGGTTCGCCGTCGGCGTGCTCCTCCTGATCAACACCGGATACGTCCATTCCGCTAAGGCGGCCGAGTCGAACGTCGATCTCGCCCAGCTCCCGCCGCCCAAACGCGTCGTGGTTCCGAAATTGAAAGGCGAACTCAAGCTCGACGGCAAACTTGAGGAATCGGTTTGGCCAAAGGCCGCCGTCCTCAAGCCGTTTCTCCCGAACAACGGCGGCGGCCAGGAACGCGAAGGCACCGAGGTCCGCCTTTGGTACGACGACCAGGCGCTCCACCTGGCCTGGATTTGCACCGACCGCGACATCCAGGCGACTTTCACCAAACGCGACAGCCGGTTCTGGGAAGAAGAAGTGGTGGAGTTTTTCGTGACCGCGGGCGGCCTGGAGCGTTACTTCGAGCTGCAGTGGAACCCGCTCGGCGGCGTGTTCGACGCCATCATCGACAACGAACTGGGCGCGGATGGCGTGTCGAAGAAATTCACGGGGAATTGGGACTACACCGCTCAAGGGATGAAGAGCGGCGTATTCGTGAAAGGCACGGTCGCCAACAGCTCAGACCAAGACAGCTTCTGGCAAGTCGAAGTTTCTGTGCCATTTGCCGACTTGAGCCGAACCACGCCCAAACCGGGCGAAGTCTGGCGCGCGAATTTCTATCGCTTCAATCGCGGCAAAGACCACCCGGCCGAGTTGTTGAGTTGGTCGCCAACGCAATTGCCAGGCTTCCATCAGCCCAGCCGGTTCGGTTACCTGGAATTCGGGAAGTAGGACCTCACTTGCTTCCCGGTTTCATCGCGGGGATTGCGGCCAGGTCGGGCGGCAGCTTGTCCACCTCGAACGTTTCCACGTTCATCTTGATCAGACTGAAGACCGGGACGCCCAAATCCACCGTGCCATCGGAGCGGTCCACCATCATCGCCACGCCCAGGACGGCGCCTTTGTTCGCGCGGACGATATCGAGGGTTTCCTGAACGCGCCCGCCTTTGGTGATGACGTCTTCCACGACGAGGATTTTTTCCCCAGGCGAAATCTTGAATCCGCGGCGCAGAGCCAGTTTGCCTTCCTCCTTTTCGACAAAGATAAACCGCGCGCCGAGTTGCCGCGCGACTTCCTGGCCGATGACGAGTCCGCCCATGGCCGGAGAAATGATCGTCGCGGCGCCCAAGGACCGGGTCTTCTCCGCCAGCGCCCGGCCGAACTTTTCGACAATCGGCATTTGCTGCAACGCCAGAGCGCATTGAAAGTATTGGCGGCTATGCAGGCCGCTGCGCAGGACGAAATGGCCTTCGAGCAAAGCGCCGGTTTCCCGGAAAAGTTGGAGAGCTTCCGCCGTCGTCATGGGGCGAAATCAAAGGCCAACCGGCCATCCCTGGCAAACTTCAATTGAGGATTTTGACAGGAGGCAACAGAGGCAACGGAGGCTGACGGAGCCTGCGCACGTTTTTGTTGAGGGACGGTCGATCTTGTCATGACCTCCGTTTTCTCCATTTGCTCCTGTTAAACTCGGTTGTTTTCCCTTTTCTTTCAGAAGACCGCCGATACCCTACGGCCTCGCTAAAATGGGCTTGAGACTCTTCAACACGCTGAGCCGCTCGGTGGAGAACTTCGTTCCGCGCGATCCGTACAGGAAGAAAGTGGACTTGTACTGCTGCGGCCCCACGGTCCACAACTTCGCCCACATCGGAAATTTCCGAACGTTTGTCTTCGCGGATTTGCTCCGTCGCTACCTGGAGTTCAAAGGCTGCGAGGTCCGGCACGTCATGAACATCACCGACGTCGAGGATAAGATTATCAAAGGCGTCGCCGCTTCCGGTTCCGATCTGACGGATTACACCCGCCGGTACGAAACGGCGTTTCTGGAGGATTTCCGCGCGCTGGGCTGTTTGCTGCCGCATGCCACGCCGCGCGCCACGGAACACATTCGGGAAATCATCGCGTTGATTGAGAATCTTCTGACCAAAGGCCTGGCGTATCGGGCGTCGGACGGTTCGATCTATTTCAGCATCGAAAAATACCGCGCGGCCGGGCATCGCTACGGGCAATTGCTCAATCTGAACTTCGACGCCATGCGCGTTGGCGAACGTGTAAGCGCGGACGAATACGACAAGGAATCGGTGGCGGATTTCGCGCTTTGGAAAGCGCGGGTCGCGGAAGACGGCGCGGTGTGCTGGGCGAGTCCCTGGGGTGAAGGACGCCCTGGCTGGCACATTGAGTGCAGCGCGATGAGCATGAAATTGCTCGGCACGAGCTTCGACTTGCACCTGGGCGGCGAAGACCTCATCTTTCCGCATCACGAAGATGAGATTGCGCAAAGCGAAGGCGCCGGCCTGCAACCACCAGGTGAGCCTTTCGTGAAGCACTGGCTGCACGCGGCGCACTTGCTGGTCGATGGCAAGAAGATGAGCAAGTCGCTCGGGAATTTCTACACGCTGCGAGATCTGCTGGCCAAAGGTTACACCGGCCGCGAGATCCGTTACCTGCTGCTGACGGCGCATTATCGCGCGCCGTTCAATTTCACGCTGGAGAACCTCGCCGGCGCGCGGACCGCGCTGGGGCGTCTGGACGAATGTTTTACCAAATTGGGAGAGTTTGCAGACTCTCGTTCAGCTGTGCCCGACGCAAAACTTCTGGCCGAATTCACCGCCGCGCTCGACGATGACCTGAACGTCTCCGCGGCCTGGGGAAACATCTTCGAATGGGTCCGCGAACTCAACCGAACATTGGACGCCGGAAAAATGACTCCCGCGGCGGCGAGTTCCGCTTCGAGCGCGTGGCAGCGGATCGACACGGTGTTCGGCGTGGGCGGCAAGGTTGAAACGGAGGCACCGCCGGAAATTCTCTCGTTGCTCGAACACCGTCAGGCCGCCCGCCAGACGAAGGATTTCAAGAGAGCCGATGCGATACGGGAGGAGATGAAGAGGGCCGGCTGGGTGATCGAGGACACACTCAATGGGCCGAGGCTGAAGCGGATGTAGCGGCGGCAGGCCCACTGCCGTCCAAACCACGCAGCGCGGCGAAGCTTACAGCGTTACAGCGTTACAACGTTAAATCGTTAAATGGGTTAAGAAAGTTCACGCGGCTTGCGAACGATCTTGACGATTGCAGGGGCGGAACGCTGGAAAATGAACCAGTGAGCCAGGAAACTCCATTGCCTCAGGCAGGGTTTTTGCGCAACGTATCGGTGCAGTGTTCACGATGCGCCGCTTGATAGGAATCCAATTCCTGATTCGGGCTTTTGTCCTATCGCTGGCCCGATAGTGGCCAAGCGCGGGCTTCCCGGCTGAAAAGACGTCGGCCCTACGGGATCTTGAGGAGCAACTCGACGAAAGGCAGGTCAGTCGGCGACGTGACCTTCGGATTTGGCGCCGCGCTTTCCACGAGTTTGACTGGCTGGCCGATCAATTCACAGGCTGCTGTGTCGTCAGTGATCGAAAGGCCTTTCTGCCTCACGTCGGCCAGGGCTCGGCGAATGATGTCGGCTCGGAACGTCTGCGGGGTTTGCACGGCCCAGAGGCGCGCGCGATCAATGGTTCGCTGGATCGTCGTGCCGCCGTCGGATTCCTTGATGGTGTCGGTCACGCGCTGAGCTGCGACGGCGGCGCCGACTTCGCGTGCCGCCTGGATCGTGTCCGCGATGAGGCGCGCCGAGGTGCAAGGCCGGGCCGCATCCTGGATCACGACGATTTCGGCGTCGGACGAAACTGCCTGCAGGCCGTTCCAGACCGAATCCTGGCGCTCCTGGCCGCCCGCCACCAACTGGAATCGTTTCTTGAATCTGCATTGACCGGCCAACTCTTGAAACGCCTTTTGCATTCCTTCACGAATCACCACGACGATTTCGTCGAGGTCGGGATGGGAATCCAATCGTTGCCAGGTGTGCGCGACCAGAGGCCGCCCCGCCACGGTCAGGAAAAGCTTGTCCACGCCCTCTCCCATGCGAGTGCTCTTGCCGGCGGCGACGAGGATGGCGGAAGTCATGACGGAATTCTTGGAAGGCAAAGGCGACGTGTCGAGAGTAATCAGTGATCAGTTTTCAGTTTTCAGTAAGAGGACTGCCGACAGATCACTGACAACTGACAACTGACAACTGATTACTGATCACTGATCACTGGAATCAGCCACGCGTCACCTCTGGGATTTGCTTGGCGCCGCCGCTCAGCTATAAGGATTCACATGACGGGACTGGATTGCATCGCCGCTTTGAAAGCCCTGGGTGAAGAGACCCGGCTCCGCATCCTGCGGCTGCTATTCCGCGAGCCGCTGAGCGTGAATGAGATTTCCGAACAGCTCGGCGTGTCGCAATACAACGTCTCCAAACATCTGCGCGTGCTGCGCGAAGCCGGGTTACTGGAGATCGAGAAGCAGGGACAGCAGCGGCTGTATTCGGTGCCGGACGACCTCAAGAGCCAAGTCGCGGCGAATAACAACGTCCTGGACCTCGGCTGCTGCACCTTCCGCCTCGACAAGCTGCCCAAATAACGCCTCCCCCTTACCCACTGGCCGGGGTGAGGGCGAGTTTTTCATCACATTGAATACTTACGGCTAAGCCGTGTCTATTCAATGCCATTGGGGAATCGCCCTCACCCTGAGCCTCTCCCTCAGGAGAGGGGATCGTTTTCTCCCGCGTTGGGATGGGTCACGAATCAGTGACTCAACCCCAGACCGCGAAATGCTTCTCCCTCTCCCTGGGGGAGAGGGCTGGGGTGAGGGCGATTGCTTCTTCAAACTGAATAGTTGCGGCTAAGAGAATTTGCGCCTCTCGCAACGATGCCGGGAGACGCTGATAGATCGCAAATCTGCGCTACGATGAATCCTGTGCTGCGCCGGGAACCCTGGGAACCCCAGGGACAAATCCGATGAAAATCTGATTGCACGAGGCAGAATTATATGCACGATTGGGCATATATGCAATCTTCCGCGATTCGAATCCTGGGCGTTTTCACCTTGTTTCAGACGGCACTCCTGATCCTTTCTCCGCCCGCGCGGGCCGCCACGAGCGGACTGAACAACATTCCCACCGCCGACACCGTGCCGCACCTGACTTTGGTCCTGCAAGAGTACTCGACGTTTGGCGCGCGCCGCCCGCCGGATCACACGGCCGGTTTTAAATTCGGAATCGATCCCTGGGAAACGAGCGCCTGGCGCAATCGCTTCGAAGTGGGAATGGACGGCCATTTTGCCCCCAGTGACGCGGGCCCCGCCGTCTTTCACGCCAAGTTCACCACCCAACCGCATGCAAGCGGGCCCGCGCTCGGCCTCGGCGTGGTCAATCTCGCGGCCACTCGGGACGACCGCGACCGCACCGGACAGCCCCTCTCCTACGCGGTGTTGTCGCCAGACCTGACCTGGTTCCGGCTGCACGCGGGTTACGGCGTTCAAGCGGAAAACAACCACACCGCCCTGCTGGGAATCGACAAGACCATCAAACTGTTCAATCGAGACCTGATGCTCCGGGCGGATGCGGTCCAGATCGAACGCCAGCACAATTGGGCGGCCAGCCTGGGCGGCGTTTATTCCTTCGGCAAATACTTCGCGTTCGAGTCGTGGGTGACCCAGCCCATTCACCGCCATCCGCCGAGCTTCACGATGAAGTTCAACGTCATCTTCCGATTCTGAGCCAACCCGAGGAATCTCCATGTCCAAGAATTCACTCTCTCGCCGCAGCTTTTTCAAGACCGCCGCCGCCGCGTCCGCCGCGCTTCCCGCATGGCCGCTGGCGCAGTTCGACATTCACGCCGTGGGCCCCGTCGCCGCCGGACCTGCCGAATACGATTTCTCCAAACAATCCGGCGCGCTTCAGCCGGACCAAATCGTCAACAGCGCCTGCCAGTTCTGCAACTCGAATTGCCGAATCCAGGTTCTCCTCAAAGACAAGCGCATCATTGGCGTGCAAGGCGAGCCGGCTGACCCCGTGCAAGCCGGCGGACTTTGCGTCAAGGCCGAGATGATGACCCAGCTCGTCTATAACTGGCGCCGGCTCACCCGGCCCATGAAGCGCGTGGGCGGAGAAAAAGGCTCCGCGGAGTCGAAGTTCCAGCCGTGTTCCTGGGACGAAGCGCTCGACCTCATCGCGAAACGATTCCTCGCGCTGCGCGACGCCGGCGAAGCGCGGGCGATTGCAAACAAAACTTCGGGCCGGCTCCAGCGCGGCACGGGCAGCGTCATCGGACGGTTTTTCACCCTGCTGGGTTCACCCAACGACACAGACGTGGGACCGGTCTGCAATGACGCGGGCGGGAACGCGCTCGCCTGGACGTTTGGCCTGGGCCATTTCACGAACGGTTACGGCAAAGACGAAAACACCGGCAAAGAGGATCTCGGTTCGGCAAAGTTCCATCTCTTCCTTGGGACCAATCAGGCCGAGACGCATCCGGTCACGTTCGCTTACTTGCTCCGGCAACGCGCCAAAAGGAAGGCCAGGCTGGTCGTGATCGATCCGCGCCTCACGCCCACCGGCGCGCAAGCCGACGACTGGCTTGCGCCCAAGCCGCACACGGACCTTGCGCTGGTGCTGGCCATGCTTCAGCACGTGATCGCGAAGAACCTGCACGACGCGCCGTTCATCAGGAAATGGGTGCTCGGCTTCGACGAATTGAAAGCGCACTTGCAGCGGCGCGGGTACACGCCCGAATGGGCGGAGAAAGTAACCGGCGTTTCAGCGTCAAAAATCGAAACGGTCGCGGAAGCCTACGCCAGAACGAAGCCCGCCGCCATTTTCTGCAACGCCGGAATTTCCCACCAGCTCAGCGCCTTCGACACCTACCGCGCGCTGGCTTTCCTGGCCGCGATCACTGGCAACATCGGGGTCAATGGCGGCGGCTGCAATTTCATGCACAATACCTGGCCCGGCGGCTTGGACTTGCCGCCCGTGGTTGGAGAAACTCCTCGCAAAGCCACCGCCTTGCCGGTCGGCCCCGACTTGTTTGCCGAGAGCATCCTGGCCCGGAGGCCGTACCAACTGCGCGCGGTGGTCACCGAAGGCAACCCCCTGATCGGCTGCGCGAACTCCAAGAAAGTGCAGGCCGCCTTCAAAGCTTTGGAGTTCTATGTCTTCACTGGACTCTTCATGGAAGAGGCGGCCCACTACGCCGACGTGATTCTGCCCGCGTGCAGCGGGTTCGAGATGGACGGGGTGTACATGCGCCGCGACGATCGCAGCATCCGCTGGCAACACGCCGCCGTGCCGCGCGTCGGGGAAAGCCGGACCGACATTGAAATCTGGATCGACCTCGCCGCGGCCATGGCCCGCCAGGACAAGAAGAACCCGCCCGAATACTGGACCGGCAATCTCCGCGCCGCCTGGAAGGACTACGGCAAACTTTGGGCCGAATTTGTGGCGCGCACGCCCGGCGTGGGCGGGATGACCCAGGCCCGCCTGGAAAAACGTCCCGAACCGCTGCGCTGGCCATGCCCTGACGAAAAGAGTCCCGGCATCAGCACGCTCTTCCTCGATCACAAATCCTGGTACGCCGCGGCCGAGGCGCTCGATTCGAAAAACAAAGGCAAACGCTTTCTCACCCCGAGCGGAAAGGTTGAAATCTCGACGCCCGCCCTCGACGCCAAACTTCGGGCCGCCGGCCACGGGGCGCTTCCGATCTTCTACACGCATCCGGAAGTGACCGGGCAGAATCCCGGCATCGAATACCTGGCCGACCTTGTTCCGAACCCCGTGAATCCGGGAAGCGTCACACCGCAAGTGACGCTCGGCGCGTTGGGCGATGGAAAAATTCACGCGGGCTTTCCCTTGATGGGCATGATTGGCCGGGCCAGCGTCGTCCATTTCGCCGGCGTCACACAGTGGACTTATCTCGGCAAACAGATGAATGGCATCCGCCTGGTGCAAATCCATCCGCGCGCCGCAGCCCAAGCGGGCGTATCCAACGGCGATTCGATTGTCGTCGAAAGCCCGCGCGGTGCCATCACGGGCACGGCGCTGCTCTGGGACGGCATCCGCGAAGACACGATTTTTGTTCCGAACAGCTTCGGGCCGGCTCAAGCCGCCGGCGATGAATTCGGGCTGCCGCGCTATGAGACGGCGAATGTTCTCCTGGACGACCGTTACTTCGACAACTTATCCGGACAGCAAGCCTACAAATGCTTCGCCTGCCGTGTGCGCAAGGCTTGACCGGCCCAACCAGACCCGATGCTCGCTGTCCTCTTTCTCGCCGTCGTCTTTCTCGCTTACTCCAACGGGGCGAACGACAACTTCAAAGGCGTGGCCAGCCTGTTCGGTTCGCGCACGTGCTCGTATCGGACGGCCATCGGATGGGCCACGGTCACGACCGGCGCGGGGAGTGTCGCCGCGCTCTTTTTCGCGCAAGCGCTCTTGAAGCGGTTCTCCGGGAAAGGACTGGTGCCGGACGCGCTCACGACGCAGCCGGAATTCCTCCTCGCCGTTGCGTTGGGCGCCGGGGCCACCGTAATTCTAGCGACGTGGCTGGGTTTTCCGATTTCCACGACGCACGGCCTGACCGGCGCGCTCGTCGGGGCCGGCGTCGTGGCCGGGGTCGGCGATGTCAATTTCTCCGCGTTGGGCAAAAACTTCGTGACGCCGCTTCTGCTGTCGCCGGTTCTCGCGGTGCTGACGGGCGCCGCGCTGTATGCCTTGTGCCGGGCGTTGCGCTTGTACTACGGGGTCAACAAGGAACTGTGCGTTTGCCTCGGCGCCGAAACAGAAATTCTGCCCATGCGGAGGCCGGCCGGAGTGTTCGCGGCGGAAGCCCTGCCGAAGTTGACGGTCACGGCGGCGGAAACGGCCGTTTGTCTCCAGCGTTACGCCGGCACTTTTTTTGGCGTGAACGTCGGCCGGCTCGTCGATGCGTTGCACTTCGCTTCAGCGGGAGCCGTCAGTTTCGCGCGCGGATTGAATGACACGCCCAAGATCGCCGCGCTTTTGCTCGTAGCCACGGCGTTGAACATCCGCTGGGGATTGCTCGCCGTGGCCGCGGCCATGGCGGCGGGAGGATTGCTCAACGCCCGGCGCGTCGCCAATACGATGGCGCACAAAATCACGGACATGAATCCGGGCCAGGGTTTCGCGGCCAATCTGGCCACAGCGTTGCTCGTGAACACGGCGAGCTACCACGGCCTGCCCGTGAGCACGACGCACGTCAGCGTGGGCGCGTTGCTGGGCATCGGCATCACGACGCGACAAGCGAAGTGGAAACCCGTTCTCGGCGTCTTGCTATCCTGGGTGATCACCTTGCCCTGCGCGGCCACGCTGGCCGCGCTGGCGCATTGGCTGGTGCGTTTGGGGTGATCCCGAAGACGGTGTTGAGGGTGATCAGTGATCAGTTGTCAGTGATCAGTTTTCAGTCTGAGGACTGCCGACAGATCACTGACAACTGATTACTGATCAGTGATTACTCACCTCACCCCCGCTACGCCGCCGACCAATCGAGCACTTTCAGTTGCACGGCGGAACGGCCGTTGAAATCGTTGACCTGGGGTGAAAATGCCAGATCGAATTGGCCGGCCGGTTCGGCGGTCTTCGGGCAATTCCAGGAAACGGCCTCGCGCACGGCGGTTCCGTCGGTGACCCACATTTTCAGGTGCTGTTGTTCTTTGCCCATGCGTTGGGCGGGGCGTTGGTGGCCAAGCCGGCGCGCGACGAACTGAATCGGCGGATTGCCCTGCCCGAAAGGTTCGAGTTGGTTCAACTCGCGCAACCGGTCCAAGGTCACCTCCGCCAGCGCGACTTCGGCGTCGAGGCGCAGCGTGGGCTGCAATAGCGCCGGATTCAGCGTGCGCTGCGCCAGTTCGTTCAGGCGGCCGCGCAGCGCGTCGAGTTTATCGGGATGAAGGGTCAGTCCGGCCGCCAGGGCATGCCCTCCGTGCCGGATCAGCAAATCGTCGCAGGCGCGCAGGGCCGCGGCGAGATCGAACCCTTCGATGCTCCGTCCGGAACCCCGCCATTCGCCGCCTTCGCCGCCGACGATGATGGTCGGGCGGTAAAACTCTCTCAAGACTCGCGACGCGACGATGCCCACGACACCGACGTGCCAGAGCAATCCGCCTTCGACCACGACATAGTCCGTTTGTGGATTGAAGCGCGCTCGAACGGCGCCCGCGACTTCTTCGAAGATGCCGCGTTCGATTTTCTGGCGTTCGCGGTTTTGAGCGTCGAGTTCGCGGGCCAAATCCGAGGCGAGGTTCGCGTCGCACGCGCGCAGGAGTTCCAGAGCTTGCAGCGCATTTTCGAGCCGGCCCGCGGCGTTCAGCCTGGGCGCGAGTTGGAAGCCCACTTCGTAAACGCCGATGGGCGCGCCGATCTGGGCCACGGCGCGCAAAGCTTGCAGCCCCGGACGCTGAGTGCGATTGAGCCGTTCGAGTCCGGCGGACACCAGAATGCGATTCTCGCCCATCAAGGGAACGATGTCTGCGATCGTGCCGAGCGCGACCAGATCCAACAAGGGACGCAGATCGAATTCCGCCGCGGCGGGCCAGCCCGAAGTCCGGCCCCGTTTCACCAGAGCGTGGGCCAGTTTGAACGCGAGCCCGACCGAACACAGTTCCGCGAAGTTGCGTTCGTTGTTCGACGGGACTTGAGGATTGACGAGCGCCTGGGCGGCAGGCGCCGGATTCGAAATCTGGTGATGATCCAGCACCAAAACGTCGATACCCCGTTCGTGGAGCCACGCGATGGGCGCCACCGCCGTGGAACCGCAGTCCACCGCGAGCAGGAGCGACACCGGAAATTTCGCCAGACAATTTTCCACCGCGTCCTGGCTCAATCCGTAACCTTCCTCCAGCCGGTGGGGCAGGTAACAGTGGACCTGCCAGCCAAGTTTCTCCAGGACTTCCAGAAGCAGCGCGGCCGAAGTGACGCCGTCCGCGTCGTAGTCGCCAAAAATGACGACCGGCTCCTTGTTCTCTCTGGCCCGTGCTAATCGAGAGACCGCGTTCTCCATGTCTGGCAACAGAAACGGATCGGCCAAGTTCTTGAGCCGCGGCTGGAGGAACCGGCGGGCGGGTTCGGGTTCGCTCAGCCCGCGATTGAGAAGGCACTGGGCGAGCAGGGGTGAAATGGACAATGACCGGGCCAAAACATCGGCCAGAGCATCTTGCGGGGCTGTGATTGCCCAACGGCACTTCATGACCTCGATTCGTCAATCCGGCAAGGGAGCTTCCCATGAACCGTCGGTACGTAGTCCCGCCCGTAGGCGGTTTCGACGCCCCCGACCGGCTAAAGCCGGGACTACGTACAAGGCGCGGTTCATGGGCCGTGAGCATGGTTCGAGAACCAAGGGGGCTTCCCATGAACCGCCAGGTTTTCGACTGCGCCAGGCTTCTGGCGCTTTTGATTGGCTGGCGCGTCCGAAAGCGGCAGGAGACTGCCGCACTCCAAGACGCTGTCGCGCCGGGCCCTGTTCCAATCGGTTCATGGGATTGATGCGCGAAACTGGTTTAGTTAGTTAGGAGGTTTCTCCCCGCGAACCTCCCCCTCACCCGTCCTCCGGACACCCTCTCCCCTCCGAGGGGGAGAGGGAACGGGTGAGGGGGAAGATGAGGTTCGATAAGCTTGCTCATGGATGCGGCTCGCGTTTGGCCCGAGGATCGATGCCGCGATGGAGAGGAGGATGATGCCGACGACGATGACCAGCGACCAAACGGTTTCAATGTGGATGAATTTTTCGCCCACCATTTTGGCGCCAATAAAAACCAGCACGATAGCCAGGCCCGCCTTCAGGTACCGAAAATATCCTAGGGCGCCGACGAGCACGAAGTAAAGCGAGCGCAATCCAAGAATGGCGAAGATGTTCGAGGTGAAAATGATGAACGGTTTGGTGGTCACTCCGAAAATTGCGGGGATCGAATCCACGGCGAACACCAAATCGGTGGTCTCGACCATGAGCAGCACGAGCGCGAGCGGCGTCAAGGCCAGCCGGCCATTGAGCCGGCTGAAGAAATGGGCGCCGTCAAAATGCGTCGTGACTGGAAACCAGCGCTGCGCCAGCCGGATGACGGGATTCCTTTCCGGGTGAACGCCTTCTTCCTTGGCGAAAATCATTTTGATGCCGCTGTACACCAGAAACGCGCCGAGGATGTAGAGGATGAAATGGAATTTCTCCACCACCTTCGTGCCGATCGCGATGATCGTTCCCCGCATGATGAGCGCATCGATGAAGCCGAAGAACAGCACGCGATGCTGGTATTCGGCCGGCACGCGGAAGTAGGCGAAAATCAGGGCGATGACAAATACGTTGTCCATCGAAAGCGACAGCTCGATGATGTAGCCGGTGATGAACTCCATCGCCTCGTCCTTGCCCCGCATCGGCACCAGCGCGACCCCGAAGAGCATCGCGAGGACAAAGCAAACCGTCGTCCAGAAAAACGCGTCCTTAAAGGTGATGGCGCGCGTGTCGCGGTGAAAGACGAAAAGATCGAGCGCGACGAAGATCAGAACCCCAACGATAAAACCCGTCCAATGCCACGCCGTGATTTCGACCAGTGCAAGCATGCGCCCGGAATCACGCCCGAGCAGTCATCGTAGTGTTATCGAGGGCGACTTGCGAGCCGAGGCCGATCGCGGGACGTTCGCCTTTGTGCCACCAGAGGACAAAGGCGCTGGCAATGTAGATCGTCGAGTAAGTGCCCGTCAGGATGCCTACCAGGAAGGTGAACGCGAAGTCGTTGATCACCGGTCCTCCAAAAATATACAGCGAGAGCGTGGCCAGGAACACGGTGCCCGACGTGATGATCGTCCGGCTCAGCGTCTGGTTGACGGCCGTGTTGATCACGTCTTTGAACGTGCCCCGAATGCCCAGCTTCAAGTCCTCTCGGATACGGTCGAAGATGACGATGGTATCGTTAATGGAGAAGCCGATGATGGTGAGAATGGCAGCGACCATGGGTGCGCTGAATTCTCGGCCCGTCAAACAGAACCAGCCGGTCGTCATGAACACGTCGTGGACGATGGCGAAGACGGCGCCCAAAGCGAACGAGTATTCGTAGCGGAAGGCCACGTAGATCAGAATTCCGAACAGCGCCAGGACGGCCGAGATCAGCGCCGTTCTGAGAATCTTTGCGCCGACCGTCGGGCCGACGTTGTAATCCCCCTTCTTCACAAACTTCGCATCGGCGAAGCTCTGGTTGAGCGTATCGATCACGTTGGTTCCTTTTCCGAAGGGAGTGGTGATCTGAACGACCTCGCTGGCTTCGAGGCCGGACAAATCCTTTTGATACTGGATGAAGGATTCGTTGATACCGGCCTTGCTCAAGGCGCCGCGGATTTGATCCACTTCGATCTTCTGAGCGAACGATAGCGTCACTCGGTCGCCGCCGGCAAAATCGACACCGAGCGTATCCCGCCCCCGGTAAATGCCCCAGGCCGTGCCCACAGCGATCAACAGCCACGAGGCAATGAAGGCCGGTTTCGCCCAGCTCAAGAAATCGATGTTCGTCTGCTTGACGAACTGCAGCATCGGGACGGATTTGAGCCAGCCTTTGGAAAGCAGCCAGTCGAAGATCAGACGGGTCACGACCAGCGCGGTGAACATGCTGACCGCGATACCGATGGTCAACGTGACGCCGAAACCTTTGACTGGACCGGTGCCGAAAGCGATCAGGATCACGGCGGAAATCAGGGTCGTCAGGTTGGAATCGAGAATCGTCCCGAACGCCTTGTCGTAGCCGGCGGCCAGCGCGCCTCGGACGGACTTGCCCGCGGCGGATTCCTCGCGCATGCGCTCGAAAATGAGCACGTTGGCATCGACGGCCATGCCGACCGTAAGCACGATGCCCGCGATGCCCGGCAACGTCAGCGTCGTGTCAATCGAACACATGACGCCGATGAGGATGATGATGTTCAGAATCAGCGCGACGTTCGCCACCAGGCCGGCAAACAGGTAGTAAACCAGCATGAACGCCGACACCAGGACCGTCCCAATGAGGGAGGCGCGGATTCCGCTTTCAATGGAGTCTTTGCCCAGCGACGGTTCGACGCTGTATTCCTGGAGAATAGTCACGGGGACCTGGAGCGGATTCTCCAGCACATAAGCCAGTTCGTAGGCTTCTTTGATGGTGAACCGGCCTTCGATCACCGCGTTGCCGCCGGGAATAGGTCCTCGGATGACCGGGGCGGAATAGAGCTCGCCGTCGAGCACGATGGCCAACTGACGGCCGACATTCTCGCGAGTAATCTTCTCAAAAAGGATTGCGCCGTCGCTGTTGAACTGCATCGTCACTTGCGGTTCGTTCGTAAGCGGAGCCGGTTCCACGCCGGCTCGCACGATTTTGTCGCCGGTTAGCTCGGCTTTCCTTTTGACGACGTAACGTTGCACTTCCTGCTGATCCTCGCGGCCGGTCCTCTGCTTCACGGTGAGGATCTGGTAACCTGGATCGATCAAGCCGGAAGCGAGCTGCTCGGCGTTGCGCTCATGCACCAGGCGGAATTCAAGGAAGGCCACCCTCTTGAGCGTATTCCGCGCTGTTTCCTTTTCCGCTTCGGACAATCCGGGCAACTGGATCTCAATCCGGTCTTCCCCTACCGGGGTAAGGATGGGTTCGGTCACTCCCAACCGGTCCACGCGGCGGCGCAACACTTCGAGCGCCTGTGAGAGCACCAGCTCCTTTTGATCGGCGTTGCTCAACTGGTTTGTGTCCAGCTTGCTCGTGTCCAAAGCGACCAGAAGGGACGTGCCGCCCTGGAGGTCCAGCCCCAGCTTGATCCGTCCGGCTGAGTTGCGTTGCAGGTGGAGGAGGATGGCGCGATTGGGATTGGGTTCGTCCTTGATCTTGACGCCCGGGAAGTAGCGGGTCAGATCGTTGGTGCCGACGGCTTCCACTAGATTGCCGTAGGTCCGTTGCGGGTTGGCTTGCTGGAGCGTTTGCGCTTGCTGGACCATGGCGGTGAAATTCGTGTCCCGGTTTGACGCTTGTTCGTTGAAGACGTCGATCAGGTTGTGGGCTTGCGGCGGGTAAGTCTCCCAGATGGACCAGGCCAGAACGAAGAGCAAGAACAGGAATCTGCCAAGTAGATTTCGACTCATGAAATAAGAAGGTTATGCCTCGGAGGAACTGGCGGCTTTTTCCGTGATCTCCGAGACCGCGCTTTTCAAAACCTCCAGTTTGGTGTCGGCGGAGCGGATCGAGACGCTTTTGTCTTTGACGCTGATGACGACGCCGAGGATGCCGCCGTTGGTCAGGACTTTGTCACCGGGCCGCAGGGCTTTCATCAATTCGGCGTGTTCTTTGGCTTTCTTCTGCTGAGGGCGAATCAGAACCACGTAGAACATCAGGCCGAAAATAACGAGCAAGCCCATGGAGTACACCAGATCGCCCGTCGGGTTGCGTTGTTTCCCGTCGGCCGGAGGCGGCATTCCCATGGCGAGCAAAGCCCGCAGCGCGTCAAAATTCATTCTTTCAAAGATTTGAGCCGCTTAATCTAGGCAGGAGCCCGCTTTTAGCAAGCCTAACGTTTCCCCCAGCAATTCTGCCCATGAACCGGCGTGGTTTGTAGTCCCGGCTTTAGGCGGCTCCGGCGCTGCCGACCGGCTAAAGCCGGGACTACATGCGGGTCGCGGTTCATGGGCGCAATGCGCGAAAGGAATCCAGGCGGTCTGCCCATGAACCTCAAAATGCTCCGCTTGATTTTCAACAACTTGCGCATTTGAGGTTCATGGGCAGAATTGCTGTGTTTCCCCCTTACGGGCCGCTCCTCCGGTGATGAATCAAGTCCAGAAATTCCCCGCGCGTTCGGGCGTCGTCGCGAAACCGGCCAAGCATGGCCGAGGTGATGGCATAGGAGTTCTGCTTCTCAACCCCGCGCATCATCATACACAGGTGCTGGCCTTCCACGATCACCCCGACGCCCTGGGGCCGGATCAATTCGTCAATCGTGGCGGCGATTTCATGGGTCATCCGTTCCTGCACCTGTAACCGGCGGGCAAACACCTCCACCAGGCGGGGCAACTTGGAGAGGCCAATCACCCGATCCGTGGGGAGATAGGCAATGTGACACTTGCCGAAGAACGGCAGCAAGTGGTGCTCACACAGGCTGTAGAAATCAATGTCCTTGACGATGACCATTTCGTCGGACTTGGCCTCGAACAGCGCGCCATTCAGGACCGCCTTGGTATCTTTGCCATAGCCCTGGGTCAGGAACTCCCAGGCTTTGGCCACACGTAAAGGCGTGCGCTTCAACCCATCACGGTCCGGATTTTCCCCGATCAATTCGAGTTGCCGGTGGACCAGGCGCATCCATTCTTCATGCTTCGGATCACTCATCCCGTAATATTACCTGCGTGAAGAGTGGGCGTCGAGGCTGACCCGGTGCTGCAGGGATGCAATCAAAAGTGACGGTCGTGCCCCATTCACCTTTGGGAGCCGCGGGTGTGCCAGGACGGGCGCGTTGGCACGCCGATTGCAAACCAGGGTTTGGACGAACTGAAGGAAAGCTGTTCATACATGAACCAACCGCTTGACAGCCGCCAATTGCGGGCGTTCGTGATTCTGTGCCAGACGGGAAGTTTCACGGACACAGCCAAGAAACTCTTCTTGTCGCAATCCGCCATCAGCCATTCGATCAAGTCTCTGGAAGAGGATGTGGGTTGTCGTCTTTTAGACAGGGTGGGCAAAAAAGTGGTGCTGACCCAGGCCGGAGAACAATTGTTCCATCACGCGGAAAAAATATTGCGCGAGATGGGAACGGTGCGCGCGGCGTTGCAACATCTCGGCAAGTGGGGCAAGGGACGCCTTCGTCTCGGCGCCAGCAGCACGGCGTGCCAGTACATCCTGCCAAGCGTGCTCCGGGAATTGAAGCAAAGCTTCCCGGAAACCCACATCACGATTGAGCCGGGCGACACTGAGGAATGCGTCGATCTTCTTCACAACAACCGCGTCGATTTGGTGGTGGCGCTGCAGCCGAAGCCGGGCATGCCGGTCGAGTTCTTCCCGTTGTTCACGGACGAATTGGTGTTCCTGATGGCGCCCTTGCACCCGTGGGCCATGAACAGCCACGTGGTGCGCGACGAAATTCCCCGGCAGAATTACGTGCTCTACAACAAGAACAGCTACACGTTTCGGCTCATCGAGGAGTATTTTCGCGAGGAAGAAATGGTGCTGAACACGGTCATCGAGCTGGGCAGCATGGAAGCGATCAAAGAGCTGGTAAAGCTCGGCCTGGGCATCAGCATTCTCGCCCCGTGGATCGCCCGGCGCGAGCTGGAGGAAAAATCGCTGGTGGCCATGCCGCTTGGGCGAAGGAAACTGAAACGTGACTGGGGCGTCCTGCACCGTTGCGGCAAACGCTTGAGCCTGGCCGAGGAAACGTTCGTGGGCCTGTGCCGGTCCGTGACCGCGGAACTGAGCACCAACTTGCCTTCAAAACTTGTGGCTTAGCCGCGGACTGTTCTGCAGAACAAGCGGCAAGGGGGACAAAAGGCTTTGAATAGGAGGCAACAGAGCCAATAGAGCCGAAAGCTTCTCCTCTGTTCTCCGTTTCCTCCTGTTGCATTTGCTCGCCGCTGTGAGCATGGGAATCAGAGTATGATCAAAGCCAGAGCCCACAGGCCGGCCAGGAGAAGGCAGCCGAGGATTGTTTGCCAGAGGGGTTCTTCCGGGGCCGCCGAAGCGTTCCAGGATTTCGTGGGTTGTCCATTTTCAGTTTTCATGCACCGCAATTCTGCCATACGGGGTAAGACAACGGCGGTCCGGCCCCTAAACCGATTTTGCCGGTAGAATTCTTCGCCTTTTGACAATCCGCCGCGCTATGCCTAGCGTTGCTCGCATGGAATTACTGCATGCCCCCTGGAGGATCGATTACATCCGGGCGCCCAAATCTCCGCCGTCGGATCACTCGCTGTTCACGCGCATCGCCCAGTCGAGCGACGACGCGGCGAACTTCATCGTCCGCCGCGAGCGGACTTGCTACGCGGTGCTGAATACTTTTCCTTACAACGGCGGCCATGTGATGATCGTGCCCTACAAACAAACGGCGGAGTTGAGCGATTTGACCGAAGAAGAGCTTTGTGACCTGATGAAACTGGTGCGGCGCAGCGTGGAAGTCCTGAAGCAAGTGATGCAACCGGACGGGTTCAATGTCGGGATGAACCTCGGAAAAGTCGCGGGCGCGGGCATTGTCGACCATTTGCACATGCACGTCGTGCCGCGATGGAATGGCGACACCAATTTCATGCCGGTGATCGCCGACACTCGGGTTTTGCCGGAAGCGCTCGCTGATGTCGCCGCCCGCCTCCGCGCCGCGTTCGCGGCCTAGAATTTTGAAATTTGAAATCTCGAATTTGAAATTCATCTGATGTCCTCCGAAACGCTTCACTTCGAGAACGCTCGTTTCGCTCAGCAACTCTTCAACAACGACCCGCGCAACTTGCAGGCACTCGAAGACCTGTTGTCCGTGAAAGCGACCGCTCGGGAAGGCTGGATCAAGCTGGAAGGCTCGGCTAACGCAGTCGAATCTGCCAAGCAGTTGTTCGCGTTTCTGGAGAATTCGCTCAAGACCGGCTCGCCCGTGCGTAATCGCGAGTTCGCCTATGCGCTGAACGTGGTGAAAAACGACGGCCCGGATGCCCTGCAGAGCCTTTTCAGCGAGCGCATCCAGACTTCTGCCAAGAAAGCGCTCGTGACTCCCAAAACCGTCGGGCAGAAAAAATACATCGAGGCCATTCGCCGCCACGACATCACTTTTGGGCTGGGACCAGCCGGCACCGGAAAGACTTACCTGGCCGTGGCCATGGCGGTCGCCGCGCTCAAGGAAGAGAAAATCTCGCGCATCATTCTGACGCGCCCGGCGGTCGAAGCCGGGGAAGCCTTGGGATTCTTGCCCGGCGATCTTTACGAGAAGATTTCGCCCTACTTGCGCCCGCTCCAGGATGCGTTGCACGATTTGCTTCCGGTCGAGGAGATTCAGAAGCACACGGAACGCGGCACCATCGAAATCGCCCCGCTGGCTTACATGCGAGGCCGGACGCTCAACAACGCTTTCGTGATTCTGGACGAAGCGCAGAATTCCACCATGGAACAGATGTTCATGTTCCTGACCCGTCTCGGGCACAACTCAAAGGCCGTGGTCACGGGCGATCCGACCCAGATCGATTTGCCGGGTCACAAGCAATCCGGACTGCTGGAGGCGCATCGAGCCCTCGCGCGCATCGAGGGAATCGCGATCGTTGAATTTACCCGGCGCGACGTCGTCCGCCATCCATTGGTCCAAAAGATTATTGCGGCGTATGAGGAGCACCGCGGCAAGGGTCGCGAGGAAAACCGGTGAATTTGCCGGCTCTCCTTCCCATGAATCTGGCAGGAACGGCGGGGCTTGCCAAGCCCCGCCATCCGTTTCCCCAGAAAGGATATTCGCTTCGCGAAACGCGGCCCACTCCGTCCCTGACTTTGTTTTGCGATCGAAGGAGCCATCTCAGGGACGCGGTGGAACGCGTTCCTACCGGTTCATGGTCCGTGCGCATGGCTCGAAGGCCAAAGGAGCTTTCCACGAACCTGGCAACACCCGACGACCCTATGGAGTGCGGGGGCAAGCACGGCGCAACCCCGCTTTGGTTTCGAGACCGGAAGCCGCGGCCCACGCCAAAGCGCCGTCGCCGCTACGCTCTGCCGGCGCACTCCAGAGAACTCTCGGCGAGGCGAGGTTCATGGGCCGTGAGCCCGTCCTTTTGGAACAGGGAGCTTTCTATGAACCGATCCTCATGAGCGAACTGGCGATCCGAAACCGGCAACGCTCGCGCCGCCTCCACGTTTCGTTGCTCAAGAGAGTGGTGCGCGCGGTGCTGGCCGATTTGCTCTGCTTGCGCGATTTCGAGGTCTGCGTGCATCTGGTTAGTTCCTTGACGATCGCCCGGCTCAACGCCCGGTTTTTGCAGCACTCCGGCACCACGGACGTGATCACCTTCGACGCCTTCGATTCGCCGAGACCGGATCGGATTGCGGGTGAAATCTTCATCAGTGTGGACGACGCTGTTGCGCACGCCCGGCAGTTTCGCACGTCCTGGCAGTCCGAAATCGTCCGCTACTCGATTCACGGCATCCTGCACCTGCGCGGGTTCGACGATTTGAAGCCGGCCCGGCGGCGCGTCATGAAGCGGCAGGAAGACCGCCTGCTCCGCCAAATTCGACAACGGTTTCCTTTGCATCAGTTGTCACGAAAGTGAGTGCGTCCGGCCGCTTTGAAATTTGCGTGGCGAAAATTTCAAATCTAAAATCTCTCATGGACGAGCGAACTACCGGCATCATCCTCCGGACCCGTCCTTTGACGGAAACGAGCTTGATCGTTCATTGGCTCACGCCGGACCTGGGCCGGCTCGCCACGGTCGCCAAAGGAGCGCGGCGCCTCAAATCGCCGTTCGCCGGGAAACTCGATCTGTTCTTCTGCGCGGACTTCAGCTTTGCCCGCAGCCGCCGGAGCGATCTCCATGCGCTGCGCGAAGTCAGCGTGCGCGATTTCAACCCGGCGCTGCGCACGAATCTGGCGTATCTGGAGCAGGCCGCTTACTTCGCGCGCTTGCTCGAATCGACCACGGAAACCGAAACTCCGCTGCCGGCGCTGTACGAATTGTTCGACGGTGCGTTGCATTTCCTTCGCCGACAACCGCCGGACAACCGCGCCGTCTTGGCATTCGAGAGCCGATTGCTCCACGAACTGGGATTTGCGCCGGACCTGGCCCAATGCCCCCTGACTCCCGCTGCCCGGGCCGCGTTCATGAAGATTGGGCAGGCGGAGTGGTCGGCGCTGGCGGAGGTCGTCCTTCCAAACGAGCTTTGCGCAGAGATAGGCCGGTTCCTGGGCGGCTGGCTCATTTTCACTTCGACCTCG